>Ga0247846_1000185_pt1 | contig 10246 bp, 5 predicted proteins | sample PFST0metaG_FD_186001 | JGI IMG/M metagenome (GOLD analysis project Ga0247846, IMG submission 186001) | Peat soil microbial communities from Stordalen Mire, Sweden - P.F.S.T0 | ecosystem: Environmental > Terrestrial > Soil > Wetlands > Peat | place: Sweden: Norrbotten County, Stordalen Mire... | reverse complement strand
ATGTAAACGCCGGTCGAAAACGGTAGCGCGCGCGGCCTGACGGCCACCGGTCGAAAACGGTGGCGCCCGACCATCCCCGAATCTGACCGAGCTGGCCCGGAAGCTTCCCCCTCGGAAGCCAGCCAGGCGGCCGGATCGGGGTGAAGGGTGCGCACCGAAATGAACCAATGGACCGAGATCCGCCGCAAGGTGCTGGTCGACGGAGCCTCCAAGCGTTCCGTCTGCCGGGAGTACGGGCTGGGATGGTGGACGCTCTACAAGATCCTCACCCACCCTGAACCGCCCGGCTACCGCGTGAGCGCCGAACGCTCGAGACCGAAGCTGGGCGAGTTCTTGGGGGTGATCGACGAGATCCTCGAGGCTGACAAGACCGCCCCGGTAAAGCAGCGCCACACCGCCCGGCGGATCTTCGAGCGGTTGCGTGACGAGTACGGCTACTCAGGCGGCATCACCCAGGTGCGTGAGGCGGTGGCTCAGGCCAAGGCCTACTCGAAGGAAGTCTTCGTCCCACTCTCGCACCCGCCAGGCCACGCCCAGTTCGACTTCGGCGAGGCCACGGTCGAGATCGCGGGCGAGCGGCGAAAGGCCGCCCTGGCGGTGATGACGCTGCCGTACTCCGACGTCTACTTCTTGAGCGCCTACCCGCGCGAGTGCACCGAGACCTTCCACGCGGGCCATCAGGCCGCGTTCTCCTTCTACGGCGCCGTACCGCTTCGCACGAGCTATGACAACACCTCCATCGCCGTTAAGAAGATCGTCGGTGCCGAGCGCGACCTCACCCGCGAGTTCCTGCGCCTGCAGAGCCACTTCCTATTCGACGCTCACTTCTGCCGGGTGGGACGGGGCAACGAGAAGGGACATGTCGAGACCCATGTGGGCTACTCGCGCCGGAACCTGTTGGTTCCTGTGCCGTCGTTCTCCTCGTTCACCGAACTGAACGAGTACCTCGCCGCAGCCTGTTACGCGGACCTGTTCCGCAGGGTGCGGGGCAAGGCCGAGGAGAAGGCGGTGCGACTCGAAGACGACCGGGCCGCCATGTTGGCACTACCGGCCGAGGCTTTCGAAGTGCGCCGGGTGGAGCAGACATCGGCGAACTCGCTGTCGCTCGTGAGATTCGACCGCAACGACTATTCGGTACCTACTTCTTTCGCACACCACGGCGTCACCTGCCTTGGCGGGATCGATGATCTGCGGATCCTCTGCGGTACTGACGTGGTGGCCACCCATGCCCGATCATGGAACAAAGAGGGCGTGTTCTTCGACTTCCGCCACTACCTGGCCCTGTTGGAGCGAAAGCCGGGCGCGCTCGACTTCGCCCGCCCGCTCGAGGGCGTCCAGATGCCCGAATGCCTCCTGACGCTGCGCCGGCGCCTCGAGGCAGACCTCGGTCACAAAGGCACGCGGGAGTTCATCAAGGTGCTGCGGCTGTTAGAGCGCGCCACCATGCGCGAGCTCACCGGCGCCGTCGAACAGGCGCTCGCCATCGGCGCGACGGGTTCCGACGCGATCACCTGCATCCTCGAGCACCGTGCCGAGGCGCCCGTCGGGCTCTTCAGCCTCGACGGCCTGCCGCACCTAAAAGAGGTGGTGGTCGAGACCCCCGACCTCACTGCCTACCGGGAACTCACCGCGCACAGCGCCTGAGCTCGCCGGTCACTTCGTCATCACGCACACCATCTCGGCGCAGGTCGCGCCGCGAAGAAAGGGAGCATCACCATGAAGTCCCTCGAACAGAAGTCCCTCGTTCTGCTGAAACACCACCTGAAAGCACTCAGGCTGCCGACAGTCGCGTCGGAGTGCGAGAAGGTGGCGGCCCGGTGCGCCACCGACAACGTCGACCACTTGACGTATCTGTTACAGGTGTTGGAGCTCGAGCTGTTGGACCGCGAGAAGCGGTCCGCCGAGCGGCGCTTAAAGGCCGCACGGTTCCCGACGATCAAGACGCTCGACACCTTCGACTTTGCTGCGCGCCCGTCGGTCAACAAGATGCTGATCGGAGAACTGGTGCGATGTGAGTACATCGACAAGCGAGAGAACGTCTTGTTGATCGGGAATCCCGGGACAGGCAAAAGTCATCTGGCGACAGCGCTAGCGGCCGAGGCGTGCGCCCGGGGCTACCGGGTCCGGTTCTTCCGCACGACCGAGCTCGTCACCGCCCTCATCGAGGCCCGGAACGAGTTGAGCTTTCTCCGCCTGAAGGCACAGTTGGCCAAGTTGGATCTGCTCGTCCTTGATGAACTGGGCTACGTCCCGGCCTCCAAGGTCGGTGCCGAGCTGTTGTTCGACGTCATCTCGACCGCGTATGAGCGCACGAGCCTGATCGTCACCAGCAATTTGCCCTTCGAGTCCTGGATCGAGGTCCTCGGCTCCGAGCGGCTCACCGGAGCCACCCTCGACCGGCTCACCCATCGCTGTCGGATCATCGAGACCAAGGGCGAGAGCTACCGGCTCCAAGACGCCAAGGCCCGGACCCGACAGACCAAACGGGACGCCGTCAGCTCAGCTGCTCGATCCGGCGCGAACGACAAGCCAGCCGGGGCTGTGGACGAGGCTCCCGTCAGCCAGTAACTTCTGACTACCGCGCCACCGTTTTCGACCGGCGCGCGCCGCTGGATTGGGCCGGTGTTCACACTGCCGTCGCGGTCCTGGAGCTCGACCGCCCAGAATCGATGCTGTTCCTGTCCTCCGTGGCTGAGTCGATCAGCGTCCTGGCTGGCGACAGTTGCACGCCAGCTGGCCTGCTTGTGGCAACGCGATAAGCAAGGAAGACGGGCGTCCGCTCCGCTCCCCAACACCAGTTGGTCGGCCTATTGGCGCGGCCTCTTAGTCGTCCGTGCGGGGAAGACGCTGACGAGCGATCCCCTGCGGGGGCGACTCGTGCGCATCGTTGCTGCGGATGGAGCGGTGCTCTCGAACAGAGCGGTGGTGGACGATCCTGGTGGACTCGACGCGGTGCTGCTCGTTCATTCACGCTCGGCCGACGATCATCCACCAGAGCTTCTCTCCGGAGATTTGGATACCCCGCTCGGCAAGGCACTGCTCTTGTTGCATCAAAACCTCGTGATGGACGTGGCCGAGAGCGTGTCGGCGGGTGCCGGCACTGGAGGCGTCGGCGCCGACGAGACGGATTCGACTGCCGATGACGATCTCTGGGAGAGGCTTGAGCAGGAGAAGCTGGGTCGCGACCCGAGAATCAATACATATCGTCGAATCCTCGGGCGACCAACGGGACTCGGAGCGAACGAGCTGATCCTTGAGTTGCTTGAAGCGATGTGCGATCGGGTCCTACCAGAAGATCGCGCGGCGAAGACCGGCCAACCGGTATCCGTCCTTGCTCTGCTTCGTGAGCAAGCCGAGCAAGAGCTACATCCCCAGAACCCTCAAGGCGGCGAGGGTGCGGCACCGAAGAAGCGATGGAAGATGGAAACGCGGGTCAGGGTCCGGGCTCGCAACGTGCTCCGCCGCTGGGCCGCCGCCCAAACCGATCCGCGCCTCGTGTGGATCGACCATTTGGCACCGGCCGGGAACTTCTCGATGATCGCAACCATGTTCGCGGGACTGTGGCTCGTTATCGGCGACGATCCAGCTCGTTGTGAATTGCAGGTTGACGACCTCGACGACTTATGGTTCGACTGGATGAGGCCCTTCGTCGGAGCAGGCCGCGGAGACGGATGGCTCGATCGACTCGACCTGACGGACTCAGCGGTGAGAGATCGCCTCCCGCATGAATTACCAGAGACTGTTGCAGCTTTGTGCTGGCTATCTCTTCGGCATAGGAATCGCACTGCGATAATTGCCTGGCAGCCCGTGCTCAATGCGGCGCTTGGACACAGACTCCTCGAACCAAGCGACGAGGCTGCCCGCTTTGTCAGCGCAGTGACCCATTCCTCGCTGACGCGCGGCGAACTGGAGGGCGATCTGCTTCAGTGCATTGAGTTCATTGACGACGATCTCTGGTGCAAACGAACGTGTGACGAGCTTGGACTGGGCGCGCTTCAACTCCAGGCAGTTGCGAGCGCACAGAACGTGTCGGTACGCCTCGTCGTCAAAGGTATGGGCAATCCCCTCCGAGACCCTCGCCTCCCTCAGCTCATCGTGGCCGCCCGGCAGTATCGGCGATGTGACGGCGTAGCCATCTCCGCGGACGACAGCGGCTGGCGTCTTGCCGTCAATACGGGAGCCTCGATTGCTTACCGCCGTGATCCAGACAGCTCGATGCGGGAATCTGAGGACGTGCCTGCAGGCGCTATCGAACGCATGGTGGCAACTGGCGGAGTACTCGCGGACCTTTTCGTTCGCGACCAGGTCGCATAGCGAACGAGGTCTGGGGTTCACGCCTATTAAATTAGTGGCCTGGGCCGGCCGCAAGTGCGGCCGCACTGTGTTCGTCGCGATCCGGACGGTTGTGACGTGCTTGGCATTTCCGGTCTCCCGGAGCTGAGGGTCGGCGACGAGTCGCCCTTGTGCCGTGCCAGAACACTTCGCATGGGTCGGTTGGACACGAGCCTCATGCGGCTCGGCAATACTCGTTGATCAAACCGCCGAATACCTGTCGTCGGCGGATCGTGGTGGTCAAGTCGATCACTTGACCCGGATCGTGGATGGGCGGCCGCTGTTCCCGACTCTGGTGTGGACGGTGGCCGTTGTAATGAGTTTCGTAGCCAGTGAGCACAGCACGTAGGTGACGCTCGCCTGCGACAGTAGGCGGTCTCCAAAGCTGAACAAGAGTCCACGCCGAGGTTGCCCGCGCTCCTATCGAAACGATGCGGGAGCGAGCCGATGCACCGTGAGTTCGTCGCTGGCGAGCACCTGCTCTGCGAGGGCGACGATGTGAGCGTGGTGCGTGAACAACAGCACCTGGGAGTTCGACGCAATACCAGCAAAGCAACGAAGTGCCGCGCTCGAGTGGTCCTCGTCAAGGTTGACCAGGACATCGTCGAGGATGATCGGCAATGGCCCTGTTCGTTCGATCGCTGCCTCGAGCGCCGCCAGGCGCAACGATAGATACAGCGCATCACGTTCGCCCCCGGACAGCTCGTGAACCTGTCGCTCCTCGAACTCGGCTGTGATGGCACTCAACAGCGTCGTCTTCTTCGAGTCTTCAGTAACACCAGCCTTCACGTAGGCGCCATCGGTCAGTGTCGTGAGATATGCGCTTGCACACTTGAGCACCGGATCCTGGTGGGCCTCCGCGTATCGCCAAACCGCCTCGTTCGCGAGGTACCGCGCCAAGATGAGTCGGACGAAGCGAGCCGCGCCCTCCTGGGCCTTGCTCATCTCGAGTTGAGCATCCGCGAACCTAAGGGCCGCTTTGTCTGAGCCATCCATCTCTCGAAGCTGACGATCGAGCTCTCGTTCCTCGCTTTCAGCCTTGCTTTCAGCGGTGGTTAGAGCGCTACGGGCCTCTTGACACCGGGTGATCTCGGCATCGATCTGCGAGAAGTCGAGCCCTTGAGCATCTTGCTCGAGCGTGTCGATGGAGCGTCCGCCACCCTGTTGAATCAACAGTTCCTCGCACGCAGCGATGTCCTCATCGAGCTGAGCAATTCGGCTTGCGCGCTCCGCTAGTCCTCCCAGCGCGTCGAGGTCGATGACATTCTGCTCCGTCGCAAGGAGTTGAAGCTCGTCTTCGATGCCCGAGAGCGTTGCGTCCGCGGCTTCGACCTCAGACCTCGCTAGGGCTTCACTGGCCAACAACGGCTGGCGAGCTGCTTCCATCTCGGCTGCGAGACTGACCCTTTGAACGAGACTCCTTGCGGCGGCAGTGTGGTCCTCGACTGCAGGGCCACCGACCGCTTTCACCAACCTCTCGGACTCCGATTCGAACCTGGCCGAGCGGCGGTCGATCCCGTCGATGCGTCCTTGGCGCTCGGCCCGGAAGGTCAGGTGTTGATCGAGATCCTCGAGCTGTCCAAGCAGGACTCCTGCCTCGATTGATGCTGTGATTCCTATTCCATACGGAGCGCTGAGTGACTGGAACGCCGCAGCCGCTGCCTTCTCGGCATCCTCGGCGACCTGGACTGCCTTCGTCTGCTTTGGCAGTCGACGCAGTAGTGTCGCCTTGGAGTGCTCAAGCTTGCTGCGATCTGACTCCATGAGTTCGATGGAGTCGAGGTAGGCCTTCGCCTCGTCGATGACCGAGGCGAGGTCCCGACCGACTAGACCAGCCGGCACTCCGCACGCGGCAAGAAGCCTGACCAACTGGCCACGGGCGTCGCGGACCGCCCGGAAAGCCTCCCGGTGTGTCAGTTTTGCCTCGGTCCAAGTCGCGTTGCGCTTCTTCAGCTCTACGACGCTGCGTGACCATGTTCGGAGCGAGGTGTGAACTGTGGGCAGAGGTTGGTCCGGCCAGGCGGCAGTCCAATCCCGATAAGCAGCAATTGCCCCGTCACGCGACTCAGCAGCTGCGGTCTGAGCCGCGGCCCGTACACCCTGCTCGCGCTCCAAGTTGGCCAAGAGGTTGCTTCTCGCCGCGGTACGGTCAGCATCGCGCCAAAGCCGGTCAGCCGTTTCGTCCGCGTTTTCCATCGAGTGCTCGAAGGCAACAGCAAGGGTGGGTTCGTCGACATAGTCGTCTTCGGGCTCGACGGTATGATCCTCGAGCCACGACGACCTAATAACGTTCCACAAGCCGTTTCGACGGTCGCGACACCCTGCCAATTCTTCTTCGCTGGGAAGGTCACTCTCGAGGGCCAATGAAGAGAGGCTTCGCTCCAGTTCACCGATACGAGTGTCGGCGTCAGCGACACGGTCATCGGCAGCCTTCGTGTCGGCGAGATGACCATCGACTTGTTCGAGTATGCCTTCAACTTCGGTATCGCTCGGGAGAGGCCTAGAAAGAAAGCCCGAAACCTCATTTTCGGCGAGACCGAGTTCCCCCGCGGTCTCAAGAACCGCGGCTCGAGCTTTCGCGTGGGCCGTCTGCGACGTCGTGAGCGTCGCGTCGAGGTTTCCGCGTCGAGAAATCACATCAAACGCGCTCTTGAGTGGCTTTACGTCGACTGCAACGGGAAGTTCGGCGAGCGACGCGGTGACCTCGGCGACTTCCTCCTCGGTGCTCGAGACGGTCGCGTGGGCCAGGGTCAGCTTCGACTCCTTGGCCGTCCAATCTTCACGTGCGGGTACGAGCGCCTTGCGATTCCCAACGATTGGGAGGGCTATATCGAGATCCACGACGACCGGTGAGCCGCCAACGATCGCCTTCAGAACTTCCAGCGCGGCGCGCTCTGCTTCGGTCCGACCTTGCTCGAGCCCCGACTGATCAGAGAGTCCTTCGACGTACCCCTTGATCGCTTCGCCCAAGGACGTGACGTCGTCGGCGATCGCGAGCGCTTTGGGATCCGGTTCTAAGGCGACGAGCTTTTCGGACGCCGACTCGCCTCGACTGAGGGCCTCGGACCGCTCGCGTGTTGCGTCACTTCTCGCCGTAAGGGCGGATTCCACTCTCGCGGCCCACGTTGCGGGAGGTACTGGCCCTGCACTCAAGATCTCAGCTCGTTCGTGGACCTTCTGCGACCGATCACGGAGTTGTGGAAGGGCTCCGCGCAACGTGGTAAGGCGCTCGACGTCCTGATCCAAGTTGATGCGCTGAGCTGCGAGTTCTTGACGCTTGGCAACGACCTTGTCGTGCTCGCGTCGGGTCGAGTCGTAGTGCGTAGGCCGGATGGACAGTTTGGAAGCGTCTTTCCGGGCGGCCTCCGCTGCAGTCAACGCCGCGTTCACGGTCAACTTCTTGGCGCGAGGAGCAAAGAGTCTTCCGGCTTCGGATTCGATACCGTCCAAGACCTTGTGCAAATCCTGAATGCCGAGACCCGAGGAAAAAAGCGACTCCCCGAGTGCGCCACCACCGGCAACGAGGGCAGCGGTCCCATGGAGAAGTTCTTCCCACCCGAGCGTGTAGATCCGATCAAAGTCGACCTGGCCGACCCCCTGGAGATACGCGGACCACTCCCCAGGACTGATTGGGAGCTGCGACTTGGAGTCGATGAGATCGTCGCGGTCGCGCTTGTACCGAATGACCTCGATCACCTTGTCGGTGCCGGCAATCCGTGCGCCGACCTGGAGCTTGTTGAGCGGGTGCACGAACGCGTAAGAGGAAAGTCGACCGAACCCGAATAGGAGGTTCGAAACGGCCGCCCGCGCGGTCGACTTACCAGCAGCGTTCGGACCGTGGATGACGTGGAGCGTGTTTGCGGAGAGGTCGAGGCTCTTGTCCGTGAAAATTCCGAAGGCCGTCAGGTCAAGACGGTCAATTCGCATCGATCGGCTCTTCTCCACCAAGGAGCGTCGCGAGCATCTCGGCGGCATCTCCGAGTGCCTCGTACAACTCTTCGTCACTAAGGGCGTCACCCATCTCGAGATCAGCCCCGCGGAGCCGACTTCGCAGGTTAGAGAGCTCGGGGAGCCGGGGGTTGTCGCTCCCGGCCAGCGATGAAAGTTCGTTCTGAAGCTCGCCGAGGACTCGTCCGATCTCACCGGCTACCCCGTCGCCACTGAGGTCCAAGTTGCCTTTGAGGAAGGCCGTCGAAACAACAACCTTCTCAATCCAAACCTCAGTGCCACCAAGGTTGCTTGCGAGGGCTCGTACTTCCGCGGTCAGGTGCTCATGGTGAGACCTAAGTGCTCGATTGGCAGCGGTCGATCCTTCGAACTCGACGCGCACGGCGTAAATCTCGGCATGAGTCGCAACAGCTCGCGAGAGCTCGTCCCGGCAGCGGTCGAGACAGTCATCGAGGTTCTTGGCCTCCGAGACGTCGACTCGTACGTGCTCCCACCGAACGAGATCTGTGTAGAGCCGCTCGATCGTCGGCTGGCGGTCCTCAAAAGTGACGAGGCACGCCCCCTTGGGGCCGGTCTCTCGTATGTTCCTTCCTTGAAGGTTGCCGGGAAAGACTACGAGCGGGTCCTCGCAGAGCACTGTGAAGCTGTGCACGTGCCCTAGCGCCCAGTAGTCGTACCCCTTTGCTCGAAGGCCATCGAGAGTGCAGGGAGCGTACGGTTCATGCCCAAGTTGGCCGTTGAAGCAAGTATGGAGAAGGCCGATGTTGACGAGGCCGGGGTCTGCCTGCGGGTACCGGAGGGTAAGGTTGTCGACCGTTGCTCTCTCGGCGTAACTCTGACCGTGAACGGCCATTCCGATTTCGCCGAGCACCCACGTCTCGGGCTTGCTCGAGGACAACAAGTGGGTCCTGGACGGCAGGCGAAGTTGTCTGGTGACGACGCTCTCGGCGTCGTGATTACCCTGGACAATGGCGACAGGGATGCCGGCCTCGTTGATCTCCGCTAGCCGATTGGTTACGAAGATGCCCGTGTTGTAGTCGCGCCAGCTGCCGTCATAGAGATCTCCGGCAATAACGACGAGATGCGCCTCATGCTTGATGGCATCAACGACGATCGATTCGAACGCCGCTCGGGTCGCATTGCGGATCGACTCGACCGGCGCGTCGTCGTAGGGGACTAATCCACGCATCGGGCTGTCAATGTGTAGGTCCGCGACATGTAGTACTCGGAGCTCGTCCATTCGGGGACCCTCCTCGGTGACCTCGTACTAATCATCTCACGTGGTTGTGTCAGTCCGAACAGAAGTAGAACTCCCGAAGGTGTCTGGTGAGGTGGCCGCCACGTTCATCGCCTGTGCGGCGCCGTTCGTTGGTTACGACGCCGCGTCGGAACAGGACGCGTCGGGTGTCAATACGGCAACCGACTCACGACGGCAGGCCGTCGAGGGTTGAACGCGCAACAGGCTGCCCGTCTGTCCGTGACAGTCGAGAACGGAAGTGCCGCCTCGAGCACCGACGGTCCGGGCAAGGGGCGTTGGCCAGACGGACGGGATCCGCCGGTTCTGATCAGTCCCAGCACCCCTCGCCTCCTTGGGCGCCTGTCATCAGCCTGCGCGTGAGGCACGCTTGAGGCACGAGCTGGGGGGTTGAGCGGCAAGATAGACCTCGGGGCACGTCTCTGGACCTGCGCTGACGGCTTGCATCGGCGTCACAACAAGGGGCGTCCGAGCATCCGAGCATCACACGTTACGCACAGAGTGCCGGCGACGACCGCCCAGGCGGCGCGCTTCGGGTATGCCGGCGGCTGGCTTGGGCGCCTGCTCAACACGTTCGCGGGGTAGCGCGGCGCGGCCTGTACGGTGAGTCCCATGCCGGACGCCCCGCCTCGCCCCGAGCCGTTCGCCCCGCAGACCGCCCCCGCGGCGCTCGAGGACCTCCGCGCGCGGCTGCGCGCGACTCGTTGGCCT
>Ga0247846_1000175_pt1 | contig 10644 bp, 8 predicted proteins | sample PFST0metaG_FD_186001 | JGI IMG/M metagenome (GOLD analysis project Ga0247846, IMG submission 186001) | Peat soil microbial communities from Stordalen Mire, Sweden - P.F.S.T0 | ecosystem: Environmental > Terrestrial > Soil > Wetlands > Peat | place: Sweden: Norrbotten County, Stordalen Mire... | reverse complement strand
CAACGTTCAACCGGAGCACACATCTTCCGCTTGCCGGTACAGCGATAGAAACTCCTAAGAGATGTCTTGTTCTTCCATACATTTTTGGCAACACCGCCCATGTACACACGCCCACAGTGGCGGCATCGGATATGACCGCGTAAAAGATATTCTTGTTTCACGTTACGTGGTGAATTGTCTACATTTACTTGTAATTGCTTTTGCGCGGCTTCAAATAGCTCCGGAGTAATGATAACCGGTGTTACGTTGGGTATTTCTATCCAATCCTCCCTTGGTCGCGCGAATTTTTTACCAGCCTGGGAACAAGTAAAGGCATAGGTCTTACCAATATAGGCAGGATTCTTTAATATCGCTTGGACTGACCTACGACTCCAGACTTTGCCGGACTTACTGGGCGCGTTCAAAGCCCGTAACCTGTAAGTAATCGCGTTAGTGGACAGACCTTCAATGACAAGCCATTGATATGCCTGTTGAACCCAGGGTGCCTCGGTTTCGTTTATAATACGTCGTCCGCCATTTTCCTGTGACACCTTGATATAGTCGTAGCCATAAAGTTTCGCACCACCACCGCAGAAACGCCCTTCTTTTGCTCTAGCCTTCCTGCCGCGCATGGTTCGCTCACGTATCTTTTGAGCCTCTACTTTGGAGGCATAACCTCGAATATAAGATATTAGTTTACCCAATTCTGAACTGTCCACATCTTCGGTAACGGTTTCCAGCTTTACACTGTGTTTTTCCAATTCCTGGGTGATTATAACGCCATGGCCGGGGTCGCGCGAGAGTCGGTCCAGAGAATAACATACGATAACGTCAACAATCTCATCCCGCACCAGTTCCCGTAGGTTGTCCAGTTCTGGGCGTTCTAATGAAAGCCCACTGTAAGCCTCGCTGAAGCGATGAGATACCTCATAACCCTTGCTTTCACAGTATTTAAGGCAATTCTCTAACTGTGTATGAAGACTTGTGCCTTCCCGTTCCTGGTTGTCTGTACTTACCCGGCAATAGATCGCTGCTTTCATTTTCCCACCTCCAAAATGATATTCTTAGTTATTCTGCAAAAAACTACTTCGCATTTAGCCTCGGCTTATTGTATTTACTTCGTTACTTGTCATAATACTACTTTCAAGGGGTTTGTCAACGCAGCTGCAAGCCTTAAAAACTACATTACGCACTACTGCACGCACTACTGCGTCTGCCCACTCCCCTGATTATTTCGGTTTTTAGTATTATTCATTGCCTGCCATTCTACGATTTCCTTATGTCATTGTCTCAGCGGCATAATTTCGTGGTATTCGCAAAAATACCATTTACCGATCGGTAGCTCTAGCAGCTGTTCCTTTTTGAATAGCTTACTGATACCCCTGGCTGGCGGGGTTTGCTCTAACGCCACCCTGACGAGCAACAATCTTAGAAACCCTGACCGTCTGCCTGGGAATAGCGGCACTACGGTATCAACCCAGGAAACCATGGACCTGTGACAACGAAAAGAAATAACGTTTTTATTGGTTATTGTCATGATTAAAACTCCTCAGTAAAGTTCCACCTTTCGGTTCCTATTTAGACATCCCTTCTACCGTCTTCCCTGGTATCCCGCCAGTTCGGCAAATATTTCTTAATAAAATCCCTGGTCTTCATAGCCTGTTCATCTCGTGTAATCTCGCCCGCTGAAGAAATCCTCTCATCATTAGGCATTACGATTCTTTCTCGCTCTATCCTTTGTCTGTTAGCAGCAATAATGTTAAGGAATTCCTGTTCTTTATCCGGTGCAATCAGGTGCAATATTTTGAGGAACTCAATGCCATAATTCGCGAGAGAGTATCGATATTGTTTCTTTCTTCCTTTGCGGTTTAAGTAGTGGTTCTGCCAGTGCTGCCATCTGCTTAATGACGATTTGACTGAATCAAACCCCAACCCCGTCAATGCTGCCAGCTGCCGTGCAGAGAGGCTGCCATTATTTTCTTCAGTTTTGAGAGCAAGTAATACCATAGATTTCAGCATGTTGTGCTTGCCAAAAAAAGAAGCGATATGATGCCAGTTTCCATGGGAGTCCATATATCCTTTTTCCATTTACCCTTGCCATCCTTTCACGTTAATGTCTAGCTTTTACTACCACTGCTTTAGTAAACAGCATAGTAAACAATATTTTTTAAAATTCGATAAACTATGCAGGTCATGTTTTTAGCTGCAAAGCCCATTCACTACTTGGTCCAGAATAGCCGCTATGTAACCGAATTCTTTACTTTTTCCTATTGCCATAGCTGTTTTAGGATTCATGACTATCACTTTCAGCCTCGCTTCGTTTTGCTTGCGCAATCAGTCGTTGCCAGGCGCGATCCCACTGGTGCTGCTGTGCCGGTGAAAGTTGCCCTGGCATAAGATTCAGGGTTACTTTGACAGGTATATTGTCAGTCGATTTTGTTTTCATCATTGTTCTCTGTGGGGATCAGTACATCCAGCAGCCGCGATAGTCTGTCAAATTCTGCTCGCTGGGTGAGAGCCTCAATTTCGTCAATTGATGACTTCACCTGTTCTCGCGATTGTGCTAACACCACCGTCTTAAAGTGCTCAAGCACGGCCCGGTCATTGGTCATCGCGATGGGTATAAACCGGTCGCCTTTTGGTAGTTGAAGTGTAAGAACTACGTCTATCATTGTGTCCTCCTATCTCTTTCCTCTAGTTAGGTAGGCACAGAAAAGGGGTTTCAGGACAAAAATTTTGAAAAAAATAAAGCCCCCAAAATTATTGGGGGCTCGGAGTAATTTGTTTGGTGGTTATTTATTGTAATTTGAATCAGTCGGTTAAAGGCTAATTACCAGATGGGTTGAATTCCTGTAAATGGTATTTCCCCACCATTCTCTGCATTCTCTTGCTGACAGCGGAAGAACTATTCAGTCCTAACTTTTGAAATTTAACTTTATTTCGTTCGTAGACTTCTTCTAGAGTCATGTTTTTACCTATCTTGCTATAGAGATTCAGTGTCATTAAGTCCCGCTTGTCTGTAACTCGCGCAAAGATTTGCTGCAGCAGCATACGGTTCTCAAGATCGTCTCTTTTAGCATAATAACTATTATCTGGGATTTCATATTCCACCTGCCGCTCATCATCCATTTCCTCGGCAGATTTGTGCACCTTATGAACCAACCCCTCTTCTACGGCATCTTCCAAAGCTTTACGCGAACGTCCTCTATCATATCCTTGTTTGTGCGATATATGGCCAGCCAACATATAATTCAGCTTATCGGCAATTCTCGAACCTTGAAGTGTCCCCAGTCGTACCACTTCGATAAAATCAGTAACGAATACCGTGCGGAACACGTGCCAAAGGGCTTTTGTTCCCGTATCGTCGGGCTGAATCCCCAGCATTTCCCTCCACTTATGCGCCCTGCTCGTGAATTCTGGATAATTGTGGTCCCAAGGTTCACTTTCGGAACCGGGTTCCCCTGATCGAACGGGAGGCGGTTGGGAAAAGACGGTGTAAGCGGTGTTGATTACCTCGCTCTTTAGAGCTGCTTTATCTCGATATTCTTCGTCAGATTTTATGCGATGTTGGTGCTTGGATAGATTTTCTATTGTGACCGTTTCAAAAATCAAAGGCATAGATCGCTCAATGAGGTTACGGCCTCGATTGTTGAACCCATTCTCAAAATCATGTAAAGTCTTTCTTTGTAGAATCATGATAATATTTTCTAAATCTAAGACTACTACTTTTAAAACTATGCTAATTGGGAACCTAACATTTTTCTTAATTATTCCTGGCAAACGCTGCCCACTTCTGGCAATGTGACTTCTGACAACCCATTCAAAATATTGAGAGCGATTTGGCGACAATACTTTCATCATCAGTTTCTGCGAACCGGGAACTGCACGGCCGCAGGCTTTGGCATAGAAACGAACCCACAATTGATATTCATTGTCGCTTAATGGCGCTCTAATATTTGCTTCACTGAACCTCCTGCGATTCTTGGGTGTGGTCATGAAATCTTGATTTACAGTCTTCAGGAGGACTGTTTTGGAATGACTGTATGGCGAAGCACAATTCTTGCTCATAATCTAATTTTATCACGGTATTAGTCGATCTCCTAACAAAAAACAAATGATTAGGTTCTGAAGAACAAAAGGGCCTCTCTGATTTTCTGGCGGTCGGACTGCAGCACCTGAAACCAAACTCCTGCGAAGCAGTGGAAGATGCCGAATGGAAGCCGCGCTACAAGCTGGACGATGGCCGGGAATTCAGGAGTCCTTCATCTGCGGGGATGGCCATCACCGAACATTCTTGCGATGGGTGGAAGTTCTGTTAAATTGCAATTGCATTACTTGTACAAATCAGATGTTGGACGACCCAACCTACGGGACTTAACTTCGTAGACTATCTCTGCAAATAACGCAATATCAAAACCAGAATACATTCCGAAAGTAACAATTACATCGAATCCGCCGTTGAGAGAGGGCAATATCATCAGAGAATATAGACTCGATTTTGAGGCATTGTCAGAAATAATAGCAACACCAACGCGCGATGGGAAGTGTACTCATATTTAACAGCGGCCCCGGAATAGGTGAGTTCTCTACGATGCGAATAAGTGCAAGGCTGTCGATGAGCGGGACCTGGCCAACGTTGGTATGAAAACTCTGGCGCCATGGGCAAAAAGAAAACCTTCAAATACCATCGGTAAGGATAATAATGGATAATTCCAACTTCCATTTTTGACCAATTTAGTGACGAAATTATGGAGAAGATAGCAACACTTTTATTATCCATGATTTCATATAAAAGTGACATAAAACGTCACAATTTAACTTGCCTCAAAATTGGGATTTGGAATCTGAGGTCTGCGATAACCCTATGGGCAAACTATCGTAATCCCATAATTCTGGTGTAAAATTAAATCATAGATTGGTTTCGGAATATTAACAGTGATAATTCTGCATGCTTTTTGGGAAATTGATAACGGACTTCATCTCTGGGCAGAGTCCTCGGCTAAACTGGCTATTGTTCCAAGACGTGAAAAAGAACGCGTTAAAAAGGTCTACCATCCCTTCGATTTGCCTCATGATTCACTGAACAAATTCGTTGCCGACCTTTCCAGTAATTTTCCCTTAAGCGAGACCAAATGGGGCAATCTGACAGTTCTTTTACCTTCCACAGAGAATGCTCCCGTGCCGTCCGAGGAATGCCTGCTATCCGGTGATAGCTATAAGGTTAGGGCTGATCAGAGGACAAAATTGGCGACCTGGAAAGTCAACACTCTGGCTTTGGCTCCTGGTGCCGCCTTAGATTTTCTCTCGGCGCTTGAAATTCATCCTCCAGATGGGGTCGATTTTGGCAGCTCTTTGCGCTTTTGGATTCAAGTTTCCAGACTATCGCTGGAATTGATTACGCGGCAGAGTTTCTTACCGGCCATTAGAGAAGAGCAATGCGATGGTGTCCCGCATTTCCACGCAATCTGGGAGGCAGTTATTGAGGGGAAGGATAGGGAAAGGATTAAATTGTTAAGCGGTTCGATGCCCCCCTGCTGCCGGGCCATTCAATACTTCCGAAAAGAAAACCTGTCTCCAGACTTTTTGATCAGGAATTTTCTCGACCGGACAATTGACAGTTTCACCCGTACAAGCCTGTCTGAGGAATCCTTCAGGAAACCAGGGCCTAAGCGTAAACAATCCGTTTCTCTAGATGAGCAATGGATGGAAGCTCTTTCGTCTCTGAAAAATCAGATGCAAGCATCCGTCTCCGAAATGGAGGGCTTCATCGGGGAGATTGATCCCTGGCTTAACCAGGTTAAAGCTATTCCTTCGGAAACACCGCTGCATGCCTCATTTCGCCTTGAATCTCCAGAAAACGATGATCAAGACTGGCACGTAACATTTCATCTGCAAGCCAGTGAAGACCGTAGCTTATTGATTCCTGCCGAGGAGGTTTGGAGGACCCGGGCAGGTGTGATCACTTTCTTGAAGCATCGCTTTGAAAATCCGCAGGAGCGGCTACTGGCCGATCTGGGTAAAGCCTCTAGGATATTCACTCCTATTGAGAATAGTCTCAAAACTGCCTGCCCAGTGGGATTGAATCTGAGCACCGAAAGCGCTTATCAGTTTTTGCGACAATATGCTCCTCTTCTGGAACAGAGCGGATTTGGCATTCTTCTCCCCGCCTGGTGGCAAAAACCGGCATTGCGGCTAGGAACCAGATTAAAATTGAAGCCGAAGCAAAAGACCGAAAGATCTGATTCCGCACTTTTAGGGTTGGATGCTATTGTAGCCTACGAGTGGGAAATAGCTCTGGGTGATGCAACTCTTTCAGAGGAAGAATTTGAAAAGTTGGCCAGTCTGAAGGTGCCCCTGGTCAATATCCGCGGACAGTGGGTTGAACTTAAACCTGAGGAGATTGAGAAAGCCCTGGCCTTTTTTGAGAAGAGCAGAGGACTGGGTGAAATGAATTTAGTTGAGGCCATCAGAGCCGGGTTCGGACAGGAATCCTCGGAAGCTGGATTGCCAGTCACGGATGTGGCGGCGGAAGGCTGGATCAAAGAATTTCTGAAAACTTTCTCCCAGGATGCTACACGGATGCCGGCTATTGAACCTCCATCGAGTTTTAAGGGACAACTACGGCCTTACCAGATCACAGGAATCTCCTGGATGGCCTTTTTATGGCAGTTTGGCCTGGGAGCTTGCTTGGCTGACGATATGGGATTAGGCAAGACTATTGAATTTATGGCACTATTGCTTTACCTCCAGGGTAAAAAGCAACTCAATGGACCGACCTTGCTGATTTGCCCGATGTCAGTGGTTAACAATTGGAAAAAAGAAGTAGAGCGTTTCGCTCCTTCACTCAAGGTACTGGTCCACCATGGTCCAGGCCGGGACGTGGGAGATGACCTGGTACGAAAATCCCAAAAACAGGATATAGTTGTCACCACTTATTCGCTGGCCCACCGTGATGAGGCAACTCTCTCCAAGATCAGATGGGAATGCTTAGTCCTAGATGAAGCCCAGAATATTAAGAATCCTTCTGCCAGACAATCCCAGGCGGTACGAAAACTTAACAGCCGTTACAGGATCGCCCTTACCGGTACTCCGGTGGAGAACCGACTTTCCGAACTCTGGTCAATTATGGAGTTTCTCAATCCGGGTTACCTAAAATCCGTCCAGGATTTCCGCACCCGTTTTGTCACTCCGATTGAGAAATTCCATAGTCCGGCCCAGACCGAAAAGCTTAAAAGGCTGATCCAACCCTTTGTCCTGCGGCGGGTCAAGACGGATTCTACCATCATAAACGACCTACCGGAAAAGATCGAGACCAAGGTCTTCTGTAACCTGACCAAGGAGCAAGCTACTCTCTATGAGGCAATCGTCAAGGAGATGCTGGAGAAGATTGCCAAATCTGAAGGTATAGAACGCAAAGGGCTGGTACTTTCCACCTTGCTAAAACTGAAGCAAGTCTGTAATCATCCGGCCCAGTTCCTGCAAGACCAAAGTGTATTGCCGGGACGTTCTGGTAAGTTCTTACGTCTAGAGGAAATGCTAGAGGAAATTCTGTCAGAAGGCGACAAGGCGCTCATCTTTACTCAGTTTGCCGAGATGGGGAAGATGCTCAAACAGCATCTTCAGGAAACCTACACCTGCGAGGCTCTTTTTCTTCATGGCGGTACACCCCGTAAAGCACGCGATGCGATGATTCAACGGTTTCAAAGTGACCATCGTGGACCATCATTGTTCATTCTATCCTTAAAGGCGGGCGGCTTGGGGCTGAATCTGACCGCGGCTAATCATGTCTTTCATTTTGACAGATGGTGGAATCCGGCGGTAGAAAATCAAGCTACCGACCGAGCTTTCCGCATCGGGCAGAAGAAAAATGTCCAAGTGCATAAATTTGTCTGTCTGGGTACCGTGGAAGAGCGCATTGATGAAATGATAGAGAAAAAGAAAGAGTTGGCCCAGAATATCGTGGGCACGGGTGAAGCCTGGCTAACAGAAATGTCCACGGAACAGATACGGGAAGTCCTGGCATTAAGCCGTGAAGCAGTGGAGATCTGACATGAGTTGGGGTTACTGGCCGCATTATGAACCGGCGCGACCAAAACCGGTGAAAAACGGTATCAAGACGAAAAACGAGCGCGGGGCTATCGGCGAGACCTGGTGGTCTAAGCGCTGGATACATGTGCTCGAATCTCTAGGTATGGGGGCCAGACTGGACCGGGGGCGCTCTTATGCCCGCCGAGGACAGGTTGTCTCAATTGATGTACAAAAGAGTGTCGTTACTGCCAAAGTCCAGGGCTCGCGACCGAAGCCTTACTCCATTACTATCCGCTTGGTTTCCCTTTCCGATAAGGACTGGGATAAAGTTATCGATATCATGGCATCGCAGGCCATCTTCGCAGCCAAATTGCTCTCTGGGGAAATGCCTCAGAATATCGAAGAGGCTTTTGTTGAAGCGAAAGTCAGCTTGTTCCCCAGATCGGGAAAGGATCTGGATACAGATTGTTCTTGTCCGGATTATGCTAACCCGTGTAAGCACATTGCTGCTGTTTACTATATTCTGGCAGAGAGGTTTGATAGCGACCCATTTTTAATCTTTAAGTTGCGGGGTAGAACCAAGGAGGAAATCATTCAGGCGCTCCGTAAGAAACGAGGCCAAATACTAGTGGAGAAGAAGCAAAAATCCACGGAAGCGGAGATTATGCCGGATAGTTCAGTCACCCCGATTGAAGATTGCCTGGGGAACTTCTGGCAGGCAGGAGAGGCACTGGATTCCTTTATTACTAACCCCGCTCTACCGGAGATCGAGGGTGCTATCCTTAAAAGATTAGGGAAGCCTCCATTGGCCATAGGGGGTGAAAATATGACTACACTGATGACTAAAGCATACGCCGTTGCCAGCAAAGCTGCATTAAGGGCAGCACTAGGAAAACCAGCTTCTAAAAAGAACTAAAGCATTAATATCGAATGTCACTTTTCATCGCTTCGTACAATCCGTTGCGCTATTTGGATTCGCCACGAGAACTCTTAAAAACGGAATATATATTTATACCGAAAATAGACGTATTAGGGGTCTCATAATAGTCTGAACTAACAAATTACTCTCGATGCAGCCTCATATTGTGATTGGAATTGTATATTCGGAGGCTAAAGAGAGTTTTACCATCGGGCCCACCAGCAGACAGGCTATAAGACTAGACTTGTGGACATCGATGCCGCAGCATCTTGGGATTATTACCTCTATTTCTTTATCCTCCTTGGGTACCAGGTAGCCCTGCGCTTTCTAATTTATTCCGCGTGCACCCCGCCGAGGTGTGTGCCACAATTTGTGGTGCATATCGGCTAGCATCTGTCAGTTTCTTGCTCGGGGTTGTACCGTCAAAATATCTTAACGACCTATGCACCTGATTGAAGGATAGCACACAAATCCCAACTATATTTTCGTGATTCGCTGGTGGGTAGCCGCCCATGAGGTTTATTCCGAAAATAGATTTGCGCGGTCTGCGGAACAGGTTCTAAAGTCACCTTGTTGCCAAGTTCTTGGGTCTTTTGATCAATCGCTTTTCAATGACCTCCTTATTAATTACTAAGTCTATCGAGATAGTTTTCTCCTAAATCCTGGTAACTTATATCATGACTGATGACCAAATGCAGACAACGTTAATGCGCATAATAACAATTTTTCGGCTACCGCACGGGCTTTGACAAATAACATTGAAGACGAAGTTAGTGCAGCTTTGTTGCCAGCCGGATAAAACGGATGGCGGCTAAAGAGGCTTTGCCTTTGCAAATGTCAGGGGTGAAAATAGGAGTTTCCGACACCTGAAAAGCCGGACCAGGTTGGCAGGAATCAATCTCCACTTAAAAAGGGTAGATTTTGGCATCGTCTTTATTTCTGATTTTTTCTGCTTTAATTATTGAAATGCGGAGAGGTTGCACAAGCCTAAGCTGCCGTAAAAAAGCCGGCCAAATACATCTGAGTAGATCGACCGCTCACAATGTTGTCCATCGATAGCTGCTGACAAGATACTCTTAGTTAATTATTACTTGCTAAATGCAAGCAAATATATTACAATAGTTTTATGAAACCTGATAAACAAGATGTTTTACAACTCGTCATAGCCCTGTTCACGCTCATTAGTAGTCTTGAACGTGCCAAGCGACATAAACAACAAGCGGGTATTTTGGACTTGTTGCAGATTATCGCCTCCCGACCTGGGGTCAACCCTTCAGAGATCGCCGCTGAGTTAGATCTAAATCAATCATCCATAACCCGCAAGGTCCGAACTCTTGAAGATGCTGGTCATGTGGCAGTTGTCGCTAATCAGCAAGATCGTCGATCTTGCCGAATCACTTTAACTTCAACGGGCCAGGATGAATTGAAACGGTTAACGGAAATTGGTTTGGGTCGATTTGCGAAATTCGTGGAAAATTGGGATGCAGAGGAGGTACGTTCGCTCGCTAGGTTACTCTCTAAATTGGAACAATCTAAGGGTGAGGTGGCTCAACATGAAAAGCATCCTGGTGGCCGACGCTGGCAACATTGATTGCGACCGAATGATAATGAAAATCAATGGCAGGTTGGCCATCCGAGTTTCGGAAAAGCAATAGACTCGCACTCATAACTTTTAAACAATTACTTTTTTTGTAATTGTAAGGAGATGATATTATGAC
>Ga0247846_1000172_pt1 | contig 10728 bp, 10 predicted proteins | sample PFST0metaG_FD_186001 | JGI IMG/M metagenome (GOLD analysis project Ga0247846, IMG submission 186001) | Peat soil microbial communities from Stordalen Mire, Sweden - P.F.S.T0 | ecosystem: Environmental > Terrestrial > Soil > Wetlands > Peat | place: Sweden: Norrbotten County, Stordalen Mire... | reverse complement strand
ACTTTGCTCAACAACAACGCCTCGGTGATCACCGACCTCGCGAAGCTCGGCCCGGCCGGAACCCAGTTCACCCACGACTTCTTCGTGCCCGGCACGCTCATCACCTTTCCCTCGGTCGCGATCGGCGACGTCGCGAAGCTCCCTGGCGTGACCTCTGCCGTCGGCGCGCTCTCCCTGGAGGCGCTGCACGAGAGCGGCACGGTGCCGAAGATCAGCGACACGTACAAGACCGGCGGCCAGACGATCTCCACGACCGTGAAGCCTCCCAAGCTCACTGCGGCGCAGACCACCGCAGAGCGGGCCTGCATCACCAAGCTCCTGCAGAAGACCTTCGGCAGCGGTACCGGCACCACCACCGGTGGCACCTTCCCCCGCGGCGGTGGGGGCTCAGGCGCCGGCGGCGGCCGGTACAACTTCGGGGGCTTCGGGTCGAACCCGGCGCTCGACAAGTGCCTCACCCCGGCCCAGATCAGCTACCAGCAGAAGGTCACCGTACCGGAGCAGACCATCACCCGGGTGCTCAACCCGCCGACGACCAACACCGCCACTTCCAGCTACAGCGTGGCCGGCGTGGACCCGAATAATGAGACCACAGGCCTGATCACCAAGTCCCAGCTCGTCAGGGGCACCTGGTTCACCGGCAGTCCTGCCGACGAGGTGCTCGTCAACACGGCCTATGCCAGCACCAAGGGCCTGAAGGTCAACGGGACCGTCACGATCAACTCCAAGAGCTACAAGATCGTCGGCCTGGTGTCGCCGACCCTCACCGGCAACGTCTCGGACATCTACTTCCCGCTTTCCACGATGCAGAGCCTCGCCTCCGCACCGAACTACGTGAACGAGGTGCTGGTATCGGTGAAGAGCGCCTCGGACGTCGCCGCAGTCACCGCAGCGATCAAGAAGGAGCTCCCCGGCGCCACGGTGCTCACCTCCAAGACGCTCGCCGAGGTGGCGAGCGGCAGCCTCAACAACGCCCACAAGCTGGCCAACGGCCTGGGCGGCATTCTCGCCATCGTCGTCCTGCTCGCCGCGTTCCTGATCGCCGGCCTGCTCACCCTCTCGAGCGTCGCCAAGCGCGTCCGTGAGATCGGCTCTCTCCGGGCGATCGGTTGGACGCGCGGCGAGGTCGTGCGCCAGGTCATAGCCGAGACGGTCGGCATCGGCATAGTCGGGGGGGTGATAGGCGTCGCGATCGGCGTCGCAGTCTGCGCGGTCATAGGCGCCGTCGGCCCCGGGCTCTCGGTCACCTCGACCGGGCTCGCGGTGGGCGCCTCCAAACTGAGCAGCCTGGTGGGTCTCTCTACCACGGGCACAACGACGTCGATCGTGCACCTCTCCGCGCCGGTGCACGTCGCGACGATCCTGCTCGCGTTCGCCGGTGCGCTTGTCGGCGGCCTCATCGCCGGCACCATCGGCGGCTGGCGCGCAGCGCGGCTCGCGCCGGCTTCAGCGCTGCGGGACCTCGGCTGATGGCCACGACACCGGGCATGGAGACTGGAAAGGACGACCAGACGATGACGGAGACCGAACGGGCACAGGCGGCGGGAGCGCCGTCCGCGCAGTCCGCCCCCATCCCCCTCTACGAGCTGTCGCGCCTCGAGCGGACCTTCTCCAAAGGCGGCGTGGTCGTCAAGGCCGTCCGCGGGGTGGACCTCGTCATCAACAGCGGGGAGATGCTCTCACTCGAGGGACCGAGCGGGTCGGGCAAGACCACGCTCTTGCAGCTGCTCGGCGCCCTCGACAGCCCGACCGGTGGCTCGATCCGCTTCGAGGATCGCGACCTCGGCGGGCTCAGCGACAAGGAGCTGACGAAGATCCGCGCAGAGGAGATCGGTTTCGTCTTCCAGCACTTCAACCTCATCCCGACGCTCACCGCCGAAGAGAACGTCGCCATCGCGATGTTCCCGAACCACGTCCGCTCCCATGCGCGCCTGGAGCGCGCCAAGGAGCTGTTGAACCAGGTCGGACTGGGGCCTCGCCTGGGCCATCTGCCGTCGCGGCTCTCCGGCGGCGAGCAGCAGCGCGTCGCGATCGCCCGGGCGCTCGCGAACAGCCCGAGCGTCATCATCGCCGACGAGCCGACCGGCAACCTCGACTCCGAAACGGCCAAGGAAGTCATGGCGACGTTGAACGCGCTGCGCGAGAGCGCCAAGGTGACGATCGTGATCGCGACCCATGACGAGGACGTCGCCCGGCTCACTGACCGCCGGATTCGTATCCGCGACGGGAAGATCCGAGAAGTCTCCGCCGCGTAACCACTCAACATCGGCCCGTCGGTCTCCGACGGGTCCATGGCACGAGACAGTGCCCATACACGCCCTCCGCCGCCATGGGCCACTTCGCGTGCTGGATACACCTGGGGGGTATGCTGACCGCCATGGAGGTGATCGTGCGACGCGGCTACAGCGATGACAAGGATGCTGTCCGCAAGCGCCTGCGGCGCATCGAGGGACAGATGCGGGGGCTCCAGCGCATGGTCGACGAGGACCGGTACTGCATTGACATCCTCGAGCAGATCTCAGCTGCCACAAGGGCGCTCCAGTCGGTGGCCTTGCAGCTGCTCGAGGGTCACATGGCCCACTGCGTGGCCGACGCAGTCAAGAGCGGCGGTGACGAGGCGACCGAGAAGCTCGGAGAGGCGTCGGCCGCCATCGCACGTCTAGTCCGTTCGTGAGCACGGCTGCGGCGAAGGTGGCCCGTTCGGAGCCCTTGTGATGGCCGGCGCGACGCTGCTGGCCGGCATTGGCTGGCTCGATGCCATCGGGAGGAGCCTGCGGGAGGGCTTCTTCATGTTCTGGGAGACACTGTGGCCGCTCATCTTGGGCTTCACGCTTTCCGGCGCGGTGCAGGCATTCGTCAGCCGCGAGACCATGCAGACCAAGATGGGCGACCACGGGCCGGCGGCGGTGGCCCGGGCCTCCGGCTACGGCATGGCCTCCTCCTCGTGCTCGTATGCGGCAAGTGCCATGGCGAAGTCCCTCTTCGTGAAGGGAGCGGACTTCGTGGCGGCGTCGGTGTTCATGGTCGCCTCGACCAACCTCGTGATCGAGCTGGGCATCGTGCTCATCGTGCTGATGGGCTGGCAGTTCGCGGCGAGCGAGTTTGTCGGCGGGGTCATCATGATCGTGCTGCTCGCATTGGGGGGCGGCTTCTGGCTGCGTGGGAGGCTGGTCGTCGAGGCCAGGCAGCGACTGGCGGGCGATTCCGGGCACGATGAAGGGCACGATCACGAGCACGCACCGTCTGGGAGCGTCGCACTTCAGCAGGAGACCTGGGCCACGAGACTGCGCTCCAAGGGTGGATGGGCCGATGCGGCCACCTACACCATGGCCGATCTCACAATGCTGCGAAGGGAGCTGGCGATCGGCTTCACCGTGGCCGGGTTCCTGGCCGTCGTGGTGCCTGTTCAGGTCTGGAACACGGTCTTCGTCCATGGACATGGCAGCTGGACGACGCTCGAGAACGTCGTCGTGGGCCCGTTCATCGCGATCGTCAGTTTCGTCTGCTCGATCGGCAACGTCCCGCTCGCCGCGGCGCTGTGGAAAGGGGGAATCTCTTTCGGTGGGGTGGTCTCGTTCATCTTCGCCGACCTGATCAGCCTCCCCCTGCTGCTCATCTACCGCCGTTACTACGGGACGCGCCTCATGCTTCGGATGCTGGCGGTCTTCTGGGGGGTGATGTCGGTTGCCGGGCTCGTCACCGAGGTCCTCTTTCGAGCGGCCGGCCTCGTACCTACGACCCGGCCGACCCAGGTAGTTCCGGCGCACTTCTCCTGGGACTACACGACTTACCTCAACATCGTGTTTCTCGTGCCCTTCGCCGTTCTTTACTGGGCATATCGCAACAGGGCCCGCTTGGGGGGCGCTGAAGGCCACGTCCTCGACTCGGTGTGCGGGATGCAAGTCGAGGCGGCCAACGCACCCGCCACCACGGTGCAGGACGGAAAACGGTTCTACTTCTGCTCAGATCGCTGCCTGCTGCGTTTCGAGGCGGATCCGGCGCGCTATACCGCCAAGAGGCGCGACCCCAACGAGGTCGCCGGATCTGCGTCAGTTCCGGTGTCCTTCGGCCGCCTGAGCAAGAGACCGGAGGGAAAGGGGCACTAGCCCGCATCATTCACGCGACCCATTGAGGCGGCCCATTAACAGTCGGTCCAGTCGTATCAGGCAGTGGCGGCCCATTGACGTGGTTCCCGGGGCCTTCTAATCGCGCTGCTTCGCGCCGAGTCGGGTCGTACGTCGTGGGTCGACGACATCGGGGCGTGGCAAGTCGACCTCGGGCCGCAGGGCGCGGATCGGGATCGCTCAGGCGATGAGCTCGATCCGTCGGCAGGCCCGGAGGACAGCATCGGCGGCCGGCCACCGGTCGAGGATGCGGCAGATCCGGAGCCGTGCCGAGCTCACGATGCGCCCGGGTGCGTGGAAGATGCCCCATTCGGACACCAATAGTCTTCCCTACCAAGAGGGCGTCTTCGCGTCTCTGGCGAACTCAGGTCATGCGGCGGCGTGAATGACCAGGGCTAGCGAAGAGCAGGCAGAGCCGGTGTTGGCCGAGTACCGGCGACGCCTCGTAGACGCCGTCACGTGCTAGAGAGATCGGTGCATGAACGAGGAGGAGCTCAGCGACGAGTCGTCCCGCGACGAGCACCGCAGCGGTCGACGCCGAAGCGGGCTTGGTTGGGCGGACATCGGAGTTTCCGCGCTCCTGATACTCGTTATCTCGGTCCCTACCATGGCGGTTGAAGAGGACTGGCATGGCCGTCCAATGATCGACGGGCCGACTCACCTCTGGATCATTGCCGCCTGCCTGGTGGCAGCTGCCTTCCTGGTCGGCGGGGCGGTCGCCGGGCGCCGCCGGCCGTCCGCGGCGCCAGAGCACGCCACGGCCGCCGCGAGCCTGGCTGTGGCCGTGCTGTTCGTAGCCGCCGTGTTGCGCAGGCTGTGGCTGGTTCACGAGGGTGTGCCTGTCGGTGTGGTGCGACTGTGGTTCCTGGGAGTTGTGGCGGCCCTCTTTCTGAGTGCGGCGGGATCATTGCTCGGTCGCCGGTTCACGACCGATATACGCCTCGGTTCTCGCCGTCCGGCCGACGACCGCGACCGCGTACAACCCCACACACTCACCGACGCCGTTTCGTCAGACGAGGATGGCACCGGACGGGAGTGCCACAACGAGCGCGCCAAGGTGCAGGAGACCCCGCCCCCGAGGCGCCTCTCCGCCGGCGGAGGGACGCAGCCGACGGTCTGTTGACCGCGGAGTCCGAGCGCCCCGTCCGTCACGGTTTCATGTTCCTCGACCCGACGTCTCTTCAACGAAATGGGGTGACCACTGTGAACGGATATCGCCACAGAATGCCGTCCCGTCTGGGCGTAGCAGGTGTCCCGGTCGACGGAGGTTTCCCCCGGGGGCCTTCGGCTCGGCACGAGGCTCAGACCTCCCGTGGTAGCGCCCTGGCAGACCTCTTGAGCAGGACGGCCTCAAAGGCATCCCGGCCAAGCTCTCTGCCAACGGGCTCGACCCGAATGCCGAGCGGGCCAAGCCCCGCCTCGCGGCACGGGCACTGCAGATGGTGTGCCGCCTGTTCGCTTACAACGCCGGGCTGGACCTTGCCCGCCACCTCAACGCATATCTGGCCGACAACGACGAGCACCGAGCGATCACCCGAGATCTGTTGCACATCGGAGGCCGGATCGCCTTCGCCCACCAGCAGGTCACCGTCACCTTGGACCGGCCGAGCTCCCCCCGGGTGGCAAGGGCGCTCGACCAGCTCCTCGACGAGCTCGCCACCGGATCCCTGGCCCATCTGGCCGACGACCGGCGACCGATCGTCTACCAGATGGGCCAGTGACGAGCTTCCACACTTCGTAACCGCCTGCTACCCGAGGTCTGGGCCTTGGCCGGCTGTCCCTGGTTCGCCTCGGCCAGCCCCGGCGCGGCTGTCAGCGGAGCGCGACGATCGACTTGACCAGACCCGCAAATCGTTCCCGAACGATCTTGGCGTCAGGGAAATAATGCCTGAGATCCGTGATCGAAAGGAGCTCTACCGAGAGGGCGTCGCTAACGGCCTGTTCGTACGACTTGCTGGCCAATGTCATGTGACCACCGCGCCATCGGAGCGAGACGGCCGCTTTGACGCGTACCGGCAGGAACTGGAAGCCCGGGAAGAGCCAGTGTGGTTCCAGGGGGAAGTAAGCATATGGCGTCTGGACCCAATAGTGCTCGGCTGTGCGGTGGACCACTTCGGCGAGCTGCTGACGGCGGTAGTGGCCGCCAACATGTTCGATCAGGGAGTTGGAGAACACGAGGTCGAACTCGGTCCTCAAGATTTCCTCCGAAGGGGCGCACGCGTCGCCACGCACGCAGTGGATCCAGGGTGCATCGCTCTGATCGGGCTCGATGTTGACCACGACAAGGCGGTTCGGGTGAACGGGAGCCTTCTCCCATGAGCGCGACGTGCCGCCGAGATCGAGCACGCGCATCTCTTCGGCGTTGGGGAAGTGGGCGTGGAACATCTCCCACCGGCGTGAGCGAGCGCGGGCAGAGAGCGAGCCCGGAGAGTCCGGGTCTCCGATCCACCGGAGCAGGACCTTGCGCTCTGCAGTCATGAGGGCAGCCTAGACGTCTCCGGGAACAGGACTTGTACCGACAGGGCCACGAACTCGTGCCCGTCGGCGACCTTCAGCCTGCCGGTCGCTCAGAGGGTTGGTCAGCTGGCGGGGACTTTCGATGGAGGCGTGGCGAGGGCGTCAACTACTGCAGTGCCCCAGGCCGTGAGCTTGCCTGTTGTCGGATCGGTCATGGTATTGGAATCCACCACCCAGTTCCAGTCGAACATGAGGGCGCCGTTGAACCCCGAAGGGATCGCCTCGTCCTTCAGATAGGTCAAGAGGCCCTGCCCCCAAGCCAGCTCGGGCGGCCCGACCACGTCCTGGATGCCGTACTCGGAGCCGATGAGGGGGAATTTGCCGATGTACTGGCCGATGAGCGAGTTCCACCACGCGCGCTCGGCTCCACAAAAGCAGACATGGCCGTTCGGGTACCGATGGTTGGCGATCAGCAAGTTGGGCTGGCCCAAGAGCGCCCCGTCGTAGCTGATCAGCGCGCTGACATAAGTGGGGTCGAAGGCCCAGGACCAGCCCTCCGTGTCGGCGATGATGACGCCGCGATAGCCGATCGTCGCCCGCCAGTACTGCAGCATCTTCTCGGAGATCACGATCCACTGGTCCCAGCTGATCTCGTGCGGCTCATTGAACGGCTCGTAGATGACGCCGGGGTTATCGGCGAACATGAGGGCGACGGCGTGCATCATCGGGAACGCGCTCGAGTACTCCGTGATCACCGAATAGCCTTCGCCGACCGCGTCCGACCAGCACAGGACGACGTAGAGGCCTTCGGTGGTGGCGGCGTTGACGATCGCCCGCAAGCGCGCCAGGTAGGCGCTCGTCCCGTCGAGCCCGTACGTGTCGCCCGAATAGATCGATGACGAAACGGGGATCTTGACGGTGTTGAAGCCGAGCGCCTTCAAGCGGGCGAACATGGCCCGCCGGTGCGCGTAGGCGTCCTCGGTGACCGAGGCAAGCGCTGGATCCGCCTCCCCGTTGGTCTCGTAGAACGGCATCGCGTAGACGATCACTCCCCGCATTACAAAGCGCCGCCCCGAGCTCAGCTCAAGGGTGTTCCCGACGACCTGCAGCGCCGGGAGGAGCTTCACCTGATGGTGGTGACCCGGGACGCTGGTTGAGGTCGTGGTCGCCACCGTCGTCTTTGGCAGGGGCAGCCCGATGCGCGTCGAGCAGGCTGCACACACGAGCGCCACCACGACGGCGACCGCAACCGCCGGTGTCCAATGGCGACGGGCCCGCGGGGTAGACGAGGACTCGTGGCTGGCACGAGCACTCCTGAGCCCGACCCACAGATAACGGAGGCGGCGCACGCTGGTATCCTGACCTGGGCTATCCGGGCTGTGAGCTTTCGAGCGAAGAAGGAGATCGAGGTGGCGACGTTGCTCATAGCGAGCGCTGGAGGCCACCTCCAGGAGCTTTTCGAGCTCTTTCCGCGGCTCGACCTGGTCGATGACGCCGATCCGACGTGGGTGACGTTCGACACGCTCCAGGCGCGCTCGCTGCTTGCCGGAGCCGACGTCGTCTACGCTGCTTATGCTCATCCGCGGGACATCGTCGCCACTGCTCGGCACGCCGTGCTCGCCCGGCATTTGTTGGGTCGGGGGCACCGGTTCTCCCGCGCCATCAGTACGGGGAGCAGCATCGCCGTTCCGTTTCTTGCCGCCGCGCGCCTTCGCGGTGCGTCGTGTCATTACATCGAGAGTGCCACACGCCAGACGGCGCCATCGCTCACCGGCCGGACCCTGGCGTGCGTCCCGGGTATTTCTCTTTACGCGCAGGTGTAGGGCACCAAGACCTCAATCGCTACCCTGAGCTGGCGGTGTTCGCCACCAGCGACCATGATCGGCCGTGGCCTCCACCCTCTGTCACCTCGGCGTGTGGCGGGTCCTCGGCCTGCTCCGATCCTCTCGGCGGACCGAGACGGACAAGGACATCGAGATAATGGTGCTCCGCCACTAGGTGCGTATCCTCGAACGCCAACTCAATGCGCGCGTCGCCTACCGCCGTGTGGATCGGGCGATCCACGCGTGGCCCTGGTCGGCTGCCCATTAACGATGAGCTCGTCGAGCTCATCGTCCGGCTCGCCCGAGAGAACCGGCGCTGGGGCTGTGTCCGCATCCAGGGCGAGCTTCGAGGCCTCCGCATACGCGTCTCGGCGGGCTCGATCCGGCGCTTCCTTCGCCGACACGGTCTCGGCCCTGCCCCCCGCAGTCGGCCGTCCTGACGGCAGTTTCTCGCCACGGAGGCCAAGGGCATCCTCGCCACGGACTTCTTCACCGTCGACACCGTGTACTTCACCCAGTTCCACATGCTCTTCGTCATCGAGTTGAAGAGTCGAGCGATGCACATCATCGGGATCACCGATCATCCCAACAATGCCTTCGTCACCCAGATGGCGAGGAACTTGGCGGCCGATCTCGCTGAGGAGGATCGGTCGTTTCGTTTTCTCATCCGCGATCGTGACACGAAGTTCAGCTCAAGCTTCGACGCGGTGTTCGCCGCGGAGGCTATCGAGGTCATCAAGACCCCGGTGAGATCGCCTCGTGCCAAGGCTCGCTGAGCGCTTCCTTCGGACCGTACGGAGAGAGTGCCTGGACTGGACCCTCGTCCTCGGGCGTCGTCACCTGGAGGGACGCTCACCGAGTACATCTGGCACTACAACGAGCACCGGCCACATCGGGGCCGCGGCTTCGAGGCGCCCGTGCGGGGGCACACCACCGTTGCGTGGCCGCTCGGCGACATCGCCTGCCGCAGCGTGCTCGGCGGACTCACCCACGAGTACCACCAGTTGACCACGTAGTCCGAGCGGCAGCCTGTGGAGGCTCGTAGACACAGGGCGAAGGCGAGGTCATGCGCCAATGGCCATCGCGTCCGCCAGCGGGGCGCCGCGCATCACCGGTACTGGCTCAGCTCGCAGCGGGCCCCGCTCCGAGGTCTTGGGAAATTCCCAGGACCAAACGCCGACGTCCCACGCTGAATGTCTTCAGCGCGATCGAGGTTTTGGTGCCCTAGAGCTCGCGAGCACGACACACGCCGCCAACCTTTCGATTCCCTCGCGCTTGCCGCCGACCACCACACAGTTGGGAATCGAGTCAGTCCGCAGTCCGAATTCCTGCTGGGCGGTGGCTGTCTCCGAGAGGGCTGGATCGATCTCGACCACTCCGAGGTCGTCGAGCAAACCCGTGCCATCAAACGCCCTCCGGGTCGGCTCGGCCAGCAGATCGGGACGTGCGGATGCCGGGACGCTCGAGAGGGCGCCGAGAACCTATGTCACTGAGACTGCATCGTGGCCGTCACAATCATCGACCCGGCTAATGGGCGAATACGCCCTGCTCGTGACCATCGAACAGGCTCGAACCCGCACTCTCGACACAGCTCGCCAAGAGTCCTTTCGGAGAAGAACTTGATGTGGCCGTAGTCGCTCAACGGCGTCCAGTGGTTGTCGAAGCGTCCGGTCACGGCGATCGCGAGGTTCTTCCAGTAGCCGTGATAGGGGGTTGTCAACACGACCATGCCGCTGTCGCCGAGCGCCTCGCGAGCCCGTGCCAATAGCGTGCGCGGCGCAAAGAGGTGCTCGATCACCTCGGCTGAAACGACGATGTCGAATTGGCCCTGGAGCGCCGGCAGCAGCGGATCGCTGATGTCGTGCACAACAAAGGTGATGTCGGGGAAGGACTGCCGCGCTCTGTCGATGCCGCTAGCGGTGAAATCGATTCCCGTGACGCTCATCCCTGCCCTCTGGATCTGGGCGGTGAGCGCACCGTTGCCGCAACCGATGTCGAGGACGCGCTGGCCTTCACCTCGCGGCAGAGCATGCAGGACCGCCGGGACGAGATAGTTGTGGTTGTCGGCGGCACCGGAGAAGACCCACTCCGGGTACCCGCCTGCCGATTGAGTCATTGCGCTCCTTGTTCTCAGTCAGCTCAGTGCGATGGTGGACTTCACCAGGCCCGCAGGTAGCTCCCAAAAGATTTCGGTCTTAGGCAAGTAACGCTCGAGATTCGAGATCGAGCACGCGCATCTCTTCGGCGTTGGGGAAGTGGGCGTGGAACATCTCCCACCGGCGTGAGCGAGCGCGGGCAGAGAGCGAGCCCGGAGTGTCCGGGTC
>Ga0247846_1000162_pt1 | contig 10939 bp, 11 predicted proteins | sample PFST0metaG_FD_186001 | JGI IMG/M metagenome (GOLD analysis project Ga0247846, IMG submission 186001) | Peat soil microbial communities from Stordalen Mire, Sweden - P.F.S.T0 | ecosystem: Environmental > Terrestrial > Soil > Wetlands > Peat | place: Sweden: Norrbotten County, Stordalen Mire... | reverse complement strand
GCATTGGTGCACCAGCTGCAGGCAGAACGTGGGCACCGCGGAGCTGCTCGCACACGCACAGGCTCACGCCGGCCGACTCGTCGAGTCAGGGGCGCCACCAAGTGGCCTTGCGGATTCCGAGCCATTCCGTACACCCGTTCCGATCGAAGGGGCTCGCGAGATAACTACGCGAGCACAACATGTTGTGGTGTCGGAGTCAGGTGGAGGTGCTCTCTCCTGCCTCTGCTTCGTCCGCCATCTTGCGGCGGTACTTGCGCACCGTCCGCCCCGCCTCGATGGCCTGGACGCGTCGCCGCTCCCGCTGTCTCACAGCCTCCTGGGCGTTCCGTCGATTCGTGACCCTGGCTGCGTGAGCTTCGTCAGCGATTTCCTGATCGAGCCGTCGCTGCCTGATCTGTCGTCCAGCAACGGGTGCCCGCGTTTCGGTTAATGCACAGACAAGCCGCCAGAACACGAGGCCCCGGTTCCGAGAGTTGCGTCTATTGAAGCGGAAGACGAACTCGTCGAGGTAGGCGTCGAGGTGTGCATCGGTGACCGCCCCCTGGTGCGTGCCGAGCAGCCAGCGCTTCAAGAGAGAGGCCACCCGATGGACGTGGGGATGGATGAGGTGAGCCTTGGTCGTTGTCTTCGACAAGGTCGTCGTCTTCGCCGTGTAGTGCAGCCCACGAGCAGCGAGCTCGGCCAGGGCAGGTCCATACGATCCCCAGTCGTCACAGATCAGCACGGAGCCGGGTTCCACGCTCTGCTCCAGGAAATCGGCGATGGCCAGGGCGGAAGCGTCGGGCAATCGAGCGAGGCGGATGCGGCCCATGGCGGTCGGCGAGACGACCTCGCAGGCGACCGCGACCGGGGATTTCTTCCCGCGTGAGCGCCCTGCAGCTCCAGGGTCCACGCCCCCGACGTACGTCTCGTCGAACTCGACGTCGCCGCTCAGCCGCTGTCGCCCGGCTTGGTCCATCGCGGCTCTCATCTTCTGCAGGAGTAACCACGCCGTGGCGTAGTTGACACCCGTGATTCGCTGGATGCTGAGTGCCGAGACGCCGATCTTGGTCTGCACGAGGTACCAGCCCACGGTTAGCCAGGTGGCGAACGGCACCTTCGTCCGCTCGAGCAGTGTTCCGGTCGTAACGGTGAACCAGCGCCGACAGCTCCCACACCACCAGCGGGGTCCGCCCGACCTAGCAATCAGGACGCCGCAGCGAGGACAGGCGAAACCATGGCGAAACCGCACCGCCGTGAGGTACCGCGCGGCGGCGGCCTCGGAATCAAACCACCGATTGAACTCGGCCAGATCCTTTGGGTAGTGCCGGCCAGCATGTGGTGGACCGTCATCGAAATCCCAGGTGAGCACAGGTCGAGCATAGGCACAACATGTTGTGCTCGCGTAGTTATCTCGCGAGCCCCTTCGATCGGAACGGGTGTACGGAATGGCTCGGAATCCGCACCTCCACCTTGTCACAACCTTCACCGATACAACAGGCTCAGAGCATCACAGGCAGACAGTCCCGAGGTCCCGCCACCACTAGAGGCTTGATTCCGTTGCGTTTCGTAACAGAGACTGGTGTTACGTGCAGCTTCGTGCCACGATCGCACGACGCCCTGAAACTAAAGGGTTTTCTAGGACACCCGATCACGACACCGTCCTATTGAAACCATGGGCACCATGAAGATCCCTAGTACCGGCCACCTTGGATGTTCCTTCTGAAACCTATGGCTGACTGCGAGAACGTACCGCTATCGACCATCTCCTGCTCTCTCTTACTAAGCATATATATGTATCGACAGACACCCCCGGCGTACGGTCAGCCCCTATGGCCTTGTTGCCAGCCTCACCCGCGCCTTACAAGGCACTATCTACGTGCCACATAAGCGTCTTTCTATGGATACGGGCTGGTCATAGCGTTGTGGCTTACGGCCTGACACGACCAAGATTAGCTCTCAAATACACCTAACTTGCCTCCATGCATACTATTCAGTTTCACCCATGCAGACATTAAGGAAGGACACGACATGCGTATTACTCCAGGTGGGCCTCCACCAAAAGATCCACGGACTCGACGCCGGACTAACAAGCCATCAGTTCACGAGACAGAAGTGATAGCGCTACCTGTCCGGCCACAACGCAAGGCTGACCCTACGTGGCTGCCGGAGATCCAAGAGCTTTGGGAGTCACTGCCTGCCTCGGGGCAGTCGTCCGAGTTCCAAGAGAGTGACTGGGCCTTTGCCTGGTTGCTGATGGGGGTCTTGCAAACGGCCCTGACGGAACGCAACAGGACCACCGGCACCCTGACGGCCTCCCTGATCTCGAACGCCCTCAGCCAACTGGCCCGCCTCGGGGTGACTGTTGCTGATCGCAAGCGTCTTGGCCTGATCCTCACTCAGGAACACAAGGACGCCACCATCACGGAGATCCAGGCAGGCTATCGGAAACTCCAAGCAGTGAAGGATTCCTAATTACCAACGAAGCCAAGCTTTGAGGATGCCCTGTTCGATCACCACCGGGTGGCCTGCTCCTAACGCAGGTCCCTCACGTCGGGTCGTCGCTGCTGGCATCGATCGCCGAGAGAGGCTCGACCGTCACCGCAGTGTCGTATGCGGAGATCTCGCACATGACCCCGTTGATGCTGTTGAAGTCAAAGCGTGTGGCAATGACGGCGTTGGCTCCTTCGGCACGTGCCGCATTCCGCAAGCGCTCTCGTGCCTGGTTGCGACAGTCAACGAGCCAGTTGGTGAAGACGACAAACTCTCCATCTTCGGCTCTATGACCTGGGTCATAGAGGTTGCTGGATCGAGCCGTCACGCCAAATACATCACCGTGGACTCTGGTGATCCGGTAGCCGGGGATCTCGTTGGTCGTCACGATCAGCACGTCTCCGTCCTTGCCCGTCGGTGTGGATCTGGGCTGGCGCTAACTCGCCTGGCGCTTTTGAAACTCCTCGTACGTCTCTGCCATGATTGCTCGCTCGATCATCCGTGCCAGCTCGGGCTTCGAGAGAAGCAAGTCGTAGAGCCGCTGGTTTCGTTCCTCCTGACTGAGGATGGCGTCCTTCCACTTCGACGAGAACTCCAGCGAGTAGTGCTCCATCGAGTTTTCCCGGGCAAAGGTCTCAAGCTCTGGGTCTTCCAGTAGCGTGAGCTTCAGTTTCTCCCCTTCCAAGCGGTCTCGGTCATCCAGGTCCAGACCGAATCGATCGTTAATCGCTTCGATAACGGCTGCCAAGGTCTCCTTCTCATCTTCCCAACCGCCACCCCGACCACCCCCAGGGAAGACCTGCTTTCGCTCAACGATGCCGGGCTCCAGCTCGATTTCAGCATCTCCCATGGACTCGATTCGCAAATGGGTCAGCACGACGTCCTTGCCAATTTCCCGCATTCCGGTCGACTGTGGTGGTAGGCAAGCAGCGAGAGCCTTGCCGTACACGTAGAGACACTCCAACGACTCGTCCGTATAAGGCATCACCTGACTCAAGAAGGCATACGTTCGGATGAACTGATCCAGGGCGTCTCGGAATTCGGTCTGAACCTCAAGGTCGAGTCGTGAGAACCGCCATACTGCGGGATCAATGCTGGCATAGATGGCCTTAAGGCTCCGCTCGCCGGAATCAACAGCAAAGTAGGAAGCCGATGCCGTCAAGATCTCTTCATCCTCTAGAAGGCCAACAGCAAGCATCCGGCCTCGAAGGTCATAAAGAACATTGACATCTGTCGGCTCGATTATGACTGCCTCGTAGTATCGCTGGAATGCCTTCTGGATCTCCTCGGCCTCGTTACAAAAGTCGAGAACAAATGTCCGATCTTTGCCTGGAGCGATTCGGTTCAACCTCGAAAGAGTCTGGACTGCGTTCAGACCCATCAACTTCTTGTCCACAAACATTGTGTGGAGATACGGCTCGTCGAAGCCGGTCTGGAACTTCTCAGCCACGATGAGCACTTGGTAGTCACCGGGGGAGAACGGCGGCTCGCCCTTGAATCTCTTTGCAGTCTGTGACTCACCGAATCCGTTGAGCGAGGACTCGGTCTCCCCTTCGATCTCTCCGGAAAATGCAACTAGGGCGTGAATGTCTTTGTAGCCGTGCTCTTTGATGTGGTGCTCCACTGCTCTCTTGTACTTCACGGCCGCCGCTCGGGAGTCGGTCACAACCATTGCCTTGGCCCGGCCGCCCAGCGCCTTGGCGGTGTGATTCCGAAAGTGCTCAACGATGATCGCAGTCTTCTCTTGGATCAAGTGAGGATGCTGCTTGACATAAGCTTTGAGCGCCGCAGACGCCTTGTGTACCTCGACCTCCTCGATGGCCGCTTTCTCTGACTCAGCCGCCAGCTTGAAGTACACCTTGTAGGTTGTGTAGTTCAGCAGAACATCAAGGATGAAACCCTCGTCGATAGCCTGGCGCATCGTGTAGAGGTGGAAGGGGCGCTTGATCCCCGACTTGAGGTCAGCGGTTCCGAACAACTCAACGGTCCGTTCCTTTGGAGTTGCCGTGAAAGCGAAGAAACTCAGGTTTGGCTGCTTGCCACGGTGCTTGACGATGTCAACCAAGACGTCCTCGGCGTTGAGTTCGATGCTGGTGTCACGCTCTTCAGCGTGATCCTCTCCGAGTTCTCCGGACCCCGCACCGAGAGCTTTCTTGAGGGCAGCGGCAGCTTCCCCGGTTTGGGAGGAGTGAGCTTCGTCAACGATGACCGCATAGTTCTTCTTCGCCAGGTCGGCGTCGGCGATCCGCTCGATTACGAATGGAAAGGTCTCCAGCGTGACCGTGACGATTTTCGCCTGACCGGTGAGAGCGTCGGCCAACTCCGCATTCTTTGGTCCCCTCTTTCCCTCCACGGAAACCAATGTGCCCACAACACTCTCAAACTGCTGCACCGTTGCCGTGAGTTGCTCGTCCAGCAACCTCCGGTCGGTGACAACCACAACCTTCTCGAAGACCTTCTTGTCCTTGGAGTCGTGAAGGACGGAGAGTCGATGAGCGAGCCAGGCAATGGAGTTTGACTTACCTGATCCCGCTGAGTGCTGGATGAGGTAGGACTGTCCCGGACCATGGGCCAGCGTATCGGCTTCCAGGCGCTTCACGACGTCCCACTGGTGGAACCTTGGGAAGATGACTTGGCGCTTCTTAGTCTTGCCACTGCCCTCGTAGAACTCCTCTACGAACCGCAGCAGGATGTCCAACCAGTTGTCGTACTGCCAAACAGACTCCCACAGGTAAGCGGTGGCGTAGTCGCCGGGGTTCGGAGGATTCCCCTTCCCGCACGACAACTCCCCGGGATTGCTCCCTCGGTTGAAGGGCATGAACTCCGTGCCGTCACCTGCAAGACGTGTTGTCATGTAGGCGAGACTCGGGTCGACAGCGAAATGCACCGCTGCCCGCCTGTTCAAAAGGGCATTGCCCGGCTCGTTGCGATCCTTCTTGTACTGGGCAATCGCATGAGACACGTCTTGGCCGTTCACTGGGCTCTTCAACTCCGCAGTCGCCACTGGAATGCCATTCACAAAGAGCGTTAGGTCCAGCGACCCGTCGTGGTCTGCCGAGTAGTGGAGCTGCCGGGTGACCGTCAATCGGTTCTTGCCGTAGAGCCAGAGAATCGTCTCGTTGAGGCCTGAGGTGGGTCTCGAAAACGCCAGGTGAACCTTGACTCCCTGATCCTCCACACCCCGCCGGAGCACAAAACGTGAGGCCACGGCGTCGTTCGCCCGTTCTGGCACGGCTCGCTCGGGTGGGTGCGTCGAGCTGTCGTTCAACAACAGCAACGACGTCGGGGCCTCTGGCCGCGTTGGTGGATGGTCGGCTACCCCACGATCCCCACTTCAACGCAGAGAGCCAGAAATCGCTGCTGACCCGCCAAAGTCCAGACCGACGTCCCCTCGCGCCAGCATGCAGGCACGCCGAACCATCCCTACCCAATGATATCGATCCGTTCTCATTCAGTCCTGCCGGTAACAGTTGCTCCATGTCGTGACGTTGACAACGTCACCAGAGGGCGTAGCATCACAGCCGTGGCTCTCGCCACTGAAATCGGGAAGGCGGCAAGATGGGCGCCCCGGACTGGCAGGCGGTGGCTAATGCTCTTGCGAAGCACCAGTCATTTCTCCGAGAAGGTGAGTGGTCCTGGCGATCCCTTCCCCTCCCCCTCTTCATCCCTACGCCTACCAAGAAAGGACGCAGCAGCTATGTTCAAACGCTCTGGGATAGTAGGAATGCTCGCGTCTAAGGCTTCTAGCAGACGCGCGTGTCGGTCATTGTTAGCTGTGGCAGCGGGAGTGACGTTCCTGACCATCGCGTCCAGTGGCAGTGTTGCCTTGAGCCAAGACTACGGCCACTCCTCGACTCCTGTCATCATTGTTCGTCCAGTCTCTGACCCGATCAATACCTCCCTAACAGCCATTCCACCGACAGAAACCACTACTCAACCATCGGCCTTTTCTGTTACCGCGCGGCAGCCATCGCAACGGTCAAGCTCAATCCATTCCTCTGGCTTCGCGCACGTACAGCAAGTTCGTAGCGCGGTCGAGCCGGATAGTACTGATGCAGACGCGATATGCGGATATGGCGTTCCGTTTGCCTTTACAGTCGGCGCCTACAACAATTGTTATGAGGGCATGAGGGCAAAGGGGTGCTCTACCCGACCAACGGTGCGGTGTGGAACTTGGTGAACGACGCTGGCGTCCGAGTATGGCTCCATCAGAAGGCGGATGGAACAGGTTGGGAGGATTGCTTCGACTACGGGCAGGCTTACAACCTGTCAGGCCGCGATGTGAGCGCCAAGAGTCTCGGGGTGTCAACGAATTCCGCGGCTTGTTCACCCAGTGCGAGTGGTGAGCAATGCTATTATAGCTTCGTGCCTAACGCAGTCACCATCGGCGTTTCAGGCACTCTTTGCTACTACGGATCTGATGCTACATATATCGGGGAGGCCAACAGTTTTCTCTTCAATTCCACGGGGTACCGCGTTTGGCTGCATCAGGATTTGAACGGTGGCGGCTGGGCGGATTGTTTTAGCAACAATAACGCTTACTTGACGTCTGGTACGCGGGATGATAATCCTGGCAATCTTTACATTAGTGCCAATACGAGCGCATGCTGAGTGTTGCCAGCTCTCCATGCTGAAGTGGTGATCGTGACGTGACTGGATCCGGCAACCTGGCCCTAGGTCGCTCCGCCGAGCTGCCGTTGAGCGAGACGGAGAGAGTTCGGACTTGAATGGCGGCAACTGATCTCACGAAGGCACCGCTCGGGGTTGAGGCGCTTCGGGTTTTTCGTGTCCTCGAGGCGGAGCGGAACTGGTGATGGCGACTGAGTGGGTGTCGCCGTCGCCGGATATTTGCAGCTGCCTTTTCCCCATGTGTCAAACGCGCGTCGCGCTAAGAGCGCTGGCGAATGCCTCGGTTCGCCAGGGATGATCATGGATCAGGGCGGCCACGAGAATGAACAGTTGTCCCCAATTTCGCGAAGTGGCCTTATCAAATGTCGATCGTTGCTGGCCATAAGCTCTTAGTGAGTTTCCCGATCGGATCGGATGAGACTCATCCGGTTCGATTTTACAGGAAAGGAACCTGGCTAATTGAATCGTCGCATCAGAGTTCTGGCCCTCGTCATGCTCGTCTGCTTCGTTGGTCTCTTCTTGCAGTTGAACAACCTTCAGGTACGGGAGGCCCCATCACTTCGTGCCAACCCCGACAATCCTCCTCAGAATCCGTTGGCGACCTGGTACCAGAATCCGAGGGGCCAACTCCTGGCTAGTGATGGCACCGTTCTCGCCGAGTCCATCCACACTGGGCAGGGCTACGAACGTCATTATCCAGACGGCCCGCTCTACGCCGCCGTCACGGGCTACTACGATGCCACGGCGGAGAACACAACGGGTCTCGACGACGAGTATGACCGCTACCTCACCGAGCGCGAGTCTTCTGGCTCGGGTCTCCAAGGGCTCCTCGCCCAGCAGGTCACGATTGACTCAGTCGTGACAACAATCTCGCCGACTGTTCAGCAGGCGGCCGAGCAAGCGGTCGGGAACTTGCGCGGCGCCGTAGTCGCCATCGATCCCGCGACGGGGGACATTGAAGCGATGTACTCCAGCCCCTCCTTCAACCCGAACGGCATGTCAACCTTGAATGCCCGAGCTGCGAATGACTATTACAACTCCTTGGACCCAAACAGCGGATCCTCGCCACTTGTGAACGGCGCCACGCAGTTTCTCATTCAACCGGGTTCCACATTCAAGGTCGTCACGACCGCATCCATCTTCGACCACGACCCGTCGATCGCATCGATCGCATGGCCGTATGCGTCGTTCATCCATCTGCCGCAGACAACGAAGACGCTGCAGAACTACGCCGGTGAAGTCTGCGGAGGATCGCTCGCGACAGCACTAGCAATCTCGTGCGACACCGCGTACGCGCAGATCGGGATGGACCTCGGGGCTCAGAACCTCGCCACTGAGGCAGGCGCCTTCGGCTTCGACAAGGTGCCACCCATAGACCTCCCGGGTGCCGTCGCCGCCTACTTCCCTCCGGCCTCGACCATTGCCGACAACAAACCCGCCACGGCCTACTCGGCCATCGGCCAAGAGAACGTGCAAGAAACTCCGCTCGAGAATGCCCTGGTCGCCGCTGCGATTGCCGACGGTGGAAAGATCATGGCCCCGCACCTGCTTGAGCGCGTCGTGAGCGACATCGGCCAGGTCGTCGAGCAATACCAACCCCACGTCTGGTTGAGGGCCACGTCGCCGAGCACGGCCAACACGGTTCGAACCCTCATGTTGGGCGTCGCGACACACGGCACCGCAGTGGGAGTCTTTCCTTCGAATCTCGACGTCGCCGCGAAGACCGGAACCGCAGAGACAGGCGTATCAGGTTGCTCAGCAGACTGGATGATCGCTACAGGACCGGCCGGGACGGGTCAGACGCCAAAGATCGCCGTGGCGGCTGTTCTGCCTGCTCAAGCAGGTATCTCCTGCAGCGAGACCGGGGCGGAGGCCGCAGGGCCGATAGTCGAAAGAGTGCTTGCCGCGGCGGGTGGCTGACCTCGATCGGGTAGGAACTGCCGAGACGGCCCTCCGAGGCACCGCTTCAGACAAGGTCGATTACCTCCTTGTCCTCAGGAGTTCAGGCGCCAGTGACGAGTAGTAGTACGAGATCGTGCATGTCCCTCCTCCGACCGGAGTTTGGCGCGACTTTCGCGTCATCCCAGGTAGATGGCACCGCGTGCGCTCAGGCGCCTGCAAGATCTCCGGCGCGAGCTCCTCGGAGAGCAACGAGATCCCGTTCCAGAAGAAACCGTCACAGCAGCCGCATAGGCTCTCGTCGGAACCTGCGCCTCGAGCTACTTACACCGCGCGTGGGACGCCACCCACGCCAGAACGCTAACCGCCAAGGCCCATGGCCAGTGCCTGAGTCGCACTGAGTCTGATTGAAACAGGCGCAGGGCGTGGACCCTTACTTCAGCGCCGTCCTAGAGAACCGGTTCAGTGGCCCACCTTACAACGACACACATCATTGAAACGAGAAGACCTCGACCACCTCGCCACTCGCCGCGTCTACTACAACGCTCTCTTGAGTGTTTCTTCCGGGTCCCCCGTTAGCAGCGGCTATGGACAACCCGGAGAAGGTCACGACGTAGGCGGGCAAGTCGTCGGCCACTAACTCCTTCACGCCGGCAGCGTCGGTCGTCGCGTATTCGTCGTCGGTGAAACTCCCCACCAGGACTGTGACGTTACTGGCCTCCGCGTTTGTTAGGCCAAGTCGCTCTTGAGCAACTGACCTCGCTTCGGAAACGGTCACCTGGACAGTTGCAAGCTGTGAGCCTTGCAACGGATTCAGGCTAACGCCCAATCCGGTGTAGGCAGCCGCTGGAAGTGGTGCGTAAGACGCACCCGCCGAAATTCGCGGTCGTTGTCGGGTCGCTCCGCCCGCTGTGAGGGCCGGAATGGACACGGCGAGAGCGAGCACCATTGCACCAATCGTGGTCACCAGCACTATTCCCTTGCGCTTCATCGTACCCACCTTCACTTTGTCCAGATATCGAATTTGCTGTCTACTGTGTCCCACGCGACTCCGTAGTTTGTACCTGGGTTACTGACACTAACCGTGAGCCCAGAGGGAGTCACCGCGCCGCCACCGCGACTGGTTGTGACCAACATGCTCGAGAAGTACGTCCGCGCGGACGCTGTGCCCGGCATGTTATCCCCCGTGTGGTGAGTCTCACCCTCCCACTCGGGAACCCACGGAGTCGTCCAAACCAGTTCCGGATCGAAGTCTGTCGTTAGGAGTAGCGTCGAGGTGTCAACGACCATCTGAATATCACCGGCACTGAAATCGTAGCTCTCATAATACAGCGGCGCCCCAGAAGGTGCAGCGGCGCCCTCTTTAAAGTGAAAGCTGCCAGAGTTGTACTCATTGTACTCAGCGAACATGTGGGCGGTCGAATATCCCTTGAGCCTGATATATCCTGACTGAGCATATCCACCACTGCCAGCGGAGCCCTGGATCATGGTCCATGCAGAGGAGTGTGAATTGGATGCGCCACACAGTGTCGGCACGTTGGTCGTAATGTTTGATTGGACGTAATAGACGTTCTGTGATCCGACGTTGGTTCCGTCAAAGGTAACCTCTGCAGTGCCACATGAGGCGGCTCCGGCCGACGGAGAGAGCCAGATAATAGGCACGGCCATCACTGATGAGAGAAGGACAAAGACAGCTAGCGGGGGCATTATAGCCCTTCGCTTTCTAGGCATGTAGAACTCCTTCCCAATCATAGGCGGCACAACACGTTTGTGCCGTCTTGTTCCATCTGAACGTCCTGAGCGTGGCTGCTTATGTAAACGCCGGTCGAAAACGGTAGCGCGCGCGGCCTGACGGCCACCGGTCGAAAACGGTGGCGCCCGACCATCCCCGAATCTGACCGAGCTGGCCCGGAAGCTTCCCCCTCGGAAGCCAGCCAGG
>Ga0247846_1000161_pt1 | contig 11009 bp, 16 predicted proteins | sample PFST0metaG_FD_186001 | JGI IMG/M metagenome (GOLD analysis project Ga0247846, IMG submission 186001) | Peat soil microbial communities from Stordalen Mire, Sweden - P.F.S.T0 | ecosystem: Environmental > Terrestrial > Soil > Wetlands > Peat | place: Sweden: Norrbotten County, Stordalen Mire... | reverse complement strand
TCCATTGGTAGTCAGGGGCGCGGTGCCCGCACAGCGGACCCGGTTCCCCATCCCCCTTTCAATCCGTGCGTGCGATTTTCCCGCACACGGCTTACCGACGGTCTTCTGGACATGGTTACGCAGCCTTCGGGTATCGGATGGTGCCCATGAGCTTGTGCAGGCCCTGGTCGTGGAACCAGGTGCGGGTCCAGCGTTCCCACTGTCCGGCACGAAGGTTGCGGCCGCGCTTCTTGATGAGCAAGCGCCTGAGCCGCCATGCCACGTAGCGGTCGAGCGAAACGAACTTGGTTGCCGCGTTCCCGGTGCGAAAGAAGTTGCCCCATCCCCGAAGGAACAGGTTGAGGCGTCCGATGACGTCTTTCAACTGCTGTCCGACCTGGCTTCGACCGGTCAGGGCCTTGATCCTTGCCCGGGCACGCTTCATCGACCGCTGGGACGGCCAGCGGTGCAGGTAGTAGCGGACTTTGCCGTACTTCTCCCACATCGGACCCGAAAAGCGGGCGTGAAGATGGCACCCGAGAAAGTCAAAGCCCTGCTTGCCCTGCCGGAGGTCGACCACACGGGTCTTGTCCGGGTGAAGGGCCAGACCGAGGTCGCCCAGGATGGCAGTCGCCTGCCGCTGGGCCTCCTCGGCCTGTTGTCGGGAAGAGCACAGCACGACGAAGTCGTCCGCGTAGCGGATGACTTCTCCCACGCCATGTTCTACCCAGGCCCGGTCGAAGGCATGCAGGTAGATGTTGGCTAGTAGCGGGGAAATGACCCCGCCCTGGGGAGTCCCCGTGACCGTCTCGGAGAGAACCCCGTCTTCCAGCACACCTGCACACAGCCACTGGCCGAGCAGCTTCAGCACCCGCCTATCCGACACGCGGCTCTCGACCATTTCGAGCAATCGCTCGTGGTCGATCTCGCCGAAGAAGTTGCGAATGTCGGCCTCAAAGACGAACCGTCGTCCCTGAGGGAACGCCACCCGGATGGCTTCTAGGGCGTCGGTGGCCGAGCGCTTCGGACGGAACCCGAAGCTGCAGGACAGGAAGTCGGCCTCGAATATCGGTTCGAGGACGATCTTTGCCGCCTGCTGGCACACTCGATCGCGCACGGTGGGGATGCCGAGCGGCCGCATCCGGCCGTCGGGCTTTGGGATCTCCACCCGGCGGACTGGTGCCGGGCGGTAGATGCCTGCACGGAGGTCCTCTTGGAGTTCGGCAATCATGCGCCTAACCCCGTAGTCCTCCACCGCTGCCAGGGTCAGACCATCGACCCCGGCGGCTCCACGATTGGCTCGGACCCGCTCCCACGCCTCCCACAGGACGTCGCTCCTGTAGATGCGGTCGTAAAGGGTGTGGAAACGCCGACCCGGGGACTGCTTGGCCGCAGCCCATAGCCGGTTCTGGAGTTGTCGCACTTTGGCGGGGGGAAGATGTCTCCCCTCGGGGTAGTTGGACCGGGCGGTCCCGGTCATGCCCTCACGCTTACCTCCATTGCCGGTGTGACCGAAGTCGGGGCCCTTCCCTCCTGCCGCGTTGCTCACGGCTATCAGCGGTACTACGACCCCGTCGGACTCCCGCTGCGCTCCGTCGGCTTTCACCACTGGCTTATACCGACGGTCTTTGCTGACGAGGCTGCGCAGACGGGCCTCTCCTGTCCCGAACCAAGCCGTGCGTACGTGCCGCTCCCCGTACCCCGGAAGGACTCGACCAAGGGCATGTCCGGATCGCCAGTAGGTCGAATGCTGCCTTCGCCGTGATATGAGCGGCTCGGCTCCTTCATTGTAAATTTGACGAGGCTGCAGGACTCGTGCCTGGTGGCGCTACGGCCCGCACGCTTGCTCCCTCCAAAGAGGCTTTTGACGCCCCGCTCAGCCCGCGACCTCTCGATCACGAACCGGGGCCTGCTACCGGGTGTTCCGGCATTTACCCGGGCGGGACTCGCACCCGCTGGTCTGGTCCAGTTTCCAGGACGCAACACACAACAAATCGTACAAGATTCAAATACTCTTGTACAGATCAGCTCATTGCGGGCCGCCTCATCCGAGGTCAGAACCGGTGTCGGAGGGGGGACTCGGTACAAAACTCCACGCCGCGTCGCTTGGACCGACATTTGGCTATGCACACGGTGACCTGGACCTGTGCGCGCCGCTTCCCTCGAGAGTCGTCTGAGCGCGTCCCCAAGTCGAAGTTCTGCACCTTCGGCGTCTGTAGCAGGTGTGCTACAATCGGAGCGTGGCTGAAGTTGCCTCCCGTGAACTACGCAACGACACCCGGGGGCTGCTGCGCCGTGTTGAGGCCGGAGAAGACGTCGTGATCACCGTCGACGGCCGACAGGTCGCGGTGCTGCGGCCAATCGGCTCCCGGCCAAGATGGGTATCGCGTGGTGAGTTCGTGCACCGTTTCTCGGGCCGCCAAGCCGACGCCGCCCTGGCCGAGGACCTCCGTGAGCTAGCTCCCGACATGACCGACGACCTGCGTTGAGCCGAGGCATAGCCGACACCAGTGTCTTTATTGCCCGGGAGTCCGGGCGTCCCATCGCCGAGAACGACCTACCCGACGAGTTGGCCATCTCCGTAATCACGATCGGCGAGCTGCGCTCGGGGGTGTTGGCCGCCGTCGACGTCGAGACCCGCGACAGGCGGCTGGCAACGTTGAGCGAAGCGCTGGCCCTCGATCCCCTACCCGTCGACCAGACAGTCGCCGAGGCGTGGGCGCGGTTACGCGTCCTGTTGCGCGACATGCAAAAGCGCATACCGGTCAACGACTCCTGGATCGCCGCGACAGCGATGTCGCTAGGAGTACCGGTCGTAACCCAAGACGAGGATTACGTTGAGGTGCCCGGGCTCAAGATTCTCCGAGTTTGAACTACCACGGGATGTCCACGAGAATGCAGTCGCGTCGGAGGCCCGACGTCGCGGATCTGCGACTTGGCTTTGTAGGGCTTTTCGCGGTACCGGCGAGAGCATTGTGCCGTCTTGCCTGTCTGATATCATGATGGCATGAAAGAGCGGAAAGTTCTTACTCTGCGAATGGATCCCTCGGAGGCTCGAGAGACCGAAGTGGCAGCGCGCGCCGAGGGTGTGTCGGTAAACGAGTTCGTGCGCGAGGCTCTCGCTGCGCGCATCACCGAGCGACGCAAAGACGAATCGTTCAAACGTCGTATAGCGGAATTGATTGCGGAGGACCGAGAGATCCTTGAGCGCTTGGCCAAGTGACGCAGTTCCTCGATCTCACGGACTTCTTGCTCATCGCTGAAGCTGTGACGGGAGTGCGCGCTGAACTCCTGGCGCGGACATCGAGGATCGACCTCGCAGAATCCGCGCTGGCCGCACCCCAGGCTTCTTTCGGCGGTGTCGATTTCTATCCCGACTTTGTCGATCAGGCAGCAGTGCTATGCGCACACCTCGCGTGGAACCATTCGCTGCACGATGGCAACAAGCGGGTGGCATGGCTTGCTCTGCGCGAGTTTTGCCGTCGTAACGGCCATGATGTCCAAAGAACCGTTGACGACGCGGTGACGGTGATGCTCGCCGTTGCTACCCACGACATCGACGAGGCGGGGCTTGCAGCCTGGATCCGCCCCCGGCTTGTCGAGATCGGCGCGTAGCCTGATCGCCCTCTTCCCTTTGTGCGGACTGCCTGATCTGAAGCGAGGGTCGACAACACGTCCTGGATCGGAGGGCCTTCGAACTGGACTCTTATCCGGTGTCGGAGGGGGGACTTGGTACAAAACTCCACGCCGGGTCGGCAGCACTGAGCTTTGGCTACCCGCAGCCTGACCTGGGCCTTTGCCTGAGAGAACCGGGCCCGGACCGTCTCGGTACCTCGTTCGAAATCCTTCTTGCGCCGTCAGGCGCTCCGGCCTTGCACCCGGCCACCGCGATGTCATACAATGTCTGACACAGGAGGCATTATGGGCAACCGGACAGAGCAACTGGCGGCACGTGTCGATCCCGCCCGCATGGAACGTATCCGCTACGCCTCGGCGCTCCAAGGCGCGACGGTGAGCGCGTTCGTCGTCGATGCCGCCTACAACAGAGCCGAGCAGGTCATCGACGAACACGGCAGCACGCTCGTGCCGAGCGACTACTTTGACCGCCTGCTCGCCGCCCTGGACGAACGGCCGCAAGTCATCCCCGAGCTCGCGGCCGCGTCCAGAAGAGTTCTCCAAGAGCCGGCGTTCGAGCAGTTCTGAGGGGTAGGTGCTATACCGCTCGGAGCAGATCAGGGACGATCACGTCCTGGACAGCTTCTCGTGTGGGAACGACTACCTCGACGGCTGGCTCCGCCGGTCCGCAGTGGCGTGTGGTCGCAAGAACGTCGCCCGGACGTACGTCTGGGCCGACGACGACGCGGTGGTGTGGGCGTACTTCTCTTTGGCGCCGGACAAAGTACGGCGAGCCGACCTGCCCCGGGATATCGGTAGGGGTGACCCCGACGAGATACCGGCGGTACTCATAGGAAAGCTCGCACTCCACCACGCGCTCCAAAGTCGAGGGCTCGGTCGCCAGCTCCTAGTCGACGCACTCAGTCGCGCCGTCAGCGCCGTCGAAATCGTCTCGGGCCGCTACATCGTTGTCGATGCGATCGACGAGGACGCCGTCGCGTTCTATCGCCGGTACGGCTTCACGCCCCTCCCGGCCCCCTCTGCCTCGCGGCTCATAATGAAGAGCTCCGACGCGTCCGCTTCCTTGGCGGCACGACCATCAGCAGGCGAGGCTCAGGGCCCAGAGCGATAACCGTAAAGCTCGCCTTGGCCGACGAACCGGGATCGCTGATGCTGACAACAACTTCCGGCCCCTACGAAGGCAGCGGGAGCTTTGTCCCGATCGACCGCTAACGAGTCCACAACTGCACGTGGGTTTCGCACCGCTAACCTGCAAGTTCCTACCGCGGAGCCAGTTGGTCAGGTCAGGACCGGTGTCGGAGGGGGGACTCGGTACAAAACTCCACGCCGTGTGACAACAGCAGCTTTGTGGCTCCCACCAGGTTAAACAGGGTGGCGCTTCAGGTGGAGGCTGCGCCTCGAACTATCGACCCATGCTCGGCCCGGAGTCTGGCGCAACTTCAGGAACTCCCAGTTCGACGACGACAGCTCGCCTCCAAACGGCCTCCGTTTGCCGCAACCGGGAGCGAGCCTGCCTGTTGAGCTCGGGCTCACCAGCTAGGAACACGAACGCGTCGCGCACGAGTTTGTCGATCTGAGCCGGAGTGCGAGCCGACGCCCCTGCGATAATCGAAGCAGTCCTAGAGGTCGACGGGTCCTCGAGCAGCTTCAGAATCTCGTATCGGTCCTTCCTGCCGGGCAGACTGTCAGGCCGATCAAGAAGTGCCGCGATCTTGGTGGCGGTGTGTGCCGCCCTGGTCAGCACGTGATAGCCGTTCGCCATCTCGGCATGGGAGGTAAGTAGCTCGACGCGCAGTTGCAGGTTCGCTCCAAGCCGGGACTGGAACGGCGCATACAAGTCAAGATGGATAGACCGCCACGTTGCTCGCCATTTCGTACCAGCCAAGTGGTGTGACTCCGACAGATCACCGACCATCTGCTCGAGGATTGCCAGCTCGCTACGGTTCACGATCAGATCGACGTCGTGACTCATCGGGCCACCGGTGCGGACCCAAGACCCCCAGCCACCGATCAGGATCGCGGCCGGTACCGCTGCCAGGACCTCCCGGAGGACTGCGTGCGAAAGGGCGGTCTGTTCAGACGAGTAGAAGTGGTTCGTCACTAGCGGCCACCTTCTGTGTGTCGAGCTCGGCAACAAAGCGAGCAGCCTGCCACCCTGGCAGTGCGAACAGATCTGCGTAGGCCTGACAGAAGGGTGTCACGCGGCCGTAGCTAGTGAGAAAACGGTCCGGCTCAGCGACTAGTACCCCGGTGCCCTCCCCGCCTCGCGCGCTTGGCAAGTTGGGAAGGCGCGGGTCGCCATAGAAGAGGACGGTGCTGTAGTCGGCGATGGGGTTGACACCATGTAAGTGGGCAACCACAGCTCCGAAGCCCCCTAGAACCACCTCCGAACTCGTCGCCAGCCGCTCAACCTCCACGGCTGGTACCTCGACCCGAAATCGACTCACGATGTCGCGGCTTACCCGGCGGTGGGCGGCGAAAAGAACTAACAGTCTCGCTGGATCAAGCACCTGCAAGCCATCAAGAGTCCCCACGCTCACCGCACCGATCTCTGCGGGGTGCCCCAATGAACGATGGGCGGTTGAGACTGGAATGCCCAGCTCGCCCGCGAGCGCCGTAACCGATGGCCACCGCCGACGACCCTCCCGGGCCCCCACAAGCAGATGTCGCCACACGACCTCGATCACTGGCATCATGGGCTGATCATACCCGATTTCCACTATTATAGGGAAACCAGGGCTGACAAGGTCCGGAGGTGCGATCCGCTGTTCCGTGCGCAGAGCGTGAGGCATTGTGCTGAGAATGACCTGTTCAGAGCACTCCCCTGCCGTGTCGGAGGGGGGACTTGAACCCCCACGCCCTTGCGGGCACTAGCCCCTCAAGCTGCCCTCCTGGGACTTTGGCGAACTGGCACGAACTTGTATGGCAGATAAATAAAGGGGTTTGTCTTCAGCGAACGGTCACGGTCGGCAGCGGACGCGCGATAATCGCGCGACGGGACTCGGTCGTACTGCTCCACAATCTGAGCATCGCACGACTCTGTCTTTGACACTGTTGGAGTCCCTCGGAGTTTGCCAGCCGGGGGCGAGGTGAATCGGCCCTGGTTTCATAGGCTGACCGTCAAACCGGCGGAAGCTCACGGACGTGCTCATCTCGCTGTTCGAGTCCTTCCTTCAGCGCCCACATCGGGGGAGACCAAATCTCCCTATTCGAACCCTCTCAGCCGCAGCTCGTCAGATTCTGTTGCTGCTCAATACGTGCCGACCCACCTCGGCTTGACCTGCCACCGACGGGGACGCTCATACGCCGCACCCGCATATCAGCAACCGAGCGCGTAGCTGACCGCCGAGCAGACCTTGCGCAAGACGTCGTCGCCGACTCGTCCGACCGGACCGGTGAGCGATGCCTGAGTGACCGTGTGAAGACCGTCGCAGTTGATGACCGACGGTCTGTCCAGGCCGACCTCGACGTAGTCGATGTCAACCTCTGCGACGAGACCCCGGATCGAGGTGGTGATCTCGGCCACCGTAACGAGATCGCGAACGTCGAGCACCTCGGATCGCGTGAGCAGCAGAACGGGTCGCCTCTTACGACCAACCTCGGCCAACCAAAGCTCGCCGCGTTTCATGGTTCGCCCCACGCTTCAGCTTCGGTCCAGAAGGTGTCCACGCGTTCGGGGTGTCTCAGGTACGCCTCTCGGTCTGATCGTGCCAACGCGACGCGTACAGCATCCGCGACTCCCTGACGCGCCGCCGCCGAGATGTTGACGCCGAGCTGATGAGCGCGCTCAGCCAACTCCTCGTCCAGCGTGAAGGTGGTTCTCCATGAAGCCATAAAAGAATGCTATCAGATAATAATAGCATTCAGTGCTACCAGAGGAGCTCGCCGCGCATGTGGATAGGAGCCAGAAGCTGTCCGTCCAGCCGGCATCGCCTTCCGAGAAGCGAGAAATGGGCTGGCAACGTTTGTGGCAGCGGAACCTTGCCGTGCCGAAGCTCACCAAGGCGGGATGGCTCGTCACCGGGACAAAGGCGCGGAGTCTCCGGCCAGGCCGAGGTGGACCTGTAACGGGAAGTCCCGACCACGACCTTTTACAAGCACTGGCGCCGGGCTCGCCACCAGCTGGGACACGACGAACTGCACCTCCACGACCTTCGCCACGCGGCTGGCACCCTCGCCGCTTGGACCGGCGCCACAGAGCGCGAGCTGATGGCCCGCCTCGGGCATGCCAACCCCGCCGCCAGTCGCCGCTACCAACACGCCGCCAGAGACCGGGACCGCGCCATCGCCGCCGGTCTGGACGTCATCCTTCGGGGCCTCCAGAAAAAGCGACGCGCAATGAACGCGCGATAATCGGACGGGACAAAGATATGGGCCATTCCGACACCCTGTCGAAATGGCCTCTGAACTGGACTTTAATCCGGTGTCGGAGGGGGGACTTGAACCCCCACGCCCTTGCGGGCACTAGCCCCTCAATATTGATCGGGCCATGCCATCTACTGCCGGCCGCTGACGTTTGGGCAGCTCACATCCACTTTCCAGGTAGCCAGCTCCGGCCTTCCTGACCCCTGGTGACCCTTGGTGTGATCGATTTGGGTTGCAAGAATGGTTGCAGCTTCGGTACGAGAGGAGGCACGGCGATGGGAGAGGAATCTGGTCTGGACTGAAGAACGGCTCGACCGGCTCGACCGGCTAGTGCAGGCGATGGGCTTGAAGGGTGCAAGCGCGCGATTCGGCCGCTCATCAGCACTGCCGTGCATCTGCCACGATCTTCGGGATGGGTTGTCCGATCACTTTCCTGTTCGTTCGCAAGCTGCTCAATCCGGTTCGACTCGGACCGAGCCCGGACGAGAAGTACGTCGAGATCGCGGTACTCAGCCATCAGCTCGGCGTCCTTCGCCGCCAAGTAACGCGTCCTCGGTACTCCCCTACCGATCGCGCTGTGCTCGCGACGCTCGCGCGGCTGCTGCCTCGTCAGCGCTGGATGGCCTTCCTCGTGACGTCGATGACGTCTGCAGATGGATCGGGAACCCCGGGGACCTCGCGCCGTCTATGTGGTTCACTGGCCTTTAAGGCGCGTATGCGGCGCGCTCCGAGCACGGTCGCCTCGCGGCTCGTGAGAAAGGTGAAGGCATGGACGCTCGTCACGACAAGGAGGGTCCGAGCAGCACACGTCCCGCACACCGAGCCCGGGGGACCTCCCGTGCGGGTCGTGGTCACTGCGCCAGCCGAGCCGCCGGCCGGGCCATCGGTTCACTACGTCAGGAGCTGAACATGCTCGCACCACGAGACACGCCGACCCGGCAGCGCAAGTCCCTGAACGGCTTGTGGAGGTTCGTGACCGACCCCGAAGAGAGCGGCCGGGACCAGGAGTGGTGGAAAGGGTTGCCACCTGGGGCGCGGGAGATGCCGGTGCCCTCCAGCTATAACGACGTCTTCCCCGACCCTGCGGTGCACGACCACGTCGGCGATGCCTGGTACGAGACGACGGTCCGTGTGCCGGCATCCTGGGTCGGCGAACGGATCGTACTGCGGTTCGGCTCGGCGACCCACCGAGCCGTGGTCTGGCTGAACGGCGCCCAGGTCGCCAAGCACGAGGGCGGCTACACGCCTTTCGAGGCCGACGTGACCAAGGTTGTCGAGCTCGGTGCCGAGAACCGCGTCAGTGTCGTCGTCAACAACGTGCTGACCTGGCAGTCGCTCCCTCCTGGCTACGTAGAGGACACTCCGGACGGCCCCCGCCAGCGCTACTTCCACGACTTTTTCAATTACGCCGGGCTGCACCGGCCGGTGTGGCTGTACACCACGCCGCGCTCGCATGTTGAGGACGTCACCGTTGTCACAGAACTGGCGGGCAAGACCGGGACCATCCGCTACAAGGTCGAGGTGGCTGGCCCCGGCGCTTTGGCCGTACAGGTGGCCCTGAAGGGCACCGACGGCACCGAGGTCGCCCGGGGCGCCGACAGTTCGGGCGAGCTCGAGGTGGAGGACGTCCACCCGTGGCGGCCCGGCGAGGGATACCTGTACGAGCTCACCGTGGAGTTACGGGACAGTGCCGGGGTCGTCGTCGACTCGTACTCGCTGCCCGTGGGCATCCGGAGCGTCGAGGTTTCCGGCGCACGTTTTCTGGTCAACGGCGAGCCCTTCTACTTCAAGGGCTTCGGCAAGCACGAGGACAGCGCGCTGAGGGGCAAGGGCCACGACGACGTCTTCATGGTGGCCGACTTCGCGCTCATGGAATGGCTCGGCGCCAACTCTTTCCGTACTTCGCACTACCCCTACGCCGAAGAGGTCCTCGACTACGCCGACCGTCACGGCGTCGTCGTCATTGACGAAGCCCCTGCGGTCGGGCTCAACATGGGACTGGGAGGTGGGATCTTCGGCGGCCAGGGTTTCACCACCTTCTCCGACCAAACGGTCAACGACGCCACTCGGGAAGCCCACCGCCAGGCGTTGCGCGAGCTCATCGCCCGCGACAAGAACCACCCCAGCGTCGTGGTCTGGAGCATTGCCAACGAGCCCGAGTCCGACACACCGGAGTCGCGGGCCTATTTCGAGCCGCTGGCCGCCGAGGCCCGGCAGCTCGACGCTTCCCGGCCCGTCGGCTTTGCCAACGTAATGCTCGCCCCGCCCGACAAGGACCTCATCACCGACCTCTTCGACGTCATCATGCTCAACCGGTACTACGGCTGGTACATCGCCACCGGTGACTTGGCGGCAGCCGAGCGGGAGCTCGAAGCCGAGCTGAACGCATGGGCTACCAAGTACGACAAGCCCATCATCATCACCGAGTACGGCGCCGACACCGTGGCCGGCCTCCACAGTGTCTTGGCGGCGCCCTGGACCGAGGACTACCAGGTTGAGCTGTTGGCGATGTCGCATCGCGTCTTCGACCGTGTCGACGCCGTGGTCGGCGAGCAAGTTTGGGCCTTTGCCGATTTCGCCACCCCGCCGGCCGTCATGCGGGTCGACGGCAACAAGAAAGGGGTCTTCACGCGCGAACGGCGCCCCAAGGTCGCAGCGCACGCGCTCCGGCGCCGGTGGCGAAGGCTCGAATAGGCGATCGGTCGCACCAACTGACTGAAAGAGCTGGTCAGGCCGCCAAGTCGAACACGACGACGCGTGTCGCTGGTGGAAAAATCCCCCCTCCGACGCGAACGCCCACCTCGCTCTCACTACGGTGAGGGACGCTTCGCCACTCACGGCAGAAGCGTGTGGGTGCCGAAAACCCCATCTAAGCGATTGACCTGGGAATTCTGTGCAGGACTGGAGGACATGATCGGCACAGGCAGGCGGTCAGGACCATTCAATCCCGGCCGACGTGTATCCCAACCTGGGTGCTACCAGGTAAGCGACCTTCGCTAGACAGAAGGCATCCGATACGTGTCATCCCA
>Ga0247846_1000160_pt1 | contig 11052 bp, 17 predicted proteins | sample PFST0metaG_FD_186001 | JGI IMG/M metagenome (GOLD analysis project Ga0247846, IMG submission 186001) | Peat soil microbial communities from Stordalen Mire, Sweden - P.F.S.T0 | ecosystem: Environmental > Terrestrial > Soil > Wetlands > Peat | place: Sweden: Norrbotten County, Stordalen Mire... | reverse complement strand
ACTTGGAGCAGCTTATCGATGCGTTCACGCAGGGCGTCTCGTGGGATATCGTAGAGTTCGCCGAACAAGCGCATGTTTTCACGCGCTGTGAGCCGATCATACATGATCATTTTTTCGGATACGAGTCCGATGTGCTCGCGCACCCTATTACCCTGATGAGCAATATCAAAGCCGGCAACGGTCGCCGATCCTTCAGTAGGGCTACTCAATGTGCAGAGCATCCGAATCGTCGTCGTTTTGCCCGCGCCGTTTGGCCCTAAAAAGCCAAATATCTCGCCTTTCTTCACTTCAAAGGAGAGATGATCGACGGCGACGAAGTCGCGGAATTTCTTGACGAGGTTTGTGGCTTTGATTGCAACGTCGGCCATGTTACTCACCTGATTGATATATCTAAAGATATACTATAAGATATTTAGCTATTTGAAGGTTTCCCAGTTGGAAGCCCGCACGTGCGCGCCATTCAGAGGCTTTGTGCGGCTCGCAAACCAGCGTAAGCATTCGAGAAACGTGTCATAGCTCTTTTTGAGTGTCATTCGTTCGCTTTTTCGGCGTGGTGGTCTGCTGCCTTTCCTGTGCGAGAACTTCTTCGAGTTTGCCACCAAATATCTCTTGGACCACTTGTGAGAGCACGTCAGCTTTTACCAGAATGAACCCCCACGCACCCATCCTCGTGCTACCCATCACAAGAAAACGGTCTCCCGTTTCAATTCCAAATTGTTTCCTCAGTTCAGCTGGAATCACCACTTGACCTTTCTCGCCAATGATGGTGTCCCCATAGTACTTCATCTTTCGAAGCATTGGACCGTCCACAATCCTCCCCCCAAGAGTACGCGTAATCGTGCTAATCCTATAAATCCTACTTATCTTACCTGCTATATATATAATTACGCTAGGTGGCGACAGGTCAGAGACAACCGCAGAATGTAACGCGCCGGCTCTTCATACTAACAACTTAAGGAGGTGAGATTGCCCCGTTGATTACGATATTCTTTGGAGAAAACGTTCTTGAAGGCGACCAACTAGTATATTTGTCGAGCAAAGTGATTGACCTTATCGCGAAGGTTTCAAATTCACTGAGCAACGGGTTCTGAAGATTGGCTTGATTTGAACAGACTGGCTCTCAATCTTAACAAATGCTTGCCGACATCTTCGACTTAAGTCGGCTTGATCAAAGCGTAAGCGACGTTGAGCAGCTGCATAATGAACACGACCGGTAGTTTGACCACGCCTTGCCACGTAGTAGGGGGGGGCGGCGTGCTGACAATATGCGTGATTTTTTCATCGGCGCGCTTCGCTGCACGGGTTACCACAAGACTTACGACGATACCGAGGAGCGCGCCGCCAATTAGGTCGGTAACGTAGTGAAGGCCGAGGTAGACTCGGCTGAAGGCAACAAGCAGGGCCCACGCGAACAGCACAACGCTGAACTTTCGATGATAAGACGAAAGCGTCGTCGCGAAGGCAAAGGCGTTCGTGGTGTGACCACTTGGAAACGAGGGCTGGGCTTCCGGGGGTACGCCCAAATCGCTCGGCCGTGGACGTGCAATGGCGTATTTCAGTCCGAACGCGAACACATTCGCGAGTATGAATACGAGCGCGAAGACGAGTGCTTCTTTGCGGGCACCAGCGAGATAGAGAGCGATCGTGATGAGCACCATGAAGGTCAGGCTGCCCGTGAACGTGACCCACCAAAATAGTGTATTGAGAAAGCCGCCGTCATTGAGTCCTCGGATGAAATGCGTGGCATTGTAGTCGAACCCGCCGAGATATGCAGACGCTATCGGTGCATGGATATGCGCCAAAAAAAAGAGCATCGTTGCAAAATGCATAACGTCCGCTTTATAGTTTATGTAAGACTCCACGCGAGATCGCAGCGTGTGTCTTTTGTTGACAGATGAGAGTCCGCGCGGCCAAAAAGGAGCTCGTGATGCGGAAGCTGGACGAGCGGATCATGAAGGAGGAATCCAAGATCGAGTACGTGCAGCACAAGTTCAAGACCTCGGAGATGATGAAGATGTGTGTGGACAAGATGCCAGCGCCAACGGCGTTACTGTCATTTGGCACGTACGATCTTCGGATTGGTAGCACAGCTAATCTCCTAATCTCGAAATGTAACCCGGGGGGGGATTTTTTTCCCTAACAGTCAAGGCATTTAGAGTCGTTTCGCGATCTACGGCCAGTCTTTGCCTTTCGTGAGGAAGCTCCCTTCGACGTTTGCCTCCATTTCGACGAACCGCTTGAAGGGCACGCTAAAGGACAGCACGTTTTTATCAAGGTACTTGCGTGCGGTAATGTCGGTGAGGCCGATGACGGCCTTTGGACTTTCGGAGCGCGCTTGATCGAGAACTTGCATCACCAGGCTTCCGCATCCGGAACCGAACAGCGTTGAGACGTTATCGTTCGTAGGTCGGTCGAAGTTCGCAAGGGTCGCAAGCGCGGACAGCTGGTCGGCGTTCGCAACGAAGACGACGATTGCAGTCTCGGTAATTTCGCTTTCGGTTACCCTGCTGAGCGGTTTCATCACCAAATACCGCGTCGGCAGGGTAATCTCAGGGAGGTTCGCAATGAACTCCCGCACAAGTTCAGGGGTTTTCTTTCGGTATTCGCCCTCAAACTGTCCCTCCTTTCCGGTTGATAGGAAGTAGTCGATATAGCCCAGCTGATAGGGGCCGAAGCAGAGCCCCACCTGCCCGCCAGGGCAAAGGACCGTCTCTTTTTCGAGCACCGCGGTACGCCCGTTCATGGCGGCGACGAACAAGGGAATGATGCAGCGGTTCTTTTGTCCGCCCTCTTCCGTGAACTCCAACGCGTTGTCGGGTTTGTGATCAGTTAGCAGAATGGCGACGGGCCCGCGGTGCAGCCTAATGGCATCGGCGATTTTACTGTGCATACGTGTTCACTCCTAAATCTAGTTGCCTTTCAGGCGTATATGCTTTTCACGCGAAGTTGCTGATATGTGTAGCCTAACGCGGCAAATGAGCTATGTCGGCGAAAAAACTAGCTTTCCGTCCTTTGCGCAGCACTCACGCGCCCCCTCACTCCTTTGAGATGGACGATAGCCAGGCGTGGATGCCATCGATCTGCAGTCGGCTTTCCATCTGCGCGGGTCTAATATAGTTGATGTGCCACGTGCCATCGAACGCGTTCCTGATGTCACTTTGCGTGACACGCCGCGGACCGTACGAGCCGGGTTCCAGTTCGCTAAAACAAAGCATAAAATAGGTTCCGTAGCGATTAAGAACGCTAGCAAGATTATTGACAAACTGGGGACGTTCTTCGTCGTCCAACACGTGAAACAATCCTGAGTCGACGACAGTGTCGAATGTCCTCCCCAGGGTGTGCAGTTCCAACGCGTTCTGGGTGAGAAACGTCACGTTGAGGTTGCGTTCCGTCGCTTTATACCGTGCCTTCTCGATCGCGATAGGAGTAAAATCAACGCCCCACGCGACATGCCCTTTAACGGCAAGAAATAGCGCGTTCTCTCCCGTCCCGCATCCGACGTCAAGGACGGACCCAACGATTTCGCCTGCCCCCTCAAGCCGCACGAACTCCTTCTGCGGACGGCCGATGTCCCACGGCGGTGCACCGCGGTAGACGGAGCTAAAGTCGACCATGCAAATCATAGTCTGTCGCAGAGCCCTATAAAGATACGTCTGCCGGTGCGTTTGCCGCACATCTGAAACGTTAATAATACGCGAAAACATACTGCAACAAATGAGGTATTATGATGAAGATTCTTGGAATAAGCGGCAGCCCCCGCAGGAAGAACAGCCGAACCATGAAACTCGTTCAGGCTGTTCTTGATGGGGCACAAACGCAGGGAGCAGAGATCGAACTGGTCGACGTTTGCGCGTTAGACATCAACTATTGTCTTGGATGCCAGGTGTGTTTCGCAACAGGCGAGTGCGTTCAAACGGATGATCTTGCTGAACTGGCGGACAAGATGCTCAGCGCCGACGGCATCGTGCTCGGATCGCCTGTATATATCAACGGCGTGACCGCGCAACTTAAGACTATAATCGATCGCCTTGCCGATGCCATCCATTGTCAGCTGCTTTCGGGCAAATATGGCTGTGCCGTGACCACGACCGGCGGTTCAGGTGATGCTGGTGTGCTGAGCTACATGAACTATTTCCTGAATGAACTAGGCGTCGTGACAGTTGGGGAAGTCGGCGTTGCCCTTGGCAGCAATCCCGCTGCGCTTGATGCTGCCATTAACGAAGCTTCCACGCTCGGAACGACGCTCGCAGAATCAATCAAAACAAAGCGCGCGTATCCGGCGCAGGAGAAGGAGATCGCAGAGAGAAGAGCGTTTTTCGTGCGGCTAATCGAGGCAAACAGGGAGGATTGGGCGCACCAGTATGAGTATTGGATGGAGAAGGGTTGGATGTGAATGTCACGTACGACCAGGAGCACGTTGAGCGGCCGATGCGTGCGCTTCATGACCTTCATTTCCACAAAAAGTTTAAGTTGATCAAGGAGAAATGTGAGATTCCAAAAAAGTGATAGCATGACGAAAAAAGCGGAATTATACTCGAGGAGAAGAGAGATGTACCGCTTGTACATCTCTAAGTTGAACATGTCAGACATCCTCGAGAAGCTTTCTGCCAAGTATCGCGTATCCAAACGGGCGCTGTGCATGGATTGGCAGAAGCGGACCCAGTGGGTATACGACGTTTTTGACCTCGAGCGCGCGTCGTGACCCGGCAAATGCCGCTGTTGCCCAACAGCGCGTGGTCCGTGACCATAATGTCCTAGCTCGTGTTGTCGGAGCTGTGCACCCGACGCAATCGTGGGACGCTCCATTTTTTCTAAACGTTAACACAGACATCTTTTTTGGTCGCTAGCTTTTTTGAGTATGTTGAGCACGTGTTTCCATTAATGTGGGTTGGAGTCCGCAGGTCATCGACTGTACACGCATTCGTAGCACTTCCTCCGCGAACCGACGTTGATGTTGAAAGATTATCGAGTTCAAACAAAAATAAAATGGGCACGAAACCAGTTGGAAACTAGTTTCGCACGCATCAAAGATAAGCTAGGTCATCAATGTTGTTGCGAGGCTGTGGAAGCACCATCATTCATTATACAGGATTGGGGTGAGTCCGGGAGCCCTCTGCCGAGGCCATACACATGGCTTCTAGTGCAGATGAGGGAATGGAGGTGAGACTACACGAAGAAACGCACAATAGCAGTTACCGTTCTCGCTGTGCTGATAGCGTCAGTGGCGTTCGCGGGAGCGGTCTATGCGCAGACGACGAATACTACGACCAACACCACCACGTCAACGACTTCAACCAGCACGAGCAGCGCTAGTGGGCCCCTTGGGCCGTTCCTCGGATCGTTGCTCGGCACGCCAAATCAGAACACGAATCTCAACACCGTCTGCCACAATAAAGCAGTGAGGCACGAGCTAATTACGTGGTATAAGCAACTTCCAACCGACCAGAAGAACGCCCTGCAGAACGACCTCAAACAGGCGGTGACCAACTGGTATAATCAGTTGCCATCGGATCAGCAGGCCAAGCTTCAGAGCACAGTGAATCAGACAAGCCAAGCGCAGTAGAGAACAAAATGAGGTGAGGGGCGTCAGTGCCATACTTCCCCCCTTGAGCTCTGTAGGACTCCCCCACCTCTTCTCACTTTATTCCCCTTTTTTCAATTGTAACGGCACGGAGGTAATGAAATGCGCAAAGGGCGTGCGCTCGAGTCGGCAAAAAGTAGCGTTGTAACCGCCTCGTCTTTGCTTCGTTTCAAGGAGCGTGCAACGGGCAAAGGTTATTATCGGATGCAAGAGATTGCTACGTGATTGTGGTAGGACTTAACGTTATGAAATGGCATCGCGCAATACCTATTTTCTGCGTTCTTATACTATTGTCAGTTGCGACCGCAGGATGCACAGCTAGTCTAAACCCGCCTTATATTCAATTTAACGCTTCCCCATCTACGGCAGGAACTCCGGCAGGAATCAACGCGCAGGGGACCACTAACGGCACAGCGCATATGCTCGCCGTGGAGCAATTGGGCAACAATAGCTACACGGGGGCCGTGTCTGACGTTGTCGTATACACGCAACCTGGAACCGGACATGTCTTTGTCGAGACCGAGCCGGTGACGGGCGTCGATTTTCAAGAGACTGCGAGAACTGCAGTAACTGTTGCAGCTGCGCGCGCTCACGTCAATTCAAATCAACGAGATTTTGAATTCGTGGTAAGTGTGCCTAAGGGCGTGGACGAAGTAGACGGGCCAAGCGCTGGTCTTCCCATGACAATCGCGACGTACTCGGCGATAATGAAGAAGCCGGTCAATCAGAGTGTATACAGCACCGGTACTATTGACAGCAGCGGAACGGTAGGCGATGTCGGCGGCGTGTACTGGAAGGCAGAGGCAGCAGCACAAAGTGGCGCTCGGGTCATCCTCGTCCCCTACAATGAAACTGTCGTAAGCACCACTTCTCCACTGGAAACAAACCCGGTCGGGGGCGTAAACTTACAATCGCAGCTAAGTCACGATGGTTATAACGTGACCGTCGTCGGGGTAAAAAACGTCGACCAAGCGTTACCTTACTACTTCATCTGAAGCGGTTAGCGCCGTTAAGCCATCGAGGTAAACAAGAAATGGAAGCCGTGCGCAAACGGCGTCTAGAATTACTGATCGCGTTGCTCGTCGTAGGAATCGTGGCGGGAGCTACTATCATCGTCCTCGGAGCAGAGAATGCCCTACCAGGAACCAGCAGCGGTTACATCAGCGTTGTAAAAACGCCACAGACGTCGCAATCGCCAGATCAACAGGCCCAGCAGCAAGCGCAATATGAAGCGCGCGTGAAAAGCCTGCTTGCGATCGCAAACAAGGATGACCGCGTGCACGCGTTGGTCGTGGGAAAGAACTATTCTGTCGTGGGAATTCTCGCACAGCCCCCTCCTTCGTCCGGTGCGCCTCCCATCTCTTCTCTGGTGTTGCGCGTAGAGGGCAAGTTTTACAAGATCGACATCGATATACCGCATGAGAAGGTAAGCTCTGTGGCGGAGCGCATCTGCTACGGTCCGGGGTGCAATGACTAACCTCAGGCCGCACGACGTGAGGTACAGCTATGGTAGGGGGGCAAATTCGAGGAAAGATACTCTTTGCGGCAGCTGTGTTTATTGCCTCGGTGCTCGTGCTCGCGCTCAAGTTGCTCAATCCTACGCCGGTGCAAATCCTCGTTGAGGGCAATACTGCCATTACGACTCAGGTCCCCGGACTCTTCACTTACGCCGACGTGCTCGTAATTGCTGTTGCGCTAGTTCTCATGAGTGTGAGCGGCACATACATCTTGTTGCACGACTCAACCATTCCTGCGGCTGCTGCGCCTGCGTCTGCGGGGGACGTGATCCTTGAAGAGCGGCGGCAGCGGTGGGAAGAGGTTGCCAAAACGCTTAAAGACGATGAGCAGACGCTCTTCAAAGCGATTATCGACGAGGGAATCGTTCACCAGAGCGAACTGGTCGAAAAGACCGGCCTTCCGAAATCCAACGTCAGCAGAGCGCTCTACGGGCTAGAAAGCAGGGGCCTTATCGAGCGTAGGCGGCGCGGGATGGGAAATGTGGTATTGCTTAAGTAACAGCTCCGTCAGTTAACAGCTTCTTTTTTTTGACGGTCGGTAGCTGTCCCTCGCTGCGCGGTTTTCTGCACTAAGTGGTGCCGACTGCGGGTAGAAACGTTGTCAATAGTTCCCTTTCCCAAAAACTCACAACTGGAAGGTAGCTCAACCGCCCGACGTTGCGATCGTAGCTCAGTTTTGAGCGTAAGAGTGTGCATTCACAGCACGTCTTGTCATAATCTTACGCCGTCTCCCGCTATGGTGACCTATTCTTCGTATGCCAGAATCGAGGGAAAAACATTGGGACGGCGCTCTTGTATACTAGATAAAGCTCGCCAAAAATCCTCTCTAAATCGCTTTCTTCGCTTCTGGCGATCCAATAGAGAACGAAAACGCTCGCAAAGGCCCAGATGAATGCAAGCACGCCCCGCGAGAGCACGGCGACTCCAACGATCATTAAGATGAATCCGAGGTATATGGGATTCCTTGTTTTGGCTTAAACACCGGAGGTTACGAGGCCCTTGATGTGATATGTGGAGGGGATCTCCTTAAACGCTAAGATGCGCATCGCTACCCCGACGAGCAGCAGCGCTCCACCAGTCACTTCTAGAGCGAGCGATGGCGGAACGAGGAGACCACAGCGGACGCTTAACACGATACTTGCCCAGCCGAATGCAAGCAGCGCGATTCCAGTAACTAGTTGCCTGCTCGGCGGAGAGGGCGTTTTTCTCATCGTTCAGCCCGGGACTGAGCTATCTTTGTGCGCAGTTGCTCAACCGGTGTTCGGTTCACGTGCGAGCTTGGACTGCGGAGCGGCGACTATTCTTTACAGCAGTTTTTCACGTTGTTCCCTCTGAGCAGGGAATGCATACTGCTTCGCCGTTTTCCAGCTGCACTCTGTGTTCTGAAACCGGCTCTCCGCACTTGTGACACGTTACCGACCGAAATATCCGGGCCTTTCTCGGAACATCGGCGATTTCGATATGCGTGACGTCAAACAAATCTTCCTCTGGCATTTTCATGAGCGTTTCAGCGATTCTGTCTGCGCGTTTCCTGAATTCCTGCTCTTCTTGCCGCGAGGCAGATCCGGAACTCACCTTTGCCTGCAGGTGGCTCCACGCTGGATCCACGTGCTCGAGATCCACTGAACTCATCAACGCGATTCGTACCGCGTCACCGGTGTCCCTGTTTATGAACGTATATACGTGCTTTCCGTAATCTCGAAACACAAGATTACCTTTTCCGAATGTGCAACCAGTTACAACCTGTACGGCGTCGACGCTACAGCTGTCGTTTTCAACTATAGCTACTAATTCCTCGTCGACTGACTTATCAGAGGAAAGCTCCCGCGTTGCTATCTTTGCAGCACGGTATCCGATTGCTGTTCCAGGACAAACGTGCCCGTGGAACGTCGTGACGTCCGGAAAAGAGGTCTGCTTTGCGGTTCCCATCTTAATCACCTGTCCGTCGCAAAACCACGATTGACATGACATGTTCTGCCGTCAGTATTCATAAATTCGCGCCAAGGTTTTTGTTGCGAAATGCTTCCAGAAAGCTCATATCCGCTTCGCGCTAACCAACCTACGTGACGATACACTAGCCCGCTTGCGCGTCAGAGACCGATGAAAAGCTGGTTAGGACGAGCTTGAGCAGCGTGTCGGGCTGTAATGCTCAATATGGTCTGTGCCAGGCGTTTACCGCAGAAGCGCTCAAAAAAGAAACAATCTTATGGATCGGAAGCGCACGAATTGAGACAGAGAAGGTGGAACTCTAAGCATGAATGAAGCCGACGTAAGCTCGATAGCATACTGTGGCCTTCATTGCGGCGACTGTCCAAATCACTCGGGAGAGATTGCTGATTTGGCGCGCGATTTGCGTAAGAAGCTGCGCGAGTATCATTTTGAGCGGGTGGCTCCAGGGCTTGCCACGTTCTTCAAGCCATTCGCCAACTATGAGCCCTGTTACGAGACTCTTGGGGCGATGGTGAAGCTTCGGTGTAAACGCGGGTGTCGCGACAATGGTGGGCCACCGCAGTGCAAGATCAGGAATTGTTGCAGGAAGCACGACTTTCAGGGATGCTGGCAATGCGCTGATTTTGAGACCTGCGAGAAGCTCAGTTTCCTCACGCCGACGCACGGAGACGCCCACACGAAGAACCTCAGGACGATAAGCAAGCGAGGGGTTGATGCGTTCCTCAGGGGGACGAGATATTGGTGAGTGTTGACGCGCTCGGCGATCTTAGTGTCTCAAGTAATCACGACGGAGTACTTTATGTGCGTTCGCGCGCATACAAACCGATTAGAGTGTTCCTTTTCTGAGTTCAAAGCCCACACTTTTGAGGCGGGAACCGAGTCGTTTGGAAGGGGGGAGAGGTTGTTGTTCGGCAGTTGTCCTGGGACGTCGCACTTACGAACGCCCACCCTGACGATCAAGAAGTGCCCGCGGTGCGGCGAAGACGTGGAGATTTTCTCATCAGACGTTAAGGTCGAGTGCGGTAAGTGTGGGCTCACGGTGTTTAACGACATGAACCTGTGCATTCACTGGTGCGCCTACGCAAAAGAGTGCGTTGGCCCTGAACTCTACGAGCAGTTAACCAAGGGCGATAAGGAGCAAAAAAAGTCACTCTAGCGTTTGAGGCTGCAGAAGGGCAGCCTACGGCGATTTTTCAGGGGTGAAACCTTATATCTACGAACGCTAACGTGGGTTGACGAAGCGACCGTCGACCACTTACCGTATGGTTTGCTGGGGATCAAGAAGTGAACGGACGCAGCGATGCACTACCTGAGCGCTGGGAAATAGTATTTGGCTTTCTCCGCGCTTTTTCTGATGTCGCGGTGCTCACGGATGCGGAAGGCATCATCCTCGCCGTCAACGACGCAGCTGTCGAGCGGTTCAGCATTAGCGCTCGCACACTCGTCGGCACCCCCTCATACGATGTTCTTCCTGCCGAGGCAGCGCAGACGCACCAGAGATGGATGGCAGAGGTCATCGCCTCAGGTGCTCCGATGCACGTCGAAGAATCGTGCGAAGGGCGACGTTCTCGAATATCCCTCTATCCTCTTGCGAAAATGAACGGCTCAGTTACACGCGTGCTCATGCTTGACCAGGCCGTGACGGAAGAGCGTGACGTCATTGACGAACAACAGCGTCTTGCTGTGCTTGACTCGGCAACCGAAGCGATCATCATTTTTGATCTCGACGGGCACATAAAGTACTGGAATAAGGGTGCCGAACAGCAGTATGGGTGGAAGCAGGACGACGTGCGCGGGGTACTAATCCATACGTTGCTCCACACTGTCTTTCCATCCCCACTTGCGGACATCACGGGCCACCTCTTGCGTGCGGGAAGGTGGGAGGGGGAGGTACAACATACCACTCGCGCCGGTATCACCATTACGGTCATGAGCCACTGGACGTTGCAGTACGGTGCACGCAATGTGCCGGTGGCAATCCTCGAGACGGCACGGGACATCACC
>Ga0247846_1000155_pt1 | contig 11245 bp, 8 predicted proteins | sample PFST0metaG_FD_186001 | JGI IMG/M metagenome (GOLD analysis project Ga0247846, IMG submission 186001) | Peat soil microbial communities from Stordalen Mire, Sweden - P.F.S.T0 | ecosystem: Environmental > Terrestrial > Soil > Wetlands > Peat | place: Sweden: Norrbotten County, Stordalen Mire... | reverse complement strand
TAAGAGGCGGTGTTGGACGTTATGCCCTCTCCGAGAAAAAATTGAAAGAACTGAAAGAAAGTCTGGCAGGGAAAGTTACGGCCGGCAAGTAAATTTAGTATTTAAGCGGGAACTTAAAGCAGGAGTGCCTTCGCACTCCCGCTTTTTATTTACAACTCACCCTTGGTAACGCCCTGCCCGGTATCTTCGTCATAGCGAACTGAATAAAGCAAAACCCCCGGTTTAATTCCCCTCTCCGGCGCGGGACTGAAGAGACTTGAAAGTTGATATTCCGCCTAAAAATAATATCACAAGTAATTGTGAATGGGACTATAATATGTAAAAAGCTCTCAAAAAATTTCAAATGCAAGAAGTCATTTTATATTTTATTACCGACTTCCCATCCGGCAGCTGTTGCATCCGGTATTATTCCCGGATTAGCACAATCGCCCACGGTATAAATTTCCGATACACTATCTTTAAGTTTATTCACAATTTCCAGATTTGGCGCCAGGGGCATAGCGGGAAGAATTTTGTCGGCCTTCAAAAGTGACATGTTATTTCCTTTGATGATAACACTCAAGCCGTCCGCGGTTATCTTCTCCAATTTCACCCCGCCGATCAACTTCACTCCTTTCTTTTTGAACCAGTAAAACAGCCGGGTTTTTCGCTCGGGATACATCCACTTCCCCAGTTCTGGTTCGGTATCTGCGATTGTAACCCTTCTGTTCCGCTTCGTCAGAAATTCTCCTAACTGGCAGCCCTGTATCGCGCCGCCGATAATAACAACATTTTTCCCGATGGGCATCCAGATTTTGGTTAAAGATCTTAAACGCTTTGGCCCCGTAAATCTTATAAAAAATCGCAGAATCCCATAAAGGTCAGCGCTTTTTGTGACGACACGGTTGTTGATTCCGGGTACATCCGGCAGTGTTGGAATTCCACCCAATGCCAGTACTATCACATCGGGTTTGATTTTATCAATATCTGAAGGAGTAAACTCCCTGGAAACGTAGACTTTGACACCAAGTTTTTTAAGCTGTCCTTTGAAATATCGGATAAAACCCGGGAGGTCTTCGATTTCAACGCCTTTTACCATCGACGCCAGTGGTAATGAACCTCCCAGGTAGTGCCCCTTCTCATAAAGGGTCACATCATGCCCTCTCATGGCTGCGACTCGGGCTGTTTGCATGCCCGCCGGCCCTCCTCCGACCACCAACACCTTCTTTTTCGTCTCAGCTCGCGTAACTTCATATTGCTCCCGTCCGAAAGAGGCGTTAATTCTACAATGGCGCGGTTCGTTGTACCCTTTGTTGCAATTATTGCAATGTGTGCACGGCGCTATATCTTCGAGCCGTCCTTCGAACACCTTATTCGGGTAATCGGGGTCGGCAAAAAAACGCCGGTTCATCCCGATCAAATCAGCCTTACCTTCACGTAAAATCTTTTCTCCTAAGTCCGCGTCCAATCCGCCTACCGTCATAACAGGCACTGAAATAATATCTTTCATAATTGCGGCTAACGGCACATTTGCTCCGGGGCCTCTTCTGCTCCAGTCCATTTCCTTTGGGAATTCTTTTAAAGGAATATTAGGTTCGGGATAAAAGAGTACCTCGTGACAAAAAGATCCCTGGTGCAAGCCGAGCCAGTGAGTCCTGATGTGCAGGGAATCTGCCCCGGCCGCTTGAAATATCCTGGCGATTTCTTTCGTTTCTTCAATGTTTAAACCTTCTGCGCCGGCGCCTATTTCCATGGCGTTCATCAGTATCTGCACCGGGAAATCGTTTCCTACTCTTTTTTTAATTCCGCGCAATATATCTACGGTAAAACGGGTCCTGTTTTCCATATTTTGTGCCCCGTACTTATCGCTGCGTCTATTCCAGAAGCGTGACAAAAACGAATTACCAAGGTGGTCTCCTGCTGTGTTAATCTCAATCCCGTCAAATCCCGCCTCGGCCACTCTTAAGGCACTGCTTAGGTATCTTTCCACAATTTCTTCAATCTCTGCGATGGTTAAAGCATGCGGCGCTTCTTCCTCTGACGCTTCATCAAACACTGATTTTAAAGGACCCAGGGTAACCGCCGAAGCGGCCACCCTTTGTGCTGGAAATTGATTCTTTTGCAGAGCTCCTCCCCAGGATCCGCGGTGATAGAATTGTACAAACGCCGGACAGTCATGTTTGTGGATTACATCTGTGAGTTCTCGTATGTCTTTAATATATTTATCATCATCAACGCGAAAACGGCGGTCGCCTGTTTCAGCCAGAGGCCATTCCATGGCGGGTGTTTCGACGATTACGAGGGCTGCGCCGCCTTTTGCCACGGCCCCGTAAAAAGCCTTAGCGAGGCTGCTTATGCGATGTTCTCCGGAATCAAACAAGTACGTCTGCGCCGCCGTCTTCACAAAGCGGTTTTTCAATTGCACTTTACCAATTTTCGCGGGTTCGAATAACTTTTTATATTTGCTATCGGTCATGATATTTCTCCCGTGCTCAAAACCTTACGATGAGGGGAATTTTGTATATGAATTTTCCTTTAGTATTCAAGAAACCGGACAACTATTTCCTCGCCTGACATCAGTGTTAATCTCCAAGATAGGCTTTTTTAATAACGTCGGAAGACTTAAACAGGTTAATATCGCCCTGAAGAACCACCTTGCCTACCTGTAACGCGTATCCTTTCGTAGCAACCCTGAGTGCTAATCCGATGTTTTGTTCAACCAGGAGAACGGCTACTCCCGTTTGATTAATATTATTGATTATGGGAACTAATTCATCGACCATGATCGGAGAGAGTCCCAAGGAAGGCTCATCGAGTAAAAGTAATTTTGGTTTAGCCATCAAACCGCGGGCGATTGCGACCATTTGCTGTTCGCCGCCGCTTAAAGTTCCCGCACTCTGGTTGCGTCTTTCTCGTAACCGGGGAAAATGCTCAAAGATTTCGTCCATGTCATTTTTGATACCAGGCTTGTCTTTGCGCAAACTGGCCCCGAGTTCAAGGTTACTGATAACGGACAGGCCGGGAAACAGCCGCCGGCCTTCAGGGACATGAATAATACCCATTTTTACAATCTGATTTGGACTTAACCCGTCTATCCTCTTACCGGAAAACCATATTTCCCCGGATTTTATCGGTGCCAGCCCGGAGATTGCTCTTAATACTGTGCTTTTACCCGCGCCGTTAGCGCCGATCATGGTTACCACGGACCCATCGGATATATCTATTGAGACGTCGTCCAATGCCATGGCTTTGCCGTAATATAACGATATATTTTTAGTGTTTAATATCATGTCCGCTGCCCAGGTAAGCCTTAATTACTTCGGGGTTTTCTTTTATTTCCTGTGGGGAGCCTTCAACTATTTTCTGTCCGAAATTGATTACCACGACCCGGTTGCATATTTCCAGTATCTTCATGTTATGCTCAACCAATATTATCGTGACCCCCAGTTGAGATGTTCTTTTTATCGCCTCGATGGTATTTTCGATTTCATCGGGGTTCATCCCCGCAATCGGCTCATCGAGCAGCAGCAAATCGGGTTTAATCGCTAACGCCCGGGCCACGCCCAGCATTTTTTGATATCCGTGCGGTTGGTTCTTCGCCAGTTCATCTTTTACTTTATATAATCCCACCAGTTTCAGTATTTCCAGCGATTGCTCCAGTATATAAGCTTCGTTTTTACGGTAATCCCGGGAATTGAAAAAAATGCCCGCTAAACTTGAACGCGGCCGGAGCTGGAATGACGATAACACGTTTTGCAGCACCGTGAAATTGGGGAAAAGCGGATTTAATTGAAATGTGCGGCCGATGCCCAGTTCCGCAATCTCATGGCTTTTTTTGCCGGTGATATCTTTCCCTTTATATACAACTTTGCCTTTTGTCGGCCGTATCACACCGGTGATCAAATTGAAAAAGGTAGTTTTCCCCGCTCCATTCGGCCCGATGAAGCCTAATATGTCTCCATCCTCGACTTTTATGTCGATGTTGGAAACGGCAGTTAAACCACCGAAACTCTTTGTCAGCCCGGTTATTTCAAGAATTGTCAATTCGTGTTTTTACCTTTTTTCTTTTTTTATAGAATGAAACTACCAGTCCGGGAATACTTGCCAAACCGTTCCGGAACGTATACAGTACCAGGAACAATATCGCCGCTGAAATAAACGGGGTATACTGCTTCAATCCGCTGTAATATTTAGGCAATAGAAATAACACCAGCGTCCCGATGATCGGACCGGCAAAGTTACCCATTCCCCCTATCGTAACGTAGATAATTAACCAGAGCGTGGCCGTCATATCAAACGAAACGGGCGATACCGTTACATTGTAAGTTGCGTACATCCCGCCGGCTAGTCCCGCAAAGAAACAGCCTACCGCGACAGCCAGCACCCGGTATTTGACAACGCTGATGCCAACGCTGCCCGCCACCAGGTAAGATTGTTCGATGGCCTTTAAGTTCCAGCCGATGCGGCTGACCTCTAATCTATAAAGGATGAACAGACTGATAAGCGTTAGCACCAAAAAGCAATAATAGAACGGCACTTTCGAATCCGAATTGAATAAAGTGGGAATTGCCGTAATGCCGGTAATACCCCCTGTTAACTTGCCCATTGATTCAATTGCTTGCAGCATGCCGACGCCGAAAAACAGGCTTATCATAGAGTAATAAAATGCCTTTAATCTGGCAAAAGGGAAGCTGATCAAAGTTCCGACACACATCGCCACCAGCGCGGCAACAATCAGCGTAATCCACGGCGTTACTCCAAAGTGTTTTGCAAGTACGCCGGAAACATAGGCTCCCAATCCCATGAAAGCTCCATGCGCCAAAGGAATTTGCCCCGATGTTATGATAAAACGTAAGCTCGCGGCGGCGATAATATAGATTAAGGTTAAAATGAATATATGAAGATTGTAGGGTGAATTGGTTATCAGCGGAACGAAGGCTAACAGGCATATCAACACCCCGAAAATAAATATCTGGGTTACATTTTTCCGGCGGTTCATAAAATCTCGTGTCGCTGTTATCAACCCCACAGAAATCCCCCTACACCCGTACTTCCTTGCCGAATAATCCTTGCGGCTTGAATAGCAGGATGATTACAATCACGAACATCATGATGGCCTGGGTTTGTGTCCCGCTCACCACTATCGGTAAAAAGGCGTCCATAATGCCGACAATCAAACCCGCAAATAAAACACCGTTGATGCTGCCGATACCGCCTAACACCAGAATCTCCAGCACTTTTATCATGATATCATCCCCCATATACGGGTTCACGGTTAAATAAGAACCCATCAGGGAACCCGCAACCGCTGCCAATGCGCAGGCGATGACACATGCGAGGGCGGAAATAAAATTGACATTAATGCCCTGCAAAATGGCGCCTTCCTTGTCTTGCGCTACAGCCCGCATTTGCAACCCCTGTTTCGTTTTATTGATGAACAAAAGTACTAAAATTAACAGACCAACCCCAATGAAAAAGATTAGCAATCGTTCCCAACTCAGCGAAACAATTCCCACCTTGAAGATGCCTTGCACAAAGGGAGGTATCATCTGAACAGTATACGTCTGAGATACAGAGACGGCATTTTTTAGCACTGTAATAATTCCGATGCATACAACTATTATCAGGTTAATGTCCCCCAAAAAAGGACGAAAAACGAACCTCTCCAGGACTATACCGAACAAACCCATCGCCATTACGGAGATTAACATCGCCAGCCATGGATTCATCCCGACCGAGGTGGCTAAAATAAAACAGATATAAGCCCCGATCATGTAAATGACACCGTGGGCAAAATTTAAAATCCCCATGATGTTGAATAGAAAGGTAAATCCCAGCCCAAGCAAAATATACATGGACGAGAGTATTAAAGCATTCAGAAAAGATGCTACGAGAAGTAATATTGTAGCGTCCGACATTAATAACTCCCTATTACCTGACTTAGTCAAACCGGGGGAATTATTTCCCCCGGTTTGATATCGTGATGAATGTTACTTTATGGGACCAAAGCCGGTTCATATTGCCTGAAAGTGGCGACGCCGTTATCTATAGTAGTGATTGGTAACGGATAACATATAGCCTGGTTAATGCCGAACGTCTTTAGCCCGCTGATTGTGCCTGTGCCATAAAAAGTATCAATGGTGGTCATTTGTTGCAGAGCGGTTTTTATCGTCTGCGGGTCAAAACTGTTTGTCGCTTTGAAAAGCTGTGATAACTCATATACGGGATTGGCATATTCAAGGGTAACAAGGGGGCCGCCCTGAGTTGACAGTTGATACCGTCTTATCATTTCCTGCTCCATGGAGGATGGGTTAGGATTGCCGATATATCCGGCGCTGCAATCAACAACATTGGTTGCTTCCTTCGCCCCGGCAACCTTAATATAGTCGCTTGGAATTACGCTGTTGCAAACTACAAAAAGCATGTTGCTGCCGGCATCCCGGATATTTTTAAGGATATTGCCGTTGGGTGTAACCACACCGGAACAGGCAATACAGGCATCCGCCCCGGTTGCCATGATTTTTGCCGCGTAGGGACTGAAATCCGTGGCGCTGTTGTTATATCCAATAATACTGCCCGCTACGGTATACCCGGCATCCTGTACCATTTTTTGTACGGCTGCCCCGAAATAGGGGATGGAACCGTCATCAGGCATCGTAAGCGCTACGGTCTTTACGTTAGGATAATTTGCTTTCAGGTAGGCCAGCGCTCCGGTGAAATAATTAATGGCTGCGGCCTGGCCCAGGAATGTCCATGTCGTGGATGCATCCAGTTCTCCCGGCTGCATCGTGCAATAACCGGCGATATGCAATATTTTGTTCTGTTCGCATAAACCGGATACGGCTGAATTAAAGTAAGCGTCGGGGCCAATGATAATTTTCACGCCGTCGTTGAAAATCAGTTTATTCGCGGCAGATGTGGTGCCGTCGATTGTGCTCTGCCCATCCTCAACAACGAGTTTGAGAAGATAGTTCTGGCCGTTGACAGGAATGCCTCCCTGCTCATTTACAATATCAACCGCGATTTGTGCTTCGTTCACCGTGGCTGTATTATAGGCGCCCAAAAAGCCCGTTAATTCGGCCAGCAACCCTATCGTATATGTTTTTAAAGGTTGGGCTGTTGTCGTGGTGGTCGTAGTGGATGTCGTCGTGGAGGTGGTTTTTGTGCAACCGGCTAATGAGGACAGGACGAGTATTGCCGATAATGCAATTGAGGCTACTATTAGTGTGGAACCGGTCCTTTTCACCTGATTATTCCTCCTTTTTATTTTCGTGCGCTATTTTTGTTTTACGTTTACGATATTATATTTTTCGGCGTTTCACCTCCGATTATATCTCGTTTGATAATTCTTTCAATGGTATCGGGAACTGTCCGGGTATAGTAGTGTTCAGCATTATAGCATAAGGGTTGTGCCAACTTAGTGACAAAATACCTCATTCTCGAAAAATTAATGTATTGAAATCGGAATTGTCAATATATGCAAGTAAATTTTATAGTATAATACTTGCATGAATTATCAGGTGATACAATTCAGGTTTAAAAACGTCGATCAGGATTTTCCCGATGAAGAAGCTTGTCTTGAATGGCTAAAAAACAAGTTCTATCCTGATGGTATAACGTGCCCTGTCTGCGGTAAAGTTACCAAACATCACAAAGTTTCTAACAGACATTCTTACGCATGTGATAATTGCGGTCATCATGTGAATCCCGTGGCTGCAACATTCTTCAGAAACACACGTATCCCGTTAAAGATATGGTTTAAAGTCATACAAAGAATGTCCGGTGCAAATAATTCCCTATCTGCGGAAACCATCCAAACCGAATATGGTTTATCTCATTGGAAAGCGAGCAAGATGGTCTCTAAAATAGCAAATTACCTCAACGAAAATAATCCCTTAAATACTGATGGAATCAAGTCCCCGAAAACCAATCCCGGAGTTGCTCTGCCGAACATACCTGCCGGGGTAACTCGAAAACGACAAATCAACTCCAAGGTTTCTCCGGCAAGAGATGACGACAATCGTGGCCGAAGCCTGAGTAAACGGGATAGAACCGCTCGGTTGCTTTACCTGCAGATATTATTATGGCATCATTCCCTGGGCATCGATATCAAAGAAATCGCCAGAAGCTGCAACGCCAGCGTACGGACAACTTACCGCGACTTAGTGGCGCTCGAGACTGAGTTGAAGGTCCCGATTTGGCAGGAAGGAAGTAAACGCGGACTGGTGGATGGTCACTTCTTACCCCCGGTTGCTTTTCGGCAGGAAGAAGCGATTAATATTTTTATCGCGTCACGCCTGATGCATAATTATTCCTATTTATACAATCCGAGTGTAATTTCTACTTTTGTGAAATTGAGTTCTATTTTACCTGCAGGGCTTCGGGAAGAAACCAGAAAGACGATTGAAAATATCGAGAATCAAATCAAAGATGAAAGAAAGGTCAATAATTTGAATAAGGTCACCCAGGCATGGATCTCCAGGCATGGTGTAAAAATTCGTTACCAGACACCCTTTGATAACGCACCGAAGGAGCGCGTCATCGAACCTTATTTTTTGGAACCGATGCTGCTCTCGCACTCAATTTATATCATCGCGTACTGCCATCTTAAAAAATCTGTTTATGAGTTCAAACTGGACTATATCTATGGGGATGTCGAAATATTACCTTATACCTATGTAATCCCGTCCGATTTCCATACTACGGATTACATTACTTCCCCGTGGGATACCTTTGATAACGATGCGTTCGTAGAATTGGTTACCGTCAAGTTGCATTTTATTTCGGGATACAATAAAAAACTTTTTGATACGGTCTGGCATCCTTCACAAACTGTAGAAAGATTGGAGGATGGTTCTGTAATCATGACTTTGAAAACCCGCCTTAGCGCCCATTTTATCGCCTGGTACGTTGGTTTAACCGGCCGGGTAGAGGTCTTAGAACCGGAAGTATTGCGGAATAAAGTCTTAGAGAAAGCTAAATTAATGATCGCTGTACATAGCGAAAACCCGGATAATAAACAGGTTCGCACCGAAATTAATAATTAAAACCGCCGCCGCTGCACAACCCTGTCAAATTTCGTATTTCGAAATTATTTTGAGATTCGTATTTAATATTTGTTTGGAATTTGGAATTTGGTTTTTAAACCCTGAAAATCCTCACTCTTCTGTTGGGGTCTTTGCCCGTGCTTTGCGAGTACATCCCATGCCTTTCCGCTACCAGGTGCTGGAACCGGCGGATATAAGCGCTCTGCGGGCTTAATTCCACCGTATTTTCGCCCTTTTTTATCATCTGTACGGCTTCGTTGGCATCATCCAGGGCTGATTTGAAAGATTCGTCCCGGGGCTCTTCCGGTTCATTCTGCTGCTCGATGTGAAAAAGAGAACCCAAAAGCTGCCTGATTTGCACCGGCGTACCGCCTTTCAGTACATAAATCGGCAGATTCGTCGATTCTGCGTCTCTGATTTTTTGCGGTTTCTGGCGATAATATTTTTTGGATGTCACCAGCAGCGTAGCTTCGCGGAGGTCTTCCACAATGTCCAGGTTTACCCCCATCTCACCGGCGACCTCTTCCATCCGCACGCGGTTCACGCCGTAAAGAAAGAGTTTGGCGCTCGTTCCGTTTTTCGGTTGTGCCGCCTTGTTGCTGCGTACCGGTCTTCTGCTATCATCGGTTTCCGGCTGAATGCGTTTAGCTATCAGTTCTCCGGTTTTTTCATCTATTTGTCGGACTTCCAAAGGTTGCGGTTCCCCCAATAAGATTGCGTCAACTGCGGAAGCAACATCAGGATGTATGGCCACGATATCGCGTTCCTGAATTTCTACCAGAATATCAAAAGTCGGCGCCGACATCCGTTCGAGGATGGATTTCTGTGTGCCGCGCCGTTTGGCCTCTTCGTCTCCCAGTGTTACCGATTGGATGCCCCCGATCAAATCGGCCAGCGTGGGGTTCATCATCAGGTTTTCCAGTGTATTGCCGTGGGCGGTGGCGACTAATTGGACGCCGCGTTCCGCAATCGTGCGGGCTGCCTGCGTTTCCAGCTGTGTGCCGATTTCATCGATGACAATCACTTCCGGCATGTGGTTTTCTACTGCTTCAATCATCACGGCGTGCTGCATGTTAGGTGTCGTTACCTGCATGCGGCGGGCATGTCCGATGGCCGGGTGGGGGATATCGCCGTCGCCGGCAATTTCATTCGAAGTATCTACAATAATGACACGTTTATGAAAATCATCTGCCAGTACCCGGGCGACTTCCCGCAGCATCGTGGTTTTGCCCACGCCGGGCCTGCCCAGCAGCAGGATGCTTTTCCCTGTTTCCACCAGGTCTTCGATGATTTTTATTGTGCCGAAAACAGCTCGCCCTACGCGGAGCGTCAGCCCGACGATTCGGCCTTTGCGGTTGCGGATGGCGGAAATGCGGTGCAAAGTGCGTTCGATACCGGCCCGGTTATCGTCGCCGAAGCTGCCGATGCGGGTGATGACATACTCAATGTCTTCATCGGTTACTTCCCGCTGGTCGAGGATAACTTCCCGGTTCAGGAAGCGGGCTTCCGCCGGCCTGCCCAGGTCCAATATAACTTCGATCAGCTGCTTGAAATCTTCCTGTTCCTGCAATTTCTGGCGTGTTTGGGGCGGCAGGATTTCAAGTAAGGCATCCAGGTCATCGGTGATTACTTTTTGCAAAATAATCCTCCCTGTCCGGGTTTAAACTTTCCCCCGGACAATGTCAAGAAAATATTGATGGAATCTGGTATCGTCTGTCAACTCGGGATGAAAAGAGCAGACCAGCAGTTTGCTTTGTCGGGCGGCTACAATCGCGCCGTCGCTTAATCTGGCCAAAATTTCGACTTCTTTGCCCACAGATTCAATTAGCGGCGCCCGGATAAAAACACCTACAATCGGTTTTTTCCCGATTGCCGGAATTGAAATCTCTGATTCGAAACTCTCAACCTGCCTGCCGAAAGCATTGCGGTTAACCTTGATGTCCATCACTCCGGTGGGTTTGACACCGCCGGCGCTGGACAGTTCCCCTGCGAGGATTATCATCCCGGCGCACGTGCCGAAAATCGGAAAATCCTGCCTTGCCAGCTCGATGATTTTATTTTTCAGTTTATAGTGCACCATCAATTTCGTGATAGTGGTGCTTTCCCCGCCCGGGATGATTAACCCGTCCAGCCCCTCAAGTTGATGGGGGAGACGGACGGGGATTGCTTCTGCTTTTAATTTTTCCAGTGTAGCAATATGTTCGGCAAAGGCTCCCTGC
>Ga0247846_1000149_pt1 | contig 11376 bp, 10 predicted proteins | sample PFST0metaG_FD_186001 | JGI IMG/M metagenome (GOLD analysis project Ga0247846, IMG submission 186001) | Peat soil microbial communities from Stordalen Mire, Sweden - P.F.S.T0 | ecosystem: Environmental > Terrestrial > Soil > Wetlands > Peat | place: Sweden: Norrbotten County, Stordalen Mire... | reverse complement strand
CCAAGCACTTGCCACGTTCACCAGGACGATGCCACCCCAGGCGACCGCGAGGCCAGCCACGTGCCCGTCACCCCCGGCGATGGCACTGATCGGAATCCCGAGCACGAGTGAATAGAACGGCAAGGCTGTGCGCCTGGGGCGCCTGGGCGCTCGCAAGCCGGCCCCAGTTTCAGCAAGCCGGGCGTCGACACGCTGATCGACCTCGGCGGAGAGCCGTTCGACGACCACATCAACGAACGCCTGGTCGTACTCGTCCCCGAGCTCCTTGCGGGCGGCCAGGATGGCAGACCAGTCGTCATAGCGCGGGTCACTCGCCATGTGACGAGAATCGCGCCCGCTGCCGACAACGTCAAGGGCCGTCACCGAAGACCGTGCAGCGAGAAGGTGTCGAGAGGAAGCGACGGGACTCTTGCTTCCGTCAGGTCGGCATCTCGGCCCAAACCGGTCCGAACCCGAAGCCGTGGCCGGATGCTCCTCCGCCGATGACGACGCTCCCTGCTCGATCGATGAGGCAGTCCTCAATTGGACCTTCCGTTCCGATCGTGAGGCTCGTGGCAGATCCGATGGCTATTCTCCCTGACGAACACGATGGGGGTGCTGACTGATGATCGAGGCGTCGGCTCCTGTGCGGATCTGTGACAACGGTGGGTGGACCGACACGTGGTTCGGCGCGCCGGGACGGGTCTTGAACATCGCGGTGACCCCGGGAGTAGAGGTCTCGATCCGCACGACGGCAGGCCCGGACCCGGTGGTGTTCGATGTGGAGACCTTCGGCGACCGGTACCCCGTTGTCCCGGGTGCATCCCGGGTCTCCCGCCACCCGCTGCTCGAGGCGGCCGTCGACGCGTTTCCTCCCCCAGGGGGCCTCGCTGTGGAGATCGGCGTCCGTTCCGCTGTCCCGGCTGGTTGCGGCACCGGCACGTCCGCGGCGGTGGCGGTTGCTCTGCTGGGCGGGTTGGCGGCCGTGCGCTCCAGGGAACTGTCGCCGCGCGACGTTGCCTACGCAGCGCATCGGCTCGAGGTCGACGGCCTCGGCGTCCAGAGCGGGATCCAGGACCAGCTCAGCGCGGCGTTCGGCGGGATCAACTACCTCGAGGTCGAACCGTATCCGGAGGCCACGGTGTACGCGCTGCCGGCCTGGGAGGAACTCAGCTCCCGGCTGACGCTGGTCTTCCTTGGTCGTGCCCACGACTCCTGGGCTGTGCACCGCCAGGTGATCGAGAACTTGGGGCGGAGCGGGTCGGGGGTCTTCTCGCTGCTGCGAGATGCGGCGGTCGCGGCTCGCGACGCTGTCCTCATCCGGGATCTCGACGCTTTTGGTCGGGCGATGATCGCCAACACCGAGGCGCAGAAGTCCCTGCACCCTGTGCTGGTGGGCGTGGACGCAAGACGGGTGATCGAGATCGCGGCGGCGCAAGGGGCACTCGGGTGGAAGATCAACGGGGCCGGGGGAGATGGCGGCTCGGTCACGATCTTGAGTGCCACCCGGGAGACTAAAGAGGCGCTCGAGCATCGCGTTGCCGTGCTGGACTCGCGCTACCGGGTGCTCCCCATCCAAGTCAGCACGGTCGGGCTCCAGGTCCGGGGTGCCCTCTAGCCCGCTGCCCGCTGGGCACATTGAGCATCGTTTTCCCTGGTCGTCGAAGCAGGTCGGGTAACTCCGCCGAACGACCACTTCGCGCGTCGCGTCTGTGAACGGGCGCTGCGTTGCGCAACAGCGCAGAACGCCGGCCCCGTCTCAACCGGGACGGCGCCGAGAGTTGTCGTAGGCGTCGTTCTGCAGCGTGACCGACGTCCGGGGGACACCGACTTGGCTGCGGTGAGCTCCTGGGCGGAACCAGATCGCTGGTTCCGTGCGTCGAAGCTGTCATGAACTCCCAAGGCCAGCACGCGAAGCCGTCCGGCCAGAGCTTCGTGAGACGATGGAGCTGATGCGAAGTTGGCGGGTGATCGCCTGCACGATGGTGGCCCTGCTCGCCGCTGCGTGCAGCACCGCGCAGACGACGCCCACGACGCCGTTGCACGGGCTTTCGTCCTCGGTCGGACTGTCGGCTGCCAGTCCACAGCTACGGACGCGCATCGAACTGGACTCGACGCGGGTGAAAGCCGGGACGCCCATCCATGGCACGCTCGTCGTCACGAATCACTCGTCATCGGCGATCAACCTGACCAAGAGGTGCCGGCCGCAGTACGAAGTCACACTGACGAACTCGCGGTTTCCGCCCGAGTACGGCTTCTTCGATTCTTGTGTGGACGCTCCCTTTCTCATCCATCCCGGGGTGAACCGACTCCCGATCGAAGTTCGGACGACCTACATGAGCTGCACGGAGACGCCATCCACAGGTTCGGTGAGTTCGATCCCGAAGTGCACGGCGACTGGTTTCCCGCCCATGCCAGACGGACGCTACGAAGCCATTCTCGCCGGCCAAGAACTGCCTCTGCCTGCTCCAGTCCCGGCCACCGTGACGCTGGTGGGCGGGGGTTAGCCCGATGCGAACATGGCGGGTGGCCTTGTGCACGACGACGGCCGTGGTTGTCGCGGCATGTAGAGGATCTTCGACAACGGCCACGACGACCGGACCTCGAGCTAGTCCGTCGGGTAGGCCGCCTCGTCGCCGACGCGCACGCCCAAAGGAGAGGGCGCTGTGGTCTCGCGTCCACGAGTGCCGTGCCGGGCAGTCGCGAAGGACAGCGTCGCCCCGAGCACCGACAAGGCCTATACCTCTGCCGCGCCCGAACGACAGCTGCGCGTGTACTCGACCGCCGAATCGGGCGTGCTGGTTCGCAACGGTGCCATGGAGCTTGGGTCCGCGAGTTCGGTTGATGGCGGGGCGATGGGGAATCTGCCAGAGACGGATGACAGTCGAGCCCGTGCTGTCGCTCCGACGCGTTGTCCGCGGTTGTTCCGCCCGAGTCGGGGACCTGGCGAGCTTGAGCCGAGCTAGCTTCGCATCGACGGCGCCGCGGGTGTCCCGTCCTCGAGCAAGGCGCCAAGGAGCGCGGCGGCATCGCGGTCGCGCTGTTCCAGAACGCGCGCGTACGTTCTCAGGGTGGCACTTGAGTCAGCGTGACCGAGGCGTCCCGCCGCAGTGCGCACGTCGATACCGCTGGAAAGCATCATCGTGGCAGCGAAGTGCCGTAGATGGCGGAAGCGGACTTCTGGCAGGTTGGCGCGATCACGGACCCGCTCGAACGAGTGCGTCACGCGGTCCGGTCTCCACGGCGAGCCATGGTCAGCGTCCTGGGACCATACGTAGGCACTGTCTCCGAGGTGTACTCCAACGGCACGGCAGCGCTCCGCAGCAGCGTGCCGCTGGCGTTCGAGAACCATCACTGTCCCTGGGTCGATCGCGATGCGGCGAACACGCCGGGACTTCGCCGGCTGCACTTGTATCCGACCGGGAAGGTCCGAGACAGATGTCCGCACAGTCATTGTGCCCTCGGCGAGGTCGGTGTCCGACCACCGGAGCCCGCACAGCTCTCCACGGCGCATTCCGGTGCTAGCCGCGACCCAGAGCATTGACGCCAGGTAGGGGTTGTAGGACTCCGCCGCCGCCAGCAGCCTCCGGACCTCCTCAACGCTTGGTGCTGCCGGTTCGGTTGCTGCCGAGCGAGGAGGAGTTGCCGAGTCGGCTGGCGACCGGACGATCCACCCCCAGCGGACGGCCTGACGCAGTGCCGAGCGAAGGAAGGCATGGTGATGCCCGACGGTCGTAGGCGAGAGCCCGCGCAGCATGAGCCGGCGGTAGTACGAGTCGAGACTTGCTGCGGTGAGCTTGCGAAGCTCGATGCCGCCGAAGTCTGCCTTCGCCTGTTTGGCCAACAGCCCGTAACCCAGGATCGTCTTCGGCGCGAGTCCCCGCGCCCGTGCGTGATCGAGGAACGCGTCCAGCAGATGACCCACGGACCCGGTGGCGGCGCTCCCCGAGTTCCGGGTCACTTCGGTGAGCAGCTCCGCAGCGGCTTGATTGGCGGTCGCCTTCGAGCCGTGCACGGTCTTGCTCACCTGGCCGTAGTGGCCGGTCCGCGGGTCCCGACCCGTGGAGACCGACACCTCCCAAACACCAGGGCTCCGCTCCCGTATCCTTGCCACGCCCAGACGCTATCAGAGATTATGGGATAGATTATGGGATCGTGGTCGAGCCGAAAGGCAAACGACCAGCTTGGAGGGATGGCAGAGCGGACGAATGCGACGGTCTTGAAAACCGTTGGGTGATGAGCCCCGTGGGTTCGAATCCCACTCCCTCCGCTCGAGGTTCTCGTCCGGCTCGCCATCTTGGCGCGATCCACGTGCTCCAGTCACTGGCTGTTGTCGTGCCCGGAGCAACCACGAAACTGACCGATCCAAGGGAGGAGCCCGGTGAGCAGAGCGGCACTGACGTTGATGGCAGTCCACGCGCACCCCGATGACGAGGCGTCGACTACCGGCGGCATCCTTGCCCGATACTCGGCGGAGGGGGTCCGGACCGTCGTGGTGACCTGTACCAACGGTGAGCTCGGCGACGGTCATGAGGCCAGCAAGCCCGGTGATCTCGACCACGACGAGGCGTCGGTCGTTGCCACACGCCGACGCGAGCTCGAAACGAGCTGCGAGATCCTGGGCGTAACGTCCCTCGAGCTGCTCGGCTATCGGGACTCGGGGATGATGGGCTGGCCGCACAACGACGCTGCGGGCTCATTCTGGACGACACCGGTGATGGAGGCGGCCGGGCGCTTGTCGAAGCTGATCGAACGACACCGGCCACAAGTCGTCGTCACCTACGACGCGAATGGGTTCTACGGACACCCTGATCACATCCAGGCGCACCGGATAACCGTCGCAGCACTAGAGGCGACGCCGATACCTGACAAGCTCTACTACCCCGGTATCCCCAAGTCGGCTCTGGCGGAGTTCCGTGAGACGCTCCGCAGCGCAGCGGCCCAAGCGCCGGAGGAAGCCGGGGAGGACTGGGATTTCGGCATAGCCGACGAGCTGATCGATGCCACTGTCGACTGCAGCGGATATACGGCGCAGCAGTACGCGGCGCTCGAGGCACACGCGAGCCAGGGAGACGGAGCTTTCTTCCTGCGGCTCGGAGTCGATCTCTTCTCGAGGCTGATGAGCCGCGAGATGTTCGTGCGCGCTTACGACAGGACTGGTGCACCCACGCCCGAGGATGACCTCTTTGCCGGCCTGCGCAGCTGGCGATAGCCCGTTGGCAACTCGGGCGCGTCTGGTGCACTGCGCGGGGTCCTTCGCCTCTAGCCGCCCGCGCCAGAGCAGCCGCATCATGGCTGCGTGAAGTCGAGCGTCTGACCGCTCGATGCAACGTGCCGAGCCGGTAGCTCGAGCCAGGAGGCTCTGATCGTGTTGATCCGTGGCGGTGTGACCGTCGATGCCGAAGGCGAGCGACTGGCCGACGTGCGCACTGGGGCCGACGGGCGGATCGCTGAGGTCATGGCTGGCCTTGATCCGCTGCCCGGAGAGCAGGTTCACGAGGCGAGCGGGAAGCTCGTGATCCCGGGAGGGATCGACGCCCATACCCACCTTCACATGCCCGTGGGCGCCGTGCGAGTGTCGGATGACTTTGTGAGCGGCACACGGGCCGCCGCCATCGGTGGCACCACGACCATCATCGACTACGTGACAGTCGCTCGCGGGGACGACCCGATGGCCACGGTCGCCACATGGCGTTCGTGGGCTGAGCCGTCGGTTGTCGACTGGGGCCTGCACCTCACCTTCACCGAGGCCGTGCCCGAGTCGGTCGTCGCTGCAGGAGTCGAGGCGGGGATCACTTCCTTCAAGCTCTACCTCGCCTATCCTGACCGCCTGCAGGTCGACGACGGTACCATCGTGCGTCTCATGCGTGCTGCTCGTCGGCACGGTGCCCTGGTCACGCTGCACTGTGAGAACGGTGGCGCCATCGAGGAGCTGCGACGGGAGGCACTGGCCGCAGGACGTACAGGCGTGATCGAGCACGCGCGGACTCGTCCGGCCGTGCTCGAGGGTGAGGCCGTCGGACGGGCAGCCACGCTGGCTGAGGTCACGGGCGCGTCCATCTACATCGTCCACGTCTCGTCGGCGCCGGCATTGGCGGCGGTGCGCGCTGCCCAGGAGCGCGGCGTGGATGTCAAGGCCGAGACGTGCCCACAGTACCTCTACCTCGACTCGAGTCGTCTGGAGGGTCCCGACGCGATCGACTTCGTCTGCACGCCGCCGCTGCGTGATCCATGGCACGCCGAGGAGCTGTGGGAGGGACTGGGGCGCGGTTACATCCATACGGTCGCGACCGACCACTGCCCGTTCTGGCGCGCCGACCGGCGTGCGGGTGTGGCCGGCCGGCCGGGTGGCGTGACCGACTTCACCGACATTCCAGGGGGCCTTCCCGGCATCGAGACCCGCCTCGCTCTTGTTTGGCAAGGTGTGCGTTCCGGCCGTATCGCCACCTCTGACTGGGTGCGCCTGTGTGCCGAGGCCCCCGCCCGCACGTTCGGCTTGTGGCCCGGCAAGGGCTCGCTTGCGGTTGGCGCCGACGCGGACGTGGTCGTGTGGGACCCGCAGCGTCGCCAGCCGCTTGGAGCGGCCGACCTCGACATGGCGGTCGACCAGTCGCCTTACGAGGGGACGGTCGCCATAGGTTGGCCCGAGCTTGTCCTGAGCCGGGGCCGGCAGGTGGCCGTCGACGGGCGTTTCACCGGAGAGCTGGGCTGGGGGCGCTACATAGCCAGGGCACCGCTCCAGAGCGAAGGCGAGTGAGCCGACGCATCGGGGTGTCGCCTCCGGTGACCGCGAGCACATGTGGGCCGGAGTGACACGACCTGTTCATCTCTGTTGGCGGTCAGTAGACAGATTCCTGGTTGAAGGCCCTTTTCTGGAGCCAGAGATGGGATTTCAACCCATGACCTGTGCATTGCAGGGGCAGTCCGATGCGTCTGCTCGTGTCGCGCCTGATTGCAAGGGACCTATTTAGGCCGGTCGATACAGGTGGAGCTGGTCGCCACGATGTTCCCCGAAACGGCCGTTGTCCTCCACGTCCAGGCGATTTGCATCGGCGACGGCCTTGACGAGCCGAACAGCCGGTTTGGATCGGACTTCCGCAGGTTGATCGACATGCACCAACTCTCTCTCATGCCCAGAAAAGCGGGCATGAGAGTCAGGATTCGTGCGACCGCCCGTCGCCATGACTTCCGCACATCGACGGCGACCGAGTAAGACGGGGAAGGCGCTGTTTCCGGCCTCATGGTGACGGTTCAGCGGAATTGACTCGTCCGGCTGGTCGAGCCGGCGCGGTCGCGCAGTTCCACTCCGGACCGGGCGCGTGAGCATCGTCCTAACATTCAAGTCAGACTCGAAAGCATCAACTCAGAGGCCGGACATAGGGGCCAAAGACCCTACCGGTCGCGTGGGCGTCGTCCTAACGTCGAGATCAGACCTGAAAGCATCAAAGGAGAGACGGAGACACCATGTTGCTTGAACCACCTACTGTGGTTTCGCAAAACGAAATCACTCTGAGCGTGCGGGAGATCGAGCCGCTGTTGCAGGCGCCGCCGATGGACGTTCCGCCCTGGCCTGGAGCCACCATCACCCTCAAGGACGGCCGCACGATGTACATCCGTGAGGCGACCCTCGAGGAAGCCCCGGCGATGATGGGCTACATGAAGCGCGTCATGGAACAGGAGCACGACTTCTACGACGTGGTCGGAGCCCGCGTCCATGCCGAGATCGCCGGGTGGTACCGCAAGAGGCTGAAGGATCCCTATACGCTTCTCGGGCTCGTCGACGGCGAATGGGTGGGATTCGCGAATGGCCGGCTGATGAATGAGGACATCAACATCAGCTTGCACACGATGGCGCTGGCCCGTGGCGGGCGCATCGGCGCAATCATGTACTACGTCAAGACGTACTACGCCTTCGAGATCCTGGGAAACAAAGAGTTCTGGGCGACGTACGAGAGCTACAACGGGTGGCACCGTTGGGGGCTCGGGATGGCGCAGCCCTCCTACCCCTGGCCCGAGTACCAGCACGAGCTGGGAGGGGCACGCGTCTACTACGTCACGAAGAAGTACTGGGATGCGGTCGTCAAGGACTACGTCCGTCAGATGGTCGGCACCGACCTGGTGTTCGAGGTCCCAGCGGACATCGTCAAAGCGAACGAGCAGCTAAAGATCCCACAAGACGTGACCGTGTAGTCATGGCCGTCGGACAGCCGCCCGGGAGTGAGCCCAAGCACACGACAGAACCGGACGTGACGATCGAGCGTGAGATCGCCGAGGTGGTTCGTGGCAGTTATGCACGATCCGCAGGACCTCCCGCCAGGCGGCGGATCGGTGCCCGCGAGCTTTTCTCGGAGGTCCTCGATCCGGACAGCTGGCGTAGCTGGGACACCGTCCTTGTGGATGTGCCGGCCGGGTCGGAGTACCTGGACCAGTTGACCCAAGCCCGCCAGACCTCCGGCGAGGACGAGGCTGTGGTCACCGGGGAAGGGACGATCCTCGGTCGTCGTGTCTGCGTGGTTGCCTGCGAGTTCGCCTTCCTGGGCGGCACAATCGGGGTCGCGGCGGCCGAACGGCTCACTCTGGCGATCGAGCGAGCCACAGCGGAACGACTTCCGCTGGTGGCCTCGCCGGTGTCAGGCGGCACGCGCATGCAAGAGGGGACCGTCGCCTTCCTGCAGATGGTCAAGATTGTCCAGGCGCTCATGCAGCATCGCAGGGCCGGTCTTCCCTATCTTGTGTACCTCCGCCATCCGACCACCGGTGGGGTGTTCGCCTCGTGGGGATCTCTCGGGCAACTGACCGGAGCACAGCCGGGAGCGCTGATCGGGTTCCTCGGGCCGCGGGTTTACGAGGCGCTCTACGGAGCTTCCTTCCCCGAAGGGGTCCAAGTGGCCGAGAACCTCTATCGCTTGGGCCTCGTCGACGCCGTGCTCGTGCCGGCGGACCTCGCGGAAATAGTGGCAAGGGCGCTCGACGTGATGTGCACGGTGCCCAGCGAAGTTCCCGCCGCGAAGACGCCGCCTGACGAGCCGATCGACGACGTCCCTGCGTGGCAGTCGATCGAGCACACCCGCCGGCCCGAACGTCCCGGGGTGGAGGAACTCCTGCGCGCTGCTTCGCACTCGGTCACGATCTTGAGCGGAACCCAAGAGGGGGAGCGCAGCGGCGGTCTCATCTTGGCCATGGCCAAGTTCGGGTTGGCGCCGTGCGTGGTCGTAGGACAGGATCGCCTCTTCCCCCGAGAGGGACGCCCGCTCGGGCCAGACAGCCTTCGCGAGGCGCGGCGGGGGATGAGCCTGGCAGCCGAGATCGGCCTCCCTCTGCTCACGATCATCGACACCCCTGGGGCTGCCCTGTCCAAAGAGGCCGAGGAAGGCGGCCTCGCCGGGGAGATCGCCCGATGCCTGGCCGACATGGTGACGCTCCCGGTGCCCACGGTGTGCCTGCTGCTCGGAGAGGGAGCGGGCGGAGGCGCACTTGCCCTACTGCCTGCCGACCGCGTCGTGGCCGCCCAGCACGGGTGGGTGGCGCCGCTGCCCCCGGAGGGCGCGTCGGAGATCCTGTACCGGACCGTCGACCGCGCCCCCGCGCTCGCCGCAGCGCAAGGCGTGCGGTCGATTGACCTCGCTGCCGCAGGCATCGTCGACCGGATCGTGCCCGAGCGACCTGACGCTGCCGAAGAGCCACGAGAATTCCTCGCCCGGCTCAGCAAGGCCCTCGAGTACGAGCTGACATCCCTGATTCACTGGGAAAAGGCGGAGCGTCTCGCCGCCAGATACCAACGCTACCGACGCCTGGGACTACATCCAGAGCCATAGACGAAAAAGGAGTTTCGAACAACATGATGCAACCCATCGAAGTCAGGAAGGTTCTTCTTCAGAAGGTGACCGACGCGTCAGGGTTGGAGGAGCTGATCGACGGGGGCGTCTTCCAGGCCGATGACGTGGTCGGTGTCGTTGGGAAGACCGAGGGCAATGGGGGGGTCAACGACTACACGCGCCTCCTCGCCGATCGCGCGTTCCGCGAGGTCCTCGTGGCCAAGGGGACCCGCAGCTGGGAGCAGGTCAGGCAGATCCCGCTCGCATGGTCGGGCGGCACCGACGGGGTGCTCAGCCCTCATGCCACGATCTTTGCAACGGTTCCCGCGGAGAGCGCACCGGCTAGCGACGAGCCTCGTCTCTCGGTCGGCGTTGCCATGAGCGACCAGATACTGCCCGAGGAGATCGGCCGGACAGCGATGATCGAGAAGGTCGCCGCTGGAGTGCGCAAGGCCATGGAATCGGCTGGTATCACCGATCCGGCGGACGTGCACTACGTCCAGACCAAGACGCCACTGCTCGTCCTCGACACCATCAACGATGCCAAGCGGCGAGGGCACAAGGTGTGGACCGAGGACACTCTGGAGTCGATGGACCTGTCCAACGGGACGGCGGGGCTCGGGATCGCCGTGGCGCTGGGTGAGATCGAGATGCCGACAGACGACCAGGTGATGAACGACCGTTCCCTCTACTCGTCGGTGGCGTCGTGCTCCTCCGGAGTGGAGTTGGACAGGGCACAGATCGTCCTGGCCGGCAACGTCCGGGGGATCGGCGGCCGGTACCGGGTCGGCCATGCGATCATGGAAGACGCCCTTGACATCGACGGGGTCTGGCAGGCCATCCGCAACGCAGGCCTCGACGGCCTTCCCGCCGACTGCCCCCATCCGCGCCATTTGAAGGGACGACTTGTCAACCTGTTCCTCAAGTGTGAGGCCGACCCCTCTGGTCGGGTTCGCGGCAAGCGCAACATCATGCTCGACGACTCCGATGTCCACTGGCACCGGCAGATCAAGGCGTGCGTCGGTGGCGTAGCGGCTGCGGTGTGTGGAGACCCTGCCATCTTCGTGTCGGTGTCGGCCGCGCATCAGGGCCCGGCGGGCGGTGGCCCTGTGGTCGCGATCGTGGATTTGGGATAGACCCATTCGCGAAGACAGTCGGGCCCGGTGGGCCCGACTGTTCGTTTCGGAACTGGAGAAATGATGTCGCAGCGACGGCCATCGCCAGCATGGGCGAGCACCGCTGTCGGCGAGTTGCTCTGCGGTCGGAGCCAGGACGCCATCGTCCTGGCCTCTACCAGGGTGGCGTCGTACCTCAGCGTGCCGGAACCCGGGTCGAGCACACCGGTGATCGCGCTGTTGGCCCAAGACGCTGTTCGCCTGCCCATAGGTGTCAGCGTGGCAACGGGGAAGCTGCCTGGAGCCGGGCGCACCGTTCGGATCGGTGACGGCTCGATCGTTGCCGACGACCAAGTTTGGCGGCCTGTGCGGTGGTGGGACCCGCGTCCGCATCTGAGCGCCGAGGATCTGTTCCGGCATGGATCGAAGCTCCTCGAAGTGCTCGGGGAGCAGCCAGATTCCTCGTT
>Ga0247846_1000146_pt1 | contig 11433 bp, 16 predicted proteins | sample PFST0metaG_FD_186001 | JGI IMG/M metagenome (GOLD analysis project Ga0247846, IMG submission 186001) | Peat soil microbial communities from Stordalen Mire, Sweden - P.F.S.T0 | ecosystem: Environmental > Terrestrial > Soil > Wetlands > Peat | place: Sweden: Norrbotten County, Stordalen Mire... | reverse complement strand
CATCACGAGCGACCCCCTGCTCGGGTCGCTCGTGATGGTCGGTCTGGGTGGCAAGCTCGTCGAGGTGCTGGGGGACGTCGCTGTCCGTATCGCACCGCTCACCGATGACGACATCGAGGACATGCTGCAGTCGCTGAAGTCGTACCGGCTGCTGACCGGCTATCGGGGGGCGCCCGCTCTCGACGTCGACGCGTTGCGCCAAGTGCTTCACCGGGTCTCTGCACTTGTCGATGACCTGCCGGAGATCGCCGAGATGGACCTCAACCCGGTGTTTGTCCTCGAGAAGGGGGCCGTGGCGGCCGACGTGCGCATTCGTCTTGCCGACCATTCCTCATCACTATCCTGAGTGCGGTCCACATTCCCCTCACAGCGTGGTTTGCCGGTTTGCTGCTCATTCCACTCCAATGCCTCATCGGCGTCGACCGTTACCACGAAGGCTCAGCTCAAAGCCCTGGCTAGGGAGATCACCGGCGGCGGCCTAGTTGCGGAACCAGCGCCAGGCAGTTTGGTAATGGCTGGCGGGTCTGGAGCCACTCCAAGTCGACCGCCCCGATCAGCCGGACGTCGTCGCTGTCGAGATCGGTGAAGAGCATCCGTCCGCCTGGTGCGCGCCCGGACTGGCTTGGGAAGGCGCCCTCCGCCGGTTCAGACCTCTGCTGCTTTGGGATCATCCAGGATGTTCACTTGTCGCACCACACGACCACCTTTGAGGTCCGTGGCCTGCACGATCACATAGTCGAGTGATTCGCCGCTGGTGCTCGACCGGTGGCACAAGCGCGCCCGCCGCACGAAGGACCCGGACGAAACCTCGTCCAGGGAGATGTTCTCGATCGTGTTCTCGTCGAAACGGGTGAAGATCCCAGCCCAGAAGTCGAAGACGGCCCCGCGGCCCCGGAGAGGGCCTCCCCCGTGCAGCGGGGGAGGCGGACCGTACTCAACGTCTGCGGCGAAGAGAGCGAAGACGACTTCGAGATCTCCACGATTGAAGGCGTCGCGGGCACGGTCGAAAGCGGCCCATAGGACGCGGCGGCGAATGGACTCGGGAAATCGTGTAAGAGCCTGTACCACGAATGCAGCCAATCTGGGAGCGCTCACTTCCACTCGGTCGGCCAGGGGGCGCCGGCACTCCTGCATCGACGCGGATACTACGTTTCGTGTTCATTCTGCGCCCGGGCGGTTCCGGCACGGCAGCCGCGGCGGCTGGGCGTGGAGCCCTGCGCCGACCTGATCCCAGCGCGCCCCACCGGCGCCCGGGCCACGCCCGGCGACTCACTCTCGGACGCGTCGAACTGTGCCCGCAGAGGCGCTGACCACGGTGTGCAAGGGCGTCGAGTTGACGCTCAACTGCACTACCTTCCTCCTCGCGGGACGCTGGTGCACAGGAATTGGTCGTCGGCGCTGCCCCCAGGCAAGGCGCGTCGTGACCCAGAAGAGAGGAGAGTCATGATCCGCAAGTACATCGCCGAGCTCATAGGTACCGCGCTGCTCGTCTATTTCGGGGTCGGAGTGGCAACGCTCTCGTTCGGCTTTCACGTCGCTGGAAGCAGCTTCTCCGCTGGCGTCGTCGCGACGGCGCTCGCGTTCGGGCTCACGCTTCTGGCGCTCGTCTACGCCATCGGCCCGATCTCGGGTTGCCACGTCAACCCAGCAGTGACGATCGGCGCGCTCTTCGCAGGCCGCATCGGCTTCGTTGACGCGATCGGCTACTGGATCGCGCAGTTCGTCGGCGGAGTGGTCGGGGCACTCGTGTTGTGGGCGACATTCAGCGCCTCTCCGCTGTACTCGAGGACCTCGACCGGTCTCGGGACCGACGGCTGGGGGGCTGCGAGCCACATCCACATCAGCGCGAGCGGCGCGTTCCTCGCCGAGATCGTCCTCACAGCGTTCTTCGTGCTCATGATCCTCCGGGTCACGGCCAAGGGCACAAACGCGGCGACTGCGGGCGTTGCCATCGGGCTCACACTCACCGTCGTCCACCTCATCGGCATCCCGATCACCGGGACGTCGGTGAACCCCGCGCGGAGCCTCGGCCCGGCCCTGATCGTCGGTGGGACTGCGCTGCGACAGGTGTGGCTCTTCATCGTCGCCCCGCTAGTCGGCGGCATCCTCGCCGCGGCACTCGAGCGCGTGCTCGCATCGAGCAAGGAAACAGCCGAGGCGCCGAAGCCCGCGTAACTCATCTCCAGCGCTTCGTCGAGATCCGGAACGGAGCCTCTGGAGGTGCTCGGCTAGCGTCCCTGAATGTCGCGATCGACGTGCGGTGACGCGCACCGCTGTTCACGTGCAGAGTCAGACGCGATCACCTGAGCGATCGACTGTTTCCAGTCGTCGAGGAAGTCCGCGTAGTGCGCCTCGAACTCGTACAGCCGGCCGTTTGCCTCGGGCTTCAACGCCGTGAGGTCGTAGCCAACCGTCACCGTGGTTCCGCCCGTCGAGGGTTGACAGGTGACGGTGACGGTCCCGGCGCGATCCGCCGGTGTCGCCACGCTGTACCCGATCGCCGTTCCAGGCACGCAGTGGACGACCGTCCAGATCGACCGGCAGCCAGCGTCGTCGGTCTCGAACACGACTCCAGGCTCGGTGTCATCCGTTGCTGCGCCTGGGAATTCTGGTGTCCAGCCGCGCGCCCAGGCACGTTCGCCATTTGGGGTGAACAGGGCGAACGCCTGCCGAAGTGGAAGGGCCACTTCAATGGAGCCGGTCAGCTTCACGCGTGCGCACGCCGTCACTTTCGACCTCCTCATCTGAGCTGTGAAGGTGGTGGTTGTCCTCGGCAGTTAGGTCCAGACCGTAGACCTGCCTGAGGCGCTCGATGACCGCCACTGTCGAATCGTCGAAGGGGGACTCCTGCGCGAACGCGTGCAGCACGATGCCCTCCAGCAAATCGCCCAACGACAGGTCGAAGTACTCGGCTAGTCCCTTGAGGACCTTCAGCAGCTTGCGCTCGATTCGGACGCCAGTCTGCACCCGTTCCACTGTTACCATTACACCATTGTACCACGGTAGCCTTCACGTTCGGCCCCGGGGTGCGCCACGGCCTGCGCCACCCCACCGTGGGACTGCCGGTACCTCGCGACTGCGGTAGAGGGCCCAACCGAAAGCGGCAAGCGGAGGGACCGGCTTGATGAGACCCGAGAAGATCGGTCGAACGAAAGGGTTTGCCCGCAAGCCGGACGATCTGATCAGCCGGGCGAGCCGTGACGACGTCTTCAGTCTCCGCTGCGGCGGCCCGCGAGGATCACCGGTCGTTCAACCCGATGTCTTACCTGCGACTGTCGAGCCTGTGAGCGAGGGCCTCGGGCTCTGGCGGCCGCCGTCTCGACGGTGCCAGCCCGGCCACCCCAGGAATGTCGACTGGGGTGGCCGGGCTGGCACCTCACATGTTGAGGACGAGGAAGAGGCTCTGCCCGCCCGCGAGCACCTTCGGTTCCGTGCCGAGCTCGGTCAACAGGCCGATGGCCTCGGCGACAGGCGCCGGTGCCAGGCAGGCGAGCCTGCGAGCCTCATGATCCAAACGGAGGTGCCGCCGGGGGCGGATCGGTCGGCTGGGCGCTCGCGCCACCCGTCGGCTGGTTGGGGTCAGGCATGGTGGTCGTGGTGAGCGAGGTGTACAGATCGGGCGGCTGGGCGCTCGCGCCCTCCGTCGGCTGATCCGTAACCCAGACTGCGTAGGCCGGCGGCTGTGTGTCATGGAAGACGCCGTACGTGCTGAGCCACCGCATGAGCTGATAGGCGATGATGACGCCAAAGGCGCCCATCGCGATGCCGTTGAACGACACGTTGCCATGGTCGAAAGTGAGCGTGTAGTTCCCGGCGCCGGCGATGAGGCCGATCGCGCAAGGGATAAGATTGACCGGGTTGTTGAAATTGACCCGGTTCTCGACCCAGATACGCCCGCCGAGCACCGCTATCAGGCCGTACAGGATGGTCCCAGCGCCACCTAGGACGCCGGCCGGCAATGTGGAGATCAGCGCTCCGAATTTCGGGACGCAGCCGAACGCGATCGCCACCACGGCGGCGACGTAGTAGGCGGACGTCGAGTACACCTTGGTGGCGGCCATCACGCCGATGTTCTCGGCGTAGGTGGTCGTGCCACTGCCGCCGCCGATGCCCGCGAGCATTGTCGCAAGGCCGTCAGCCATGTAGCCGCGTCCCAGGGACCGGTCGAGGTTCCGGCCGGTCATGGACGCCACCGCCTTGATGTGGCCCGTGTTCTCGGCGATGAGGACTATCACGACCGGGACGATGAGGAAGATCGGCCGCATGCTGAAGTGCGGCGTGTTGAAGTGCGGCAGCCCGACCCACGCTGCCGACTTGACGGCCGTGAAGCTGATCTGACCCTGCCCCCAGCCGATCAGGTAGCCGAAGGCAACCCCGACCAAGATCGAGAGCCGGCCGATGAAGCCGCGGAACACGACCGTAACCAGGACGACCCCGCAAAGGGTCGCGAACCCGGTCCAGGGCTGCTTGTCGAAGTTGGTGAACGCGCTCGAGGCGAGGTTCAGCCCGATGAGCGCGACCACTGCGCCGGTGACAGCGGGCGGCATAAGCCACTGGATGAAACCCGATCCCCACTTGTTCACGAGGACGCCGACGACGAAGAAGACCGCACCGGCGACGAGGATGCCGGCCAGCGCGGACGGGATGCCTCCGTGCTGCTCGGCCACGAGCACCGGGGAGATGAAGGCGAAGCTGCTCCCCAGGTAGCTGGGCAGCCCCAGTCGCTGCCCACGCCCGATCGTGACGAGTAGGAAGATCAGCGTGCCGATTCCCGAGAAGAAGATGGTGGTGTTCGGCGGGAAGCCGATCAGCACCGGCACGATGAAGGTTGCCCCGAACATCGCCAGCACGTGCTGGATGCCCAGACCGATGGTCTGAGGCCACGCGAGCCGCTCTTCAGGCGCCACCACTTCGTTGGGTGGAATGTGCTTTCCGTCGCCATGTACCTTCCATAGGACCATCTGGCTCCCCTTTCATGACAGGTCTCATACCCACGGCCAGGGGCCACGGCAACGGTTCCGCGGGCCTCCCGGCCACTGGCACTCTGTTCCCTCGACCCGCACCGTACTGGCGCCGTAGGGGGATTGCCAGTGTCCAGTTTCACATGGGTGCCCACAGAGTGGCTCGGCCTCGTGATCTGCACTGAAGTAGCCTCGCGGCGTGGAGGTCAGCGAGATCGCGTTGGCTGAGAACTTCCTGCAGAATCCTGTCATGACCGCGGACAACGTGGTCCGTGACTTCCCGGGCTCCACGATGGTGATGGCCATGGCGCGCACCGGCACCGAGCTCGGGATCCAGACTTCCGGTACCCGCGGTGGCACGCCTCGTCGGAGACAAGCCGGCGAACGCCTTGGAGGACACCCATACGCAGTGGCCGCTCTCACCGCGCGTGCCTGCGGCGCTGGCGCTGGCTGACCCACCGAGAGCTGCTCTGCCCGTGTCGACAGGACTAAGGCGCTGGTTCGGCCAACCCGAGGTGGATCAAACGGGGTTGCGGTGGGCTCGCCCCGCGAACCATATGCAGCACGGCGTGGCCCGCAATGGCCTGCTCTATATGACCGAGGACAGGCTGGGCTTTCAGCCGAAGCGTATCGACGCCCTGTTCGGTGCCCGGTCCATGTCGTGGGACCTCTCCTCGATGACCGACATCCAGCTCACGCCGACGCTCCGCAAGCTCCGCGTCACGGTTACCACCGACACCGGGCGCCAGCGATTCATCGTGTCCGACGCACTGGCGGTCTTCAACGATCTGCGGTCCTGGCCGCCCCGCTAGGTTGGCGACGGCCGGTCCTGACCGGACCGCGCCGGGAAAGAGAGGAGGTGCGCCATGGTGATAGTGATCGTGATCCTGCTCGTCGTCGCGGCATTCATCTGCGTCGTGATCGACGCCCGATGGGGGTCGCGTCGCTCTCCGAAGGCAACGCCGGGCCGTACTCCGCCGGACCGCACTCCGCCCGGCCGCACTCGGGACGCTCGGGGGCACAAGCCTCGTTGACACCTGGCGAACAACCTCACCGGTTGTTCGCCAGCGCCCTTCGTAGCCAGCCCGGTGGTGGGCAGGACAGACAGCAGAGCAGTTGAGCAGTTGAGCCGGTCAGCGAGCCCGTCGTCGACCGACACACGGCGTCGTGGATGTCACGGTGCGCTGCGGCCTGCACAGCGAACACGCCCGGACCGTTCAACCTCTCCGGATGCCCCCACATACACACTGTGCCCGCGGGCCGGGCACTGCATGCCGGGCCGGAGGCCGGGACGGCATGGGTCAGACGGGAGCGTCGACCTTGTCACCGACGCGAGGCGCCACGAGCACGTCGCGGGAGGCGAAGCCCGCCGAGCGCCGGGGTGACAACGAGCACCATGTGCGGTATCTGGAAATACATGTGGACGACCACGACGCCAGCGGACACGTAGAAGTTGAACCCGTAGTTCCACGGGTTGAGGCCGACGGCGTTCAGCCAAATGGCGAGGGCCCGGCACCTACATGCCTGGCGTGCTGACAGCGGGGACGTTCCGTCAAGAGGGAGAGCGCATCTTCTGGGATGTGCACGACGGCACCAACGCGGTCGTCGTCGCGCTCGAGCATGAAAAGTATCGGAGACTGATCGTCGAAGTTCCGGATCCGAAGGAGACCGTCCAGCTCATCGAGAATGCCCTGAGGCGCTGAGGGTCGCCGGCGCCCGGATCGGTAGCCTCTTCCTCGCCCTGCCTGCCGTCCCGCGGGGTCGACCGCCGCCACCGTCCTCCACGTCGCCTCAGGTGCCCCGGAAGACAGGCTGGCGTTTCTCGGCGAAGGCGTTGAGACCCTCGAGGTAGTCGCTGCTGTCGTAAGCCTCCCGTCGCAGCCCCTGGATTCGTTCGTACACCTGCGCCGCGATGGGCTGATAGTCGTTGAGGACACGGAGCTGTTCCTTGATCACCGATATGGCCAAGGGCGACTTCGAGGCCATCGTCGCGGCCAGATCGAGGGTGAATGCCTCGAGCTCGGCCGCATCCACCAGGTGGTTCACGACGAGCCATTCCTTGGCCTTGTGGGCGTCGACGGGCGCGGCGGCGAAGAACATCTCCTTGATGAGATTGATTGGCAGCCGCCCGAGGAAGTGGAGCAGCCCGGTGGTGTTGTAGGGGAGCCCCAGGTTCGCGGGAGTGATGGCGAACATCGCCGTCTCGTCGGCCGTGACCATGTCACAGCTCAGTACCAGGTCGAACGCCCCACCCCACACCGAGCCGTGCACCATGGCGATGATCGGGACCGGGCAGACGCGAATGGAGCGGATCAGTTCCTCGAGGGGGTCGTTGTAGGCGAGCGGATCGCGCCGACCCCGGGGAAGTTCGGTGATGTCACGGCCCGCGGACCACACGCGCATTCCCTCGGCGGCGCGAAGCACGACGGCACGCACGTCCTGGGCTCGCAAGCTCTCCAGGGCGGCGACGATACCGTTGGCCAGCTCGGCACTGAGGGCGTTGCGCCGATGCTCGTCGCCGAGGGTGATGACGCCGACCCTTCCGAGGACTTCGGTCCGGAGGGCGCCACCGGCGAAGCCAATGGCCCCGGCCGGGACCGAGCCGTCCCCAGTGCCCGCCTCGCCACCTTCTTGCGGCACCGCTGGATGCTCGCGAAGCGGACTGTCCGCACCGCTGGCAAGCGCCACGTAGGTTCGGGCCAGCGCATCTCTCCCCGCCCCGAGGATGGCGTTCAGAAGCTCCAGTGCCTCGATCCGCTGGTCGCCGGCGAGGGTGTCGGCCACCTGGCGCCAGAGCACCTCCTCCAGGACGTTGAATTCTCCCTGGACCTCGCCAATGTCGAAGCCGGCCGCGAAGCGGTCCACCGCGAGTTGGTGGGACGACGCGATGATCGGCTCGACGTCGCCGTCGTGCACGCACCGGACGACGAGCTCGAACAGGTTCCGCAAGTGACGGCGCCGCATCTCCGGGCTGGACGCCTGGTCACACGTATGGCGTCGCTCGAGCTCGGCAAGTGCTTCGTCGACGACTCGATCCTCGGCGCCGGCAAGGACTGCTGACGTTTCCATGACGGGTACCTCCGTTCCCTTGCCGTCTCCTCGGGTGTTCATGTCAGGCGCCGGGAGCTTACGTTCCTCCGAAGTGTTGGTCGGGCCCCTGAACGCAGGCGATGACCGAGATCGGCTCGTTGCCAAGTCTAGAAGGCCGCCAATCCAGCAAAACTACGGGCTCGTGTCAGTAAGAGGGCAGCACCCGCGTCAACCGGTCGAGCACAGATTGGCGTGCTTGGCAGTCAGGATGTGGGTCACGGCGCTCACAAGCCGACTGCGGGCGAGCTCGCCCGCGTCCACGGCGGCGACCACCGCAGAGACGGTCTCGTTCGTGAGCGACGCCACCGCTGTCGGATCGGCACCGTAGAGCACCATGTCTGCGCCTGCCTGTATCGCCGCCACCGTGGCCTTGGGGACGGAATACCCGATCGCGCTAAGCGCTACCGCCGAGAGCGAGTCTGTGATGACCAGGCCTTGGTAGCCGAGTTGATCGCGAAGCAATCCCGTGATGACAACAGGAGAGACGCTCGCGGGGAGGTCGGTCAGTCCAGGAATCGTGGCGTTCGCGATCATCACCGCGGGAACGTGCGCGTCGATCGCATCCTTGAAGGGAACAAGCCCGACACGCTTGAGCGTGCTCCAGACCGGCGTGGAAGCGGGCACCACGTCGGTGTTGCCCGTGGCGCCGCCAAGCCCGGGGAAGTGCTTGACCACCGGCACGATCCCGCCTGCCTGAAGGCCGGCCTCGAACGCGAGCCCGTCCGTGGCGGCGATCTTCTCGTGCGCGCTGAAGGACCTCGTGCCGTCCGGGTCGCGGTCGTTGGGCCCTTGCCCGCCGTCCACGTCGAGCACCGGAGCGAGGTCCATCGTTACGCCCGCTGCGAGCATGCGCGGAGCGAGGCCGGTAGCCAACTGTCTGATCTGAGCCGGCGTCATGGTCGCACCCATCTGCCTCGGCGAGGGGATCGACCCGATTAGGTTCGCCATCCGCTGGACCACACCTCCCTCCTCGTCGGTCATCACAAAGGGCGCCACGCCGTTCGGAGCCGAAGCGACAAGGCTCTGCAGGGCCACGCCCAGATTTGAAGGAGCGGACGCCCCAAAGAGGATCACTCCGCCTGCGCCTGCGGCAACCTCCGAGGTCACCGACGCGACGTCGCTCTCGTCGACGGGAACGACAACGGTTTGCTCAGCGAGGCTTTGCAGGCTCCACGTGGCAAGAACGCTCGCTGTCGAGCATGCGAGCGGCGTCGTGGTGGTTGTCGGCGGCGGCGTCGTGGTTGTCGCCGGTGCCGTGGTGGTTGTCGGCGGCGGCGTCGTGGTTGTCGCCGGTGCCGTGGTGGTTGTCGCCGGTGCCGTGGTGGTTGTCGCCGGTGCCGTGGTGGTTGTCGCCGGGGTGCCTGTCGTGCCGGTCGTGGTTGACAAGGTGGCTGTCGACGCGCATCCGGACACGAACAAAGCGACCAGCGTGATCGCGATCCCAATCGCCACACCCGTGAGGGAGTGAGAACTGAGACGATGTGATGAACGTGACCAGAGGGCCGAGACGCGGTGTGCCACGAGCCCATCTTCTCGCGGAGCCTGGCCCGTCTGGATGCAGAGCACGACCGCCGGGCGGAAGGAACCGACCCGGCCGGTGTGCCGGGCTGCCCGGCCACAAGGACGAGGCAGTAGGTTGTTGACAGAGATTGGGAGGCCGAAATGACTGAGGATCCGGGTCAGGCCAGGTGGAATGTCGCTGAATGGCGCGGCAAGGTGCTCGTCGACTGCAACGGCGAGAAGATCGGCAAGCTTCAGGACGTCTATGTTGACGTCGAGACCGACGAACCGCAGTTCGGCACTGTCAAGGAAGGCTTCATCGGCCGGCATCTGACCTTCGTGCCATTGGGGGCGATCCAGATCGGACCCGGTGACCTGCAGGTCACAGTGACCAAGGAGCAGGTCCGGTCTGCGCCCGACATCGAGATGCACGGCGAAGAGCTGTCTCAGGAGGACGAGTCAGCCCTCTATCACCACTTCGAACTGAACTACACGCCACCCGGCATCGAGAGCGGGCGGCGGCTCGCCCGCCGCTGAGGACCATACAAGGCCGATCCTGGACGGAGTCGGCACCGCCGCGCAGCATCGCCAAGGACCACCCAGGCACGAGCAAAGGCCGCCGTGCTCGACTCGAAGGCCGCAGCGCCGTCAGGATCTCAGGGTCTGCCGTCGCCGCGAACCGCTCAATGCCACCACGAGTGCGATGATGACTAGCACGGCTCCGAGCGAGATGCCCGCGTAACCAGGCTTCGGATGTTTGCCAATCACGTGAGCCGCGTAACCGAGGATGAACGTCGGCAGCAAATGCGCCGGCTGCGTGAGGCACAGCAAGCCAGCCGCGATAGCGGCGACTCCGACGATGAGCAGGATCACAGCTGGGACAGGTCGCACGGACTCACCCTCCTCATCGTTGGCTCGAAGAACGCGCGCAAGTGGACGGTTGTCCATGAAACAACCTAGGCCCTGGCGGCGTGGGCAGCCTCGCCGCAGAGTCGGTACTGCTTGCGCGTCTTCTCAGGCGCCCGCGTTGCGAGCGAGCGGTTACTCCTCATCGGCATCCGACAGTAGCGAGTTCGCCGCGGCGAAACCTCGGAAGATGGCGAGCGCCTCCGCGCTGGTCATCTAGGTGGGCGCGCAATCGCGACCCGTGAGCTCTCGGCGAGTCCTGTGATCGTCACGCTCGCGGTGCGACAGCTAGCACCTCGCAGGCTACAGACAGATGCGCCGCTGTTTGACCCTGCGTCCTGATCGAGCGCTCCGTTACAAGGCGACTCTCCGCTTCCTTGTTTCTTCGATCGGCGTCAAGCGGTCCACGAGGCACGGATCGATCAAGTCTGACCCTGACAGAATCGCGTTCCACTACGAAATGAAAACATCGCCAAGATCGCCGGTTGGGATGGCGCTACGAAACTCTCCGAGGGTATACAGGCGGAGAAAGTCACCTGTAATCCGTTGCCCCAGACTCCACCGGACCAGCCTTCGGAGCTCGCCCGGGAGGTACTGGAAGATAAAGCCGCTCTATGCCCGGATCCCGCGGGATACTGGAAATAGGTGCACGGCACTTTGCTCACCTCGCAGGGCAACCAGGACCGTGCACCTACTCACTTCATCGGACTTTCGCGCCGTCAGCTTGAGCGTCGGCGGTGGTTACTGCAGACTGAGGCAATATCGGACACTGGCTCGGACCACCGTCCTGAGCCGCTCGTGCGACCAGACAGGCAAGAGGAACTGCCAAGCAGCTGCCAGCGTGTGGCCTAAGTACCACTCTCCATAAATACAAGCACATAACTACGACCACCTAAGCTTTCATTTAAACCCTTGATGCCTGTTCGAGGATGATGTTGGTCGCCTTCTCTGCGACAACACGGAGTTCGTCGATGAG
>Ga0247846_1000135_pt1 | contig 11745 bp, 7 predicted proteins | sample PFST0metaG_FD_186001 | JGI IMG/M metagenome (GOLD analysis project Ga0247846, IMG submission 186001) | Peat soil microbial communities from Stordalen Mire, Sweden - P.F.S.T0 | ecosystem: Environmental > Terrestrial > Soil > Wetlands > Peat | place: Sweden: Norrbotten County, Stordalen Mire... | reverse complement strand
CGCATGGGATCGTCTGCAATGTTGTAGAAGGAAGCGACGGGCGATGGACCGCTCTCGACTCCCGCATGATCTACCTGCACCGACGCGCGGCGGCTTCGATCTATCGCGCCGAGCTTCGCGAGCGGGTAGCCGAGCTCGGTGGCCAATGGCTCACGCCGGACCGGCGGGGCCTGTCCGAGCTCGAGGGCTTTGACCGCGAGGTGCTGCGCAGCTTCTCGCAGCGGAGGAACGCGATCGAGGCGGAGCTCGAGCGCACCGGGCGATCGGGGCCGAGGGCGAGCGAGGCGGCGTGTCTGAAGACGAGACGCGACAAGGTAGATGTCGAGCTCGTGGAGCTGCGCGACACCTGGGCCCAACGTGCCCGGGCGCTCGGGGTGACCCGTGAGAGCGTCACCGCGCTCTTGGACGGGACCGACCGGCGCGTCTCACCAACTGTCGCGGAGGTGGCCGCAGCTCGCAGCGGCCTCGTCGGACCCGCGGGGCTCACCCGCGCACAGGCCGCGTTCACCCGCGACGACGTGATCGTCGCGTGGGCTGAGCGATGCACCCAGGGCGCTCGGCGTGCCGAGCTCGAAGGACTCGCCGACGACACCCTCGCCGATCCCGCCGTGGTTCCCCTCGTCGTCGCGGATGAGACCGGACGGCCGCTCACGACCGACCGTCCCCGTGACAGCCATACGATCGTCCGCCTCGTGCGCGCGCCGGCTTCTGGGATCGCGACGCTCACCTGTGCGCTTCGCTACTCGACCACCGAGATGCTGAACACCGAATCTCGCCTACTCGCCCTCGGGCGTGCGGGGCTCGGGGGAGCCTGCGGGGTTGCAGACGCGGTGTGCCTCGAGGCGGTTCTCGCTGAGCGGGGAGACCTCTCCTTCGAACAGGCGGCGATGGTGCGCTCGCTCTGCAGCTCGGGAAACGGGGTCGAAGTCGTCATCGGCGTGCCCGGCTCGGGCAAGACCTTCGCCCTTGACGCGGCCCGACGAGCATGGCTGTCGTCCGGCTACCGCGTCTACGGCGCCGCGCTCGCGGCGGAGGCCACCGCCCAGCTCGAAGCAGGATCGGGGATTTCCTCGGTGACCCTCGACCGCCTTCTCTACGAGCTCGCCGCGCCGCCGCACCTGTCGCACTACAGTCTCGATCCCCGCAGCGTCGTGGTCGTCGACGAGGCGAGCATGGTCGACACGCGCCGCCTCGTGCGGCTGTTGGAGATCGCGGGGCGCGCCGGAGCGAAAGTCGTGCTCACAGGTGATGACCGGCAACTCCCCTCGGTCGAGGCGGGCGGCGGCTTTGGCGCGCTCGGCCGCGAGCTCGGAGCGACCCGGCTCGGATCAAATGCGCGCCAGGTGGCCGAGTGGGAACGCTCAGCGCTCGAGGCGCTTCGCGAGGGCCGTGCCGGGGAAGCGGCCGCGGCCTACTCCCATCACGGACGGGTCCGTCGCTCGACCAACCCGTCCGAGCTGATCGGTGAGATGGTCAACCGGTGGTGGGCGGCGCGCGAGTCCGGCGATGACGCCGTCCTCTACGCCTACGCGCGCGACGCGGTCCGAGTGTTGAACGGCCTTGCCCGCCGCCATGTCGAGGTGGCGGGTCGGCTGTCGGGCCCTGAGCTCGTCGTCGAGGAGTTCGCGCCCACCGACCTTGCGCCCCGTTCGTACCGGGTGGGTGACGAGCTGTGCTGCCTGCGGAACAGGACGCGCCTCGGCGCCGCACGCGACCCGTCCGGCAAGGGCGTGCGCAACGGCACCCGCGGCATAGTCCAGGCGATCGACCCGTTGTCGCGAGAAGTCACACTTGCGACGAACGACGGCCGCATGCTGCGCTTGCCCGCCGACTACGTGAAGCGCGCCACCGACTACGGCTACGCCTGGACGTTGCACAAAGGACAGGGCCAGACCGTGGGTCAGGCTCAGCGGGGCGACGCTGGCGAAGTGACACGACGCAGGGGTCGGGCGTTCGTCTTCGGCGCGGAGGGCCTGAGCGCCGAGGCGGCGCTCGTGGCGGCGAGTCGTGCGACCGACTCGACCGAGCTGTTCGTGCTCAGCGAGCCGGACAAGACGGCGAGCCCCGGCGATGGGGACGAAGAGCTCGGCCGGGCGTGGAGCCGCAGCGAGCAGCAGCGACTCGCCCTCGACGAGCTCGAGACCGCAGCGGAGATCGCCCGTCTCGCCGGAGAGTCTCGGGAGGCGCTCGGCAACGAGCGCGACACGCTCGTTTCGTTGATCGGCGCCGGTCCCGCGCTGGACCTGACGACACGCCAAGGCGACGCCTCCCGTGAGCTTGGCATCTCCCTCGTCCAGCGCGACGAGGCGCACGAGGAAGCGGGAGCTCTGGCGACGAAGAGTGCAACCAGTGAAGGGATCGAGCGCCGCGACCTGCAAGGTCCCTACACGGCCGCGCGACGCCGCCTTGCACGCGCGGAGCGCGACGTGACCGAAGCGGCCGAGGCGAGCGAGGCGGCTGATGCCGCGCTCTCCGCGCAACAGTCGGTGCGCGCCGTTCTGGGAACTGACGTGCGCCGTGCCCTCGACCGTCTCGAGATCGTCGATTCTGCGCTCGCTACCCTGCGCCGCCGAGAGATCGCGAGGTGGATCTCGGAGCCACCCGAGTATGTCGTCGCCTTGCTTGGACCCCGTCCGAGCGACAAAGGTCGCGCGCAGCGGTGGCAGCAGGGCACCGTCGAGATCGAGGACTGGCGACGCTCGCTTGGCGTAACCGATGGCTCGGACTCGCCGAACGCCTGGACGCGTGCACTCGGCCCGCCGAGCGAGGGTTGGGAAAGCCGAAGGCGCCGGCGCGTCGTCGCGAACCTTGTGGCGGTGCGACGCAACCTCGGTCTCGAGGAGACCGATAAGGCTCGGGCCGTGAACGGTGGTCCTTTGCTCGACCCGGCGACGGCCGCAGTGCTCGCGCGAGGTAGAAGCGGCGAGTCACCGTCTGCTCCTCGGGTCCGGGATGTTGCGCAGCTCGGGCGTGGGAGGTGAGGTCCGCTCGCGTGGCTCGAGGGGGCTTACCGACCTGGCGCAAGGAGAGTGACCAAATCGTCGTGAGAGCGGCACCCGGCCGAGCGGTCTCTTGCTGGATGGGACAGGCTACCGGCCGATTCGGGCGAGTTTCTTGCCACGGCGCTGTCTTCCGCGACGATGTTCGCTCAGGGCACCGAGCTCTGGCTGCTCGGATCGCGAGTGATCGGAACCAATCGGGAACCTACCTGTGCGAGACCTGCCAGCCGTGCCCGCGCGCGCGGCGGCGCCCTCAACCTGTCGCTGCCGCCCGGTAGGGGCGGAAGAAGGCGCGCAGCTCCTCCGCGTAGAGCTCGGGCTCCTCGAACGGCGCGAAGTGCCCTCCGCGGGCGGGCTCGGTAACGCGTACGACGTTCGCCGTACGCTCGAGCCACGCTCGGGGTGGGCGGACGATGTCGCCGGCAAAGAGCGAGAAGCCCGACGGCACCTCGACCCGGCGGGCAAGCTGCGCGGGCGGGATCGCGGCGTTCGCGCGGTACATGCGCATCGACGAGCCGATCGTGCCCGTGAGCCAGTAGAGCGTGACGTTCGTGAGGATCTCGTCCTTCGTGAAGCGCCGTTCGACCTCGCCGCCGCAGTCGCTCCACGCCCGGAGCTTCTCCACGATCCACGCCGCGAGCCCGGCCGGCGAGTCGGTGAGCCCGAAGGCGGCGGTCTGGGGCTTGGTGCGGTGCATCGCAGCGTAGGCGCCCTCGGTCGCGCCCCAGGCCGCAGCGCCCTCGAGCCAGGCGCGCTCCTCGGGCGCGAGGTCGGCTGGGTCGCCAGTGAAGACGGGCAGGCCCGCGTCGGTGCGGTGGACGGCCACGACCCTGACGGCATGGTCGAGCGCGAGGTAGCGGCTCACGTGGCTGCCGATGTCCCCGCCTGCGGCGCCAAAGCGCGCATAGCCGAGGACGCCCATGAGCTCGGCCCACAGTCCGGCGACGGCGATCGAGTCGGGGGGCGGGCCGGTGGGGCGGTCGGAGTACCCGAAGCCTGGCATGTCGGGCACGACCACGTCGAACGCGTCGGCGGGGTCGGCGCCGTGCGCGCCGGGGTCGGTGAGGAGGGGGATGACCTTGACGTAGCGCCAGAACGAGTCCGGCCAGCCGTGGCTGAGGACCAACGGCAGGACTGGCCCAGCCGGAGCGGCGGCCCGGACGTGCACGAAGTGGATCCCGAGGCCATCGAGGCGGACGCGGAAGTGGGGGAACCGGGCGAGCGCCGCCTCCTGCGCCGACCAGTCGAAGCCGTCCGCCCAATAGGCGACGAGCTCGCGCAGGTAGGCGAGGTCGGTCCCGAGCGACCACCCGGCGTCCTCGGGCGCGTCCGGCCAACGAGTCGCGCGCAGCCGCGCGCGGAGGTCCTCGAGCGCCGCGGGGGCGGTCTGCGGGGCGAACGGCTCCGGGTGAAGCGGGGCGTCCGGCATGGGACTCACCGTACAGGCCGCGCCGCGCTACCCCGCGAACGCGTTGAGCAGGCGCCCAAGCCAGCCGCCGGCGTACCGAAGCGCGCCGCCTGGGCGGTCGGCGCCGGCCTGGCACTCTGTGCGTAACGTGTGAAGCTCAGACGCCCCTTGTTGTGACGCCGATACAAGCCGTCAGCGCAGGTCCTAGACGTGCCCCGAGGTCGATCCTGCCGCTCACCCCTTCCTCGTCCCTCAGTCATGCCTCACGCGCAGGCCAGCGGCAGACGCCGGAGGAGCCGCGGGGGTGCCGGGGGGCCGATCAAGACCAGCGAACCGAGCTCTGCACCGGTGAGCTACATGTGGAAGTGCCGAAGTGGCCGTTCCAGAGTGGGGGGTTATGTGCTCCCTCAGACCATGTGCCCAAATAGACGACTCTGACCGATCGTCAGCCCTCTTCCTGCCCCGAAACCCTCCTGGACCGGTGGAGGTGCACAGCTACGAGAACAGGGGCGATCAAGAGCACTGCCAAAATGACCACGCCGGCCCACGCGGGGATGAGCCATCCCGAGGGCGCCGCGAGGAAATACAGAGGCAGGGCCAGGCCGCCAGGAAAGACCAGGGTGCCAAGCAGTTTGTCGCGCACCCGCCACGCACTTGATGCCCACAGCAATATCGCCCCGACCAGCCACCCGATTCCGAAAAGGAAGCCTCCGAACAGCAGCAGGCCGATAGCGAAACGGTCGGGCAGCCCGCGATTTCCAGGGCCGGAGCCCTGGAAAGAGAGTCGGCGGTCCTCGTCTTCTTCGAACGCGGCGGCGGCGATATCCTCAGGTCGGCCGATGCGGTCCAGCAGCTGGAGCAACGCCGCCGGGGACTCCTCCCCGAGCTGTCTACGCCCCTCGGCGACATGCTGGGCGATCTCTTCTACCAGCTGGTCGCGCTTTGGTGCTGGCATCGCGCTCAAGGCGAGGTCCAGCCTCTCAAGGTAGGTGCCCACCACTGTGTCGAGGTCGTTCGCGCTCATGGCTTGCCTCCAAGTACGACTAGGCGGTCCACGGCGTCCCGGAACCGCTCCCATTGCCCGACGAAGCCCTCAAGGGCCCGTCGCCCGTGCGGGGTGATGCGGTAGTAACGGCGCGGAGGCCCCTGGTTCGACTCCCGCCAGACGGTATCGACAAGGCCCTCTCGCCGCAGGCGGGTGAGGAGCGGGTAGACGGTGCCCTCACTGGTCACGAGCCCGTCTGCGGCGGCCAGTTCACGCACGAGCTCGAAGCCGTAGCGTTCCTCGTCCTTCACCAGCGCCAGGACGCAGTACTCGATCGCCCCTCGGCGCATCTGGGCAAGCGACGCTGGCCCCTCGTCAGCTACCATGCAATACATAGTACATGGCAGAGCCACGAACGCATAGGGGCGTTGGCCCAACCGATGCTGGCCGACGACACTGAGCACGACCGGGATCGGGGCCTGCAGGCGGCAGTCCGTAGTCAGTTGATCCGCCGCACCTGATGACGAGTTCGGAGGCGGCCGACGACGGCTTGGCGCTGAGCGTTCAAGAACGGAATATCTGTGCTAGTGGTCGCTCACGAACGGGCTGCCGTCGCTGCACACTCTGTCCGGGCCGTGCGGCTACGACTGGACGTGGTACATCTGCGACTCGATGAGGGTGACTCCGACTGTCCGCACTTGTCCTGAACTGCACGATCACGACATCAGTGACGCGATGCTCTTGCCAGACAAGTAACAGGTGATGATCGAGGCCACCGAACGCGAACCGTCTGATCGGGACGTGCTACGCGCTTCGCTCAAGGAACCGGCGAGGTTCGGAATCGTCTTCGACCGTCACTTTCGCAGCGTCCACCGCTTTCTCGAACGACAGGTCGGGGCAACTGCTGCCGAGGATCTAGCCGCGGAGACCTTCACCGTGGCCTTTGCGCAACGCCAGACCTTCGATGCGCGTCGTGGAGATGTCCGCCCGTGGCTGTTCGGGATCGCGATCAACTTGCTCCGGAATCATCGTCGAGCCGAGGTGGCGAGAAGGGACCTGGGTGTGCGCCAGGCGACACGTGAACGCCAGGCGATCGACGAGGACCCAGTACACGACCGCGCTGTCGTAACAGGAGAGGTCACTCGGGTGGCGAACGCGCTTGCCCGCATCGACGACGACTCTCGGGCTCTCCTGCTGTTAGTCGCGTCGACGGACTTCAACATCGAGCAGGTTGCGGAAAGCCTGCACATCTCACCAGCCGCGACACGCACACGGCTTTGGCGCGCGAGGCAGCAGCTCCGTGCCGAGCTCGGTGCCTCCAATGAGTACACCGACGAGTCTTCTTCGGCAAGGGACATCCGAGCCGAGGCTTCAAAGGAGGAGCAATGAGAACCGACGAGCTCGACCTTGTCCGGCGATTCGCACAGGACGGACCTGAGCCACCTGCAGACGTCATGGACCGCGCCAGGCAGCGGCTCACCGAGGCCATGGCAACCTCGGCGGAAGTGGTCCCGTTGATCACTTCTTCTAACAAGGCTCTCGACCGTCGCCGGCGAAGGTTTGTGCTCCCAGCGGTGGTGGCCGCCGCCGTCCTCGCTCTCGCCGGGGTCGTAGTAGGAGTCACGATTTCTGGTGGCGGGAGCGCGAGGCCGAGCACCGGGATCGGGGTCCATCGCGGGTCACTGGCCGCGACGGAACTCGATAGGGCAGCTCGCCTCGTCGCCGATGACTCGACCCCGGTGCCTGGGCCCGGCGAGTACCTGTACACCGAGACCGACAGTGCAACTCTCGTGGCTCTCTACTCCGCCGGCAACCTCACCCCGCCTGACGTGACTCCCTCCACGATGGTCGGTCAGAACGCATCGTCCGCACCGAATCCGAATGCTCCCGATGCCGGCGCGACCTACCGGGTCTGGGACGAGACTCACGCTCAAAGCTGGGTCGACGCCAATGACAACGGTCAGGCGCGCGTCACCTTCGCGGCCAGTTTCTTCAGCCCGCAAGACAAGTCGCTATGGCAAGCGGCAGGATCCCCGCCGGTTGACGTTGCTGCTGGTGCTCCGTCAACCGCGTCGCTCTCAGCCAGCGGCTTCCCGGACGTAGCTGGATTGCCGACTGACCCGCAGGCGTTGCTGCGGACCTTGGAGAGCGGTGCGTACGGAGCTCCCGATGACTCATCCGCCGCGTTCAGCGCTGTGGGCGAGCTTCTGCAAGACCCCAAAGACACCTCACCTGCGCTTCGCTCGGCTCTCTACCAGGCGGCCGCACTGATTCCAGATACCGAGGCGCTCGGGACGATCGCCGACCACGCTGGTCAACAAGGACAGGGGATCGGGCTTACGAAAGACGGTGTTCGTAGCGAACTGATCGTCGATCCCTCTAGTGGGCAACTGCTCGGCACCGAGGATGTCGCTCTCGACCCGTCAGCTGCATCTGACGCCCTCATCCAGTCGGCACGCGTGGTCCCGGCCGGCACGGTCGTTTCTTGGTGGAGCGTTATCGACTCTGGGATCGTTGCGTCAGTTTCCTCCACGCCAGCGCCATCGAATCGGTCGAACAGTTAGGACGATTGCTGCATCGTTCTGACCTTCCTCTTCGCCTCGTCCGCCTCGGCGGGCACTCAGGGCTCGAAACTGGTGCGGAGCACGTCCACGGTGGCTTGTCGCGACGATCACGCGAGTATGTCGGGCCCCTGAGCTGGGCACATAGAAAACTGAAAGAAATGGACTCGTGCCGGGCGTGTACTAAAGGTGATGGCCGGCCCGCCACATGAACCGTTGACTCTGAAGCGAGAGCATTTCGCATCACTCTACGAGGAGAACTTCACCGACATCTACGCGTACGTTCTGCGACGCGTCGGCACCGTCGAGGTAAGTGATGTGGTCCAGGACGTCTTCGCCACCGCTTGGCGAAGCGCTGCACGGATGCCCGAAGCACCGCAGGACCGGCTCTGGCTCTACGCGATCGCGCGCCGAGCAGTCCAGCACTCTCAGCGCAGCCTGTTTCGTCGTGGACGCTTGCAGCATCGCCTCGAAGCTGAGCCCAACGAAGCTACAGGGCCGACGCGGATCGCGGATCAGCTCGACCTGCGCCTCGCGCGTGCGGTCGGTCACCTCCGGCCAAAAGACCAGGAGGTACTCCGGCTGATCCTGTGGGACGAGATCGACCGGTCCGACGTGGCAGTCATCCTCGGCTGCTCAACGAACGCCGTCGACGTGCGCTTCCACCGGGCCTTAAAGCGCCTACGCGCTCGCTTCGCGATCACCCAAGCAACTGGCGGGGTCGGCTGCGACCCGAAGCCCGCCCCCGAATACTGAAGGAGCCATCCATGTTCGACATCGAGTCCCTGTTCGCCGACGCCGATCCTGTCCGCGGGAGTTCCCTTCCGAGTGCCGACTCGCCGGAGGCCACGTACCTCTACCAACAGATCAGCTCGAGCTCGGCCCCGAGACTCAAGGCACAGCACGGAACCCAAGTGCGGGTAATCGCGGGCGTGGGTCTCGCCGCCGCTGCGGCTCTAGTCGCAGTCCTCGTCGTCCCGGGTGCTCCGGGTGCACCGACAAGTGCCGCCGCGGCGGTGCTCGCCCACCTTTCCAAAGTGGCTGCGGATCAACCAGCAGCCGCCGCGCTCCCCGCCAGCCAGTACGAGTACACGGCATCGGTGGGCATGAACCTCATCTCACGTGTCTACGAGAACGATGAGCTCCCCGGTTCACCGACGACGAGCGGGCCGCCCAAGCAGACCTTCAGCGTGTATGCCCCCGTCACTCGCCAGGTGTGGATCGCCACCGACGGCTCAGGACGCCTCGAGCAGAGCTACGGCACGCCGAGCTTCCTCACGCCAGCAGATCGCGCCGCTTGGGTGAGCGACGGCTCGCCCGACGTCGTTCCGGCATCGTCGGACGTCGATTCGATCGAGCCCAAAGGCGCGCTCGTGGCGCCGGACCTCTCGAACCTGCCGACAAACCCGGGCACCCTGCTCGCCGGCATCGAGGCCAGAACCGTCGGATCCTCTTTCGGCGCTCCGGCAGGTGCGGCGGGCACATTCGAGATCATCGGCGACCTGTTGCGTGAGACGGACGCTTCGCCGAGGCTTCGGGCCGCGCTCTACCAGGCGGCAGCACAGATGCCCGGAGTGACGCTGATTGGAACGGTGACCGACGCCGCAGGCCGGTCCGGGACAGCGGTGGCATACGCGAGCAACGGTGAGCAGAACGAGTTGATCTTCGATCCGACGACATCTGTGCTCCTAGGCGAGGCGACCGTCGTCACCGACCCAACTCAGTTGTGCCGGCTCGACGTGTCAGTCGGGACTGTCCTCTACGAGACGAGCTACGTGGCCAGTGGCGTCGTGAACTCGACGAGCGACGTCCCAGAAGGGACTTCGCTCACCTCCTACCACGTCGCGATCCCGTCGAGCCCAAGTTCCTCGGGCTCGCCTAGCTCATCGAACTGCTCGTCGACGGCCCCGTCCCAGGGGACGAGTACCTCGAGTCCGACAGTGAGCACGACGACAAATCCGCCGCCCACGGCAGCCGGTAACTCGCCTATAGGGATTCGGAGGGATCGCCCCAATGGCCGCGACGAGTGACCTTTGCATGGCCGCGGTCAGGCGCTCGGCAACCTGCCTGGCGCTCGCGGACCTAGCAGTGACGGTCCCTCTCGCTCTGGCGGGCGCGGCGGCCGTGGCGACGGGGAGGTCCTGCTCGACCGCCTGAGGATCGCCTCGGTCGCTGGATCGAGACCATGCGTGGTCGTCTCGGCTTGCTCCTGTGGTTTCGCTGATCGGGAATCGCTCCGTCCCGCTCGGGCAACGCGAGACGCGCTTCGGTCACCGCGCCCGATACGGCTGCCATCGCGACCGAGCCCTGCCACGTCCGCTTTCCGCTCCTCGATCCGCTCCCTGAGGTCGCGAGCCCATTGCACCTCGTCCGGGTGCTCTCGCAACCACGACTCGCGCTGGTCTTGCGCCCCGCGGAGCACCGCCATCTCGCTTGCCGCGGTCTCCGCATCCATGAGGCGATGGCGGGCCACTTCGTAAGCGCGAAGCGACTCTTGCTCGGCTCGTCGAGCGGTGAAGAGCGCGCCCTCAGCCATTCGCCGCTCGTAGTCCGCGCGATACCGGGAGCCTTCGCCGAGCCTGCCGGGAAGGTACGTCCGGATCGGCTCGCGCTCGGCCTCGTGGAGCCGCGACTCGGCTCTGCTCCGCTGCTCCTCGGCGCGATGGATCGCGTCCTCCGCGGCGCGGAGGTGTTGGGTGGCGTCCACCACGTTCGCTCGTGGCTCCAGCGCCGCGATCGCCTTGCGTCGGTCCGGACCAGCTGATCGCTCGATGCGCTCCCTCGCGTCGTCGTAGAGATCGGTGAGAAGCGTGAGGTCCTCCGAGCGCGCGAGGTTGCGGCGGACCACGTCGTGCGCGGACCGGTCGCTCCCCTCGCGCCGCATGATTCGCGTGAGCAGTTCGATCGCGTCGAGCGAGGGTCTGCGCGCGTGGTCCTCGGGCGAGTCGTCAGAGAGGGTCACGAACGCACAGTTCGCCTCGCGCCCGCGGCTCATCGCGACGTAGAGCTGTGCCGCAGTCATCTTCTCGTCGACGAGGACGACCGCGCGATCGACCGTCTTGCCCTGGCACTTGTGGACCGTGAGCGCGTAGCCGAGCGCGACGTGCTCGCGCACGTACTCTGGCGGAAGCGTCACCATGCCGCCGTTCTCTACCGAGGCGACCCGCATCGAGCCGTCGTCGGAGGTGCCGACGACCTGCCAGCGCGTGCCGTTGCGAACGAACTCGCCTCGCGGGGCGCGGAGCTTGCGGTCATTCTGCAGGGTCACGATCTCGTCGCCGCGACTGGCAGTACCGGTCGCGATCCGCACGCCGTCGCGCGCGACCCAGCCTCGTGCGACGAGCTCCGCACGACAGCGCCGCGAGAGCTCGTCGGCGGTCGCGTTGTCGCCCGCCATGAGGAGGAGCGATGTGTCGTTCTCGCGAGCGTCCATCCAGGCTCGGAACGCGCGGTCGATCATCTGCTCGCGGCTCCCGCTCGCGATCCGGTCGTGGCGGATGTAGGCGGCGAGGATCGACGGTTCCCCTTCGCGCAAGCGGAGCGAAGCCGCGGCCTCCCACGCGTGGTGGAAACGCCGTACGGTTTCCAGCTCGTGCGCGCCGTGATCGGCGACAAGCGTGCGGAAGATGCCGCCGGGTCCGACCGCGCCGAGCTGGTGCGGGTCCCCGACCAACACGAGCTTCGCATCCGCCTGCTCGACCGCGGCAAGGAGCTTCGCGAGGTCGTCGGTGCGAGCCATCCCGGTCTCGTCGAGGATCACGACGCTGTGGCGGTCGAGGATCATTGGCGAGC
>Ga0247846_1000120_pt1 | contig 12251 bp, 14 predicted proteins | sample PFST0metaG_FD_186001 | JGI IMG/M metagenome (GOLD analysis project Ga0247846, IMG submission 186001) | Peat soil microbial communities from Stordalen Mire, Sweden - P.F.S.T0 | ecosystem: Environmental > Terrestrial > Soil > Wetlands > Peat | place: Sweden: Norrbotten County, Stordalen Mire... | reverse complement strand
GGTCAGATGCGCCAAGCGCCCGAGGTGTCCCGGGGACGCAGTCATCTCGCCGGCCATGGCCGCGCAGTGAAACGGCTCGCTGGTGTCAGTCGTTCGTCCGTGGCCTCGACGGTCAAAGGCCGAGACGCGGTAGGTGCCACCAAGTGGCCCACCGATCGTGTCGGACATCGCATCACTGTTGGGCACACCGCCGCGCAGGAGCAGGGACCGTGCAGTAGGACGGCTACGCGTACGCGCCGTCACCTCTCGCCGTCCGGGACCTCGCGAGAGATCGCATCGCGGATTGCGTCGATGGCTCCGAGAAGAGCCTCGGTGTCGGTGGCGCTGACAAGCAGGTCCGCCTCGTCAGCAAGCCCGGCCCTCCTGACGAGCCCTTTCTCGTTGAGCACCCATTCTCGACGACGAGCCATGCGTGCATGGGCGGCTTCGATCAGGCCTCTGGAGGCGTTTGCCAGGCCAACCGTAGGATCACCTCGTCGGCGCAGTGCTGCCTCCCCGTAGGTCAAGCTGGCGAGGGCATCGGCTTGCCACCGACGACTCGCCTCTTCGGCGAGCGCAGCGGGATAGGTCGGCACCGGCAGATCGCCGAAGAGGACCAGGTTGGTCGCAAGCTCCGCCATGAGCACGTAGCTCGGGATGCCGGCCACGTAGAACCGCAGCAGCCCCTTCTCGAAACGGCCTGCCCGTGCCTCGGCGCACCAATGCTCGACCTCGTCGAGGTCCCGGTACATGACGTCAACGCGACGGCTGCCGATGGTCAGCCAGGCGCCGCCGTTCATCACACCACCGCCCCAGTCCCCGATCTCGGAAACCTCGCCTTGCCATCCTTTTGCCCGCAGGTTCTCGGGATCGAAGGTTCCCCGGTAGTAGACGGCGTAATCCCAGTCGCTGTCCGGAGCGTTCGCCCCCGCTGCCCGTGACCCTCCGAGAGCGACCGCTTGCACGCCAGACAGCGATGAGAGCTCTCTGGTGAACCAGGATGAGAACTCAGGGTCGTCCATGTTCTCATCCTCGCCGTTGAAAGGTCCGTTCGCCATCGACTTGCGGAGTTGTGACCGTCCAGAGGGCAACAACCAGAACGATCGATGGCGGTGGGGGCTGTCAATCAGTCAGTTGGTCAGAAGGTAGCGCGGTCGTGGCGGCTCAAGCGTCACGCCGGACGGGCAGCACGCCGCCGATGACCAGCGGCAACACCGCGTAGCCGAGGAGCACGAGAAGACCAGTCCAGGGCGCAAGCGTTTCCCGCACCATGTGGAGGGAGACGACGGCCACTCCGATGTGACCGGGCGTGAACTTCTCGATCTCGTTCGCGAGCGGGGTGGGGAGCGCACGGATGACGATCGCGCCTACACCGTGACACGTCGCGCAAGGCCGGGGCACCGCGATCGGGGCACGCCGGGCGAACCTGGCAGCCGACCGTTCAGGCCGAGCCGCGAACCTTCGCGACCCGCACCGCCCAGGCTAGGGCGAACGCCCCGGTTACCGCGAGAAGAAGGCCCGGTCCCAGGTTGGCACCCACGACGTAGGTGAAGCTTCGCATCGGTGCGGCGTACGCGAACACGATCTGCTGTGTGGGCTTGAGCACCAGCCACTCGTTCGGACCGACGACGAGCCACGCCCCGGCGAGGATAGCCAGCAGCCCGGCCAGTGCCGCGCCCAATCGCCCCATGCCTCGGGCGGCTTTCGGCACCGTCGCGACCATTGCGATCCCCGCGATCAGCGCAACTCCTCCGGGCGCCACGTGCAGCGCGGCGTGGATCAGGCTCCAGTGCCATGACGGCGAGCCGTCGGGGCTCCATCCGAACGTGGGCCCCACGAACACCGAGAGGCCGGCCCAGGCGCCGAGTAACGCCGTCAGCAGCCCGATGATGCTCAGTCCGGCCGGCGACAGCCCGCTCATCGGCACCCGCACTCCGTACGAACCGGCGGACGACAACCCTCCCGTCGGGCCCGCCGGCATCGCCGACGGCACGACGGCGGGCAGCGTCGCCGGCATGGTCGGGGATGGCACGGTCGCCGACCCTTTGTCCAAACCAGTCCCCTGGCCGAAGTCGGGGAATACAGCAGCAACCGGCATCGCCCCGGCGGCTGGCTCCGGCTGGGCTGGAACATCGAGCCCGGGGAGCGGCACGACACCCTCCGCCTGCGGCTCGTTCACGGCATCGGACATCTCCGCACCTCCTCACGCCCCGTGTGACCGTCTGTGCAAATGCTGACCGAGATCAGCAGCGCGCCCTGGTCGAAAACAGCAGCACTCCCAGCTTGAAGTTACTTGGCGACTTGCGCTTGGTCCACAAGTTTGTTGCCTGAGGGATCGGCTGGTGGCTTGGCTCGTCGAGTCCGGGTCTTGGCGTCTTGGAGCCGGCGGCTCTCGCCCTTGGTCTCGATGATGTTGCAGCGGTGAGCGAGTCGATCGAGAATCGCGCCGGTGAGGCGCTCGGAGCCGAGAACTCCTGTCCAGGACTCGAAGGGCAGGTTGCCGGTGACAATCAGCCTCGTGCACTCATAGGCGGTCGTGATGACGTCAAAGGGCGGTTCGGCACCGACCCTCGAAGCCGGGACATGTCCCAGTTCGTCAAGCACAAGGAGGTCCAGCCTGGCGAGCTGGCCCTTCAGCCTCGGAACGGTCCACTGGTCGCGAGCCCCGATGAGAGCGGGCACGAGCGCGGTGGTGCGGAAGAACCGGACCTTGTGGATCTGACCCCCGCTCCTGTTCTCGGTCGGCATTCACACTCCGAGGAGCCATTTCGCGTGAGCTAGCCTCTCGTTCGAGTTATCACCCACTCCTCGCGGGACGCTCTGCCCGGGAAGGAAGGTTGTCATGGCCCAAGCGCCGAAGGCTCAGGGGGGCCGTCAGCGACCCTATTTATCGGTACCCATCGCAATAGCCGCCGTCATTGGGGGGCTGGCCCTCGGCGGACAGGCCCCGGCCGTTGCAAGCGCGCCGACAGGCTTGCACGGTGCTCCCGTTGCCCGCCCGGCCCTGGCCAGCGGTAGCCCGCTCATCAGAACCGCCTACTCGTTCGTCAGGGATTCGGGCGGTGGCCATACGAACCCTGGCGCGGAGGTTGACCTCCTCTTCGCTACGGACAGTGAGGCCTACGTTTACTTCTCGGACGCCACCGAGGCGTTGGGCGAGTACGGGAGCTACTCCTACAGCGGCGGACGGCTGTCGCTCCACATTTCGACCCCCGACTTCACAAGGAACGCGACATTTCCCCTCAGCCTCTCCGCCAGCCGGGTGACTATGCCCTTTCAGGTCTTCTCGGCAAAAGCCGGGACATCCGTCTGGCAAAGTCGGCCACTCGACCTGATCCAGGGCACTTTTGCGGTGTACAACGCAGCAATGAACGCCAGCACCCTCAACCTCACCCCGGCGAAGGGCGCCCTGCGTGCCTACGCCTATGCCGAAGCGTTCCTCACCTCAAGCTCCTCGACGGCGCTCTCGGTCCAAGGGAAACTCATTGGCTCCCTGTCGGCCAGGCCACGCGCGAAAGGCCAGTGCGCGGCAGAAGGGGGCAGCTGCATTGTGGGCGTGCAGAACCTCGGCGACGACATCAAGGTCAGCTTCAAGGACTCTCCGCCCGTCATCATCAGCTTGTACTCTGCCGCCGGCCCGGCATCGGCCACTCCTCTCACGGATAGCCCGCTCGAGAGCGACCCTCGGGTGAACCTGAACCCCAAGATCCATCCAGACAAGCAGTTCGACCCGCCTAACAGAAGAGCGCTGATAATCAACCCCGCCTCCGACGTATGGCTGGAGTCAAAGGCCGCCCTGAAGAATATGGTCAGCACGCTCGAGAGCAGGCACTACGGCGTCACTGAGCTCGACGGCGAAGCGGCGACGATCGAGCGGATCGTGTCGGCGCTCAAGGAAGAGCCCGGCTTTGTCATCTTTTCGACGCACGGCAGCAACGCAGGGACGCTCCTGACCGGAGACCAGGTGTCAGTTCCCGGGACGAAGGACCAGCCCAATATCAGAGGGGCCTATAGGAAGTTCAAGGCCGAGCTGACAGCCGAAGGCCTGGCCTCACTGGCCTCCTACAGGCTCCCCGACAAGACTCCGGTCTACTACCTCGGTGTACGCGACGACGAATCCAAATGCTCGTTCAAGATCCTTCAGTGGGACGACACCTGTGACTGGGAGGTCCAGGTCACGCCGGCGTTCTGGAAGTGGCTGGCGACTAAGGAAGTGAGCTTCGCGCACAGCCTCGTCTTCATCAGCGCGTGCGAGACCGACGAGACACCTCTGCTTCGAAACGCGATAAAAGCAGGGAGCTACTTCGCCTTCAGCAAGGACGTGGACCCCCCGTTTGCCACCGCCGTGGAGGAGTACCTGGTCCAAGACCTGGCTCGCCCGACTCACTCGCCCGAAGAGGCTTATTACAACATGATCCGGATCGAGAAGACCCGCCAGATGATCTACAAGGAGGACCACCTTTTCGACGGAGTGGTCGGCCTCGGTGAGGAGGCCGATAGCGTCGACATACTCGACGGCTGGGGTTGGAACGGGTCGACGCTTGTGGAGTACAAGGGAAACGGGTGGAACGGCTTCCGGGTCGACCCGGGCGAAGTCTGGTGGATGCTCTTCGCCGGTCGATGGGACAACGACTCGCGCAACGGCGCCAAGAAACTACAGGAGTGCTACGACGAGTACTGGTCGAAGGGGAGCCCGGGCGGGCTGGCCGACGAGTACTGCAACGCGGCGAACGCGGGCATCCCGGCGAACAGGAGCCGCCTTTCCAACGATGTCGCCTATGCCATCTATCTGCTGACGGGCAAGCCTCCCGCCTTCGTTTCGACTCCGCGGCTGCCACCGCGTTGGACCATGGCTGACTGAGCGACCGGGCACGGAAACAAGCCCGGGGGCGGGGGACGCCCACGCCGCGCTAGGGAACACCACGTTCAGTCGCAGGGCCGTACGGTCATGCGCTCCTTGGTCCCTCTGACGCACCGGTCGGAACCTGTCAAGCAATTTGAGACACGTTCTTATGAAGCCTTCTGTCTGACCTCCTCTTCGGGAAGGGGCTCGTTGATCCATGCGACCGTCGGCAGTTCGGGCGGCTCTGGCCGGCGGTGCCGGAAGCGGACCGGGTTCGTTGCGTAGGCGGCCTGCAGCGTCTCGGCGCGCTGGGCACGCACCTCTGCCGCCGTGCCGAAGTGCACGGATGCAGGCGTGTGGTAGCCAATGCCCGAGTGGCGGTGCTCGTGGTTGTAGTAAGAGAAGAACGCCTCACAGAACGTCCGGGCCTCCTCGACCGAGCCGAAGCGCTCGGGGAACGCCGGGCAGTACTTCATTGTCTTGAACTGCGACTCGGAAAAGGGATTGTCGTTGCTCACGTGCGGGCGAGAATGTGACCGGCCGATGCCAAGGAAGCTGAGCAGCTCGGCAACCGGGTTCGAGGTCATGGAGCTGCCCCGATCGGCGTGGATCGTGAGCTGGCCAGGCGGGACCTCGTGGCGGGCGACGGCATCCGCGATGAGCTCTTTCGCGAGCTCACCCGACTCCGAAGGTGCCACGCACCAGGCGACGACGTAGCGGCTGAAGATGTCGATGATGACGTAGAGGTCGTAGTACTCGCCTCGTTTTGGTCCCTTCAGCTTGGTGATGTCCCAGGACCAGACGACGAGCGGTTTGGTGGCGATCAGCTCGGGGCGTTTGCGCGCCGGATGGGTCGCCTGCCGGCGACGCTCGCGCACCTCGTCGTTGGCCCGGAGCACCCGGTAGAAGCTCGAGACGCTCGCCAGGTAGACGCCCTCGTCAAGAAGGCTGAAGAACACCTGGGCAGGTGAGTGGTCGACAAAGCGAGGCGAACGCAGCACGGCGAGGATCTCATCGAGCTCTGTGACGCTGATCTTGTTCACGGGAGCCGGACGGGGCTTCCTCGGCGTCATGCGGCCGGGCTTTTGACGTCGGTAGTGAGTGGCCCGGGGACGTCCGACGGCCGCGCACGCAGCCTTGGTGCCGAGCAGCGGTTCGATTGCCTTGAAGCATGCCTCGCTCACGGCTCTCGCCTGTCGGGCTGCTGAGTCGTCTCCTCGGTGCTCTCGGCCAGCAGCCGCGACAAGAGCTCCGAGGCTTTTCCCTGGATCTCTAGAACCTGCTTGTGCTTTTGGAGCTGGTCTTCGAGGCGCTCATTGCGGCGGCGGAGGCGCTCGATCTCCCGGCTCTCGGCGGTGCGCTTGGATCGCCGGAGCTTCGGGGTGAGCTCCCGCAACGCTCCAACATCGCGAGCTCGGCGCCACTCGACGATGTGGCTCGAGTACAGGCCCTCGCGCCGGAGAAGCGCTCCCTTGGCCCCGGCATCGGTCGTTTGCTCGTACTCATTGAGGATGGCGAGCTTGTACGAGGCGCTGAAATGCCGCCTAGCAGGTCTCGCCGCTGGGTCATCGTCGGGCACGGTTCCATCATGGGCGCGCGCTATCAAGGATGCAGTCGTCATGGTCATGGTCTAGGTCTTTCCCGTCTCGCCCTGGTGGGATCGTGGGCTACAGCAGGTGTCTCACCTCAGCCTGACAGACAGGGCAAAGGCAGGAGCTGCCCGTCAGGGTTTCGTGCCGGAGTGGTTCGTGAGGGCGTCAGCAACCGTGGTCTACGTCTCAGGCAGCGTCGGATGCCCGACTGGCCTCTGCGCTCGTATGCTCCGCAGCAACGACGACGGACTTCATTATGAACGGGTCAACCTTCCGACCGTTGCGCGCACAGAGTCCGCCATGACGTTGGATTCCTTAATCGAGGATGCGCAGTTCGCAAGTCCGAGCGACGGCTACCTGATCGTCAACGGCGTGTTCTACATGACTAACGACGGTGCTCGCACCTGGCACGTCGTCAGCTTCGGGCCTAAGGAGTCGGTCCTCGCCGTCGCCACGACGCCGCAGTGGGCTTATGCAACGGTCTCTGACTGCTCGTTTGCTTGCGGGACCGACCAGCTTGCGAGGTCGGTTACCGGCTCGATGGATTGGTTGGTCGTCTCGGTTGCCCGCGCGCGGACCACAGCAACTGAGGTTGCTGCTGCTGTCGGACAGAGCGTCTGGCTCGCGTCCGGCATCGGCAGGGCCGAGGTGACACTGTCCCTGTCGACCAACGAAGGGAAGACCTTTGTAGTGGTCTGGCGTCAGCCGATGGTCGACTGCGGCCTGTACCCAACCTCCGACACGGTCGTTTGGCTTGACTGTTCCGGCGGCATGATGGGGGACTGGTTCCGCTCGACTGATGGTGGTCGCCACTTCCGTTTTATCCCCATTGAGACCTATCACGGCGTCCCGTTCGACCCGGTTACCAACACCGTTGCCTTCTACCTACCGGAAGCGAGCACGCAGGTGTACCGGACCACGAATGGCGGGGAGAGCTTCAAGCTGCGGGGCGTCATTGCTGTGAAGGGCGAGGTTTACGGCGTGAAGGTGTCGTTTGCCAACGCGCTTCAGGGACTCGCCCTCGTCTATCCGCAGGAAGAACTGTTCCGAACCACAGACGGTGGAGTCACCTGGACAAGAGTTCGGGTGTGACGCGATGAAGGAACCGCCAGCCCGCCTCCCTCTCGTGAGGCGATGAGCGCGATGCGCAAGCTCGGCCTAGTCGCGATGGTGGCTATGACGCTGATGCTCGCTGCATGTACGAGTTCAGCCAGCCGCCCGACGACGACCACCAGCCCCACGACCCAAGCCGAAGCTCCTCACGTCACCGCGACTGCTGTGGCCGGTGCCGCGGGTTACTTGTGGCTGCTCGGGACGTACCCATGTCCCACCGGGACCTGTCCTGTGGTTATGCGAAGCACCGATGGGGGCAAGTCTTTCGTCCGAGTCGGCTCGCCACCCCTCTCGGTCGACGCAGTGGAATTCGCGAACCGAGAGGACGGTTATGCGTACGGCGCCCAGGGGTCAGATGACGAGACTGCTCTCTACTGGACAGGAGACGGTGGGAAGACCTGGCGACTTGCACTTGCCCAGTTCCGAGAAGAGCGTCCTTCGGCAGTCGTCGTTGCGAGCGGGCGTGCCTACGTGCTTGTTCCCAAGGATTGCTCCGCATACGGTCAGTGCAAGTCCCTCGAACTAGCGTCGTCCGCGGTGACAGGCGATACCTGGACGATCACGCCACTTCGGGTAGATGCGGCCAACAACCTGGTTGGCTTGGCAGCTTTTGGGTCGAAGGTATGGCTCATCACGACCTTGGACGGAGGAAGCTACGCCGTCCTGCTCGTCTCCGACGATGGTGGCAGGAGCTTCGCCAACCTGCCGAGCACCGGGATGCTCGGCCTTGGCTGTTATGCCACGGCAACTTCGGCTATGACCCTTTGGGGCTTCTGTCCAACCGGCAGCCTGGGTTACCCGGTTCGCTCAACCGACAGGGGGCGGGACTTCACCACCATGTCCGGGTGGAATCGGGGACATCACCGACCTGCTGGGAATGGTGGCCTCATCTTTCCACTGTCGGATAACGAGGCTGTTTTCGAGCCGAACGGTCAGGGCATGTGGTTGACCCGAGACGGCGGAGCACACTTCAGTTTCGTGCGCTTCAGTTCCTTGTGGCAATCTCATAGCTACGGCTTCTACATAACCTTTGCCAGCGCGACCACGTGGCTAGTGCTGGGAGTTCGCCAAGAGCCTGGCGAGAACAGCCTGATGTGGCGCACCACCAACGGCGGTCGTTCCTGGCAGTCGGTGAAAACACCGAGCGTTTCCAAGCCGCTCCCCACCGTTGACCTCTCGGCCACACCAGCCGGATGGGTGCCGGTCGACTACAGCCTTGCGCAAATCTCCGTGCCCGCAACGTGGTGGTATGAAAGCCCGACTACTGGTAGGTGCCCGGGTGGTCCGATTCGCGGCCTTGTCCTTGTCCTTGTCGGTGCGGTGCATCCGGGGAAGAACACCTGCCCGCACCCCGCCCCCGCAGCCTCCTTCGCCTCGGTCGCGTCGGCCGGTCTGGTCGAGATTGCCGATCACCGGCTGAAGCCAACGGTCGTGAACGGCATTCCGGTGTACGTTCAGCCGGGGGGCCTCACGTACTACGTGCCGTCGCTCGATATCCAGGTCCACGCCAGCGGACCGTCGGCACGCCGGGTCTTGCACACCCTTACCTGGTCACCAGCCGCCGTGGCCCTGTCCCAGGAGCCGACGAAAGGCGTGCCAGCCTCCTGGCGTTGGTACACCTTCGCCGGTCTTCGCTTTGCAGCACCGCCGAACCTGCCGAAGGTTACGAGTGACGACATCGGCCCGGGCTGCCCCCAGGTTGTGCCAGGACTGGCACGCGAAGTGCTCCTGAGCACGGCAACGACACTCGGTGTGACCACCCGTTGCATCGTGCTACGCACGAAAGTCAGCCTCATCCGCTATGGCGATGGCGTGCTCGTGGCCTCGGGCCCCTACCAATCCGTTCAGCTTCCGAAGAAGTCACAACCGTGCCGCAGCTTGCACGGCCTCCGGGCATGTGTGACGAGCGGGACCTACGGCGGTGTTCTTGAACTGATTGTCGCTGTGCCGGGTCGTTCCCGACCGACCCTCGTTGAAATCGGCTTGGCCGGGAACGGTATGGTCGCCAGGACTATTCTGTACTCGCTGAGGGCGGCGTGACCACGGTGTGACCGGCCCTGGCCCGTCATTGCTCGATCGGGTAGGCGGCCGCCTACCGTCCGTCGATGTCGGTGAACGCGTCTCGGACTGCCTACCTCTCCGCCCGGAGCGCCCTGACGCCCTGCCGATAGTCTTGGCTCTACTACCCGCGGAAGGGCTGCGGGCGATCTGCCGACAAGGGCGCAAGCTCTTCATAGGAGGTAGAGCAAGATGGCAGCGAAGCCTGGCGACACGATTAGGGCACCGTCAGAGAAGGTCGGCCAGCCGGAACGCCGTGGCAAGATCGTCGAGGTCCTCGGCGACGAAACTCACCGGAGATTCAAGGTCCGCTGGGATGACGCGCACGAGACGGTACTCGTCCCCGGTCCCGATGTCACCGTCGAGAGCGGTTCCTGACCGTTCTCGCACAAGATGCCCCGCCGAGATCGGCGCGACGAGGCTGTCGGCTGCCACCGTCGAAGTTCCCGTTGACGTCGAGCCGAAGGTTGCTGCGCGCTTCGTCTGGGAGCCGGGCGACATTACGATCACGAATCCTGACGGGACGGTGGTGACGTCATGACCGATACCCCGCAGCCAGTTCAGCGCCCGCCGATCCCGCAGGGCTCCGAGTCGCTGGAGGTTTGGAGCGTTCTTGAGACGCCCTGGAAGAAGCTGGGCACGGTCATCCGCAACGGCGGCAGGAACGGCACGATCACCTGCACACCGCCGGACCTGGATTGTCTGCTGAACTGGCCGAGGCTACTTGGCTATGACGCGATGAACTACCTCACGGGTTGGTGCAACACCGCCGTCGCTTGTTGGCCGACGGGCACAGCCCCCGGAGCCCCGGAACCACTGTCACGTGACAGTGTCGACCGTGGACAACTGGCTACGCGTGGCTACCACCGTGGACAACTGGCTACGCGTGGCTACAACCGTGGACAAAAGCCCAGCGTAAGCATGCTGGCGGTCCTGGTCAGACGGGTGAGCTATCTGCTGTGGAAGTTGACCTGAATAGTTTGCAGTCGCAGGCCTGCCCGAGCCGCTGGGCGTGAGACCTGCGTGAAGGGAGGCCGGGAGATGTCGCAAGGCGGTGACCTCGAGCGCCAGGTGCGCGACTACTGGGACCTGGACGCGGCAACCTACGACCATTCGCCCGGGCACGATCCGCAGACACCGGTGGAACTGGCGGTGTGGGCGGCGACTTTGCGCAGGCTGCTGCCTCCTCCGCCGGCGCGCGTGCTCGACGTGGGGGCTGGGACCGGCTTCCTGACCCTGTTGCTGGCCCGTGAGGGTTACCGTGTCACGGCGTTGGACCTGGCACCGGGCATGCTTGCGCAGTTGAGGGCGAAAGCGCAGCGTCGCTCTCTCAGCATCGAGATCGTCGAGGGCAATGCGGCCGAACCGCCTCGCGACGGTTACGACGCTGTCGTGGAGCGGCACCTCGTCTGGACCTTGCCGGAGCCCAAGTCTGCGCTCGAGGCATGGCACCGGGCGGGGCCGACAGGGACGCTCGTGCTCCTGGAGAGCACCTGGGGGTCGGACGCCGGTCCTGAGGAGCAGCTCCGCGCTCGCGCCCGGGCCCTTCTCGGTCGGTTGCGGAACGAGCCGCCAGGACACCACGCCGAGTACGACGCCGACCTGCGTTCGGAGCTGCCGTTCGGGTCGGGCACGAGCCCGGAGCTGCTGGTCGGGCTCGTTGACTCAACGAGCTGGGGCCCCGCTCGAGTTGAGCGGCTTCGCGACGTGGAGTGGGCGACTCGGGCAGCACTGCCGTCGGTGCTCGACCGGTTCCTGGGAGTGACGCCTCGTTTTGCCGTGATCGCCGGTTGACCGCCTCGGCCGACCGGTGCCGCCCGAGGCGAACGCCGTCCGGCGGTCGAATAGCACGCTCGGACCCTGCACCCGTGGCGGTCTTGAATCCGACTCGCAACTGCCGTCGGCCACCAAACAAAGGCCTCCAGGAAAGGCTGCCGAGTCGATCGTGCGCATCCGCATCAACCGGCGTGACGACCGTGCACGCCTGGGCCGACTTGCCCCGATAAGTCTGCCGTCGCCACAACCCAAAGTAGCCTTGTGTCGTGCAACGGATCCTGCGGGGACCCCCGAAGGCCGGCCTCGCCTTGGCTCTCGGGGTTGTGGTCGCGCTCTGTGTCGGGTGTGGAACCTCCGGTCTCCCGATAGCCAAACCTGCCGACGCCGCTCAGACGAACCTACAGACAGCGCTGGCGGGTGCCGGGGCGTTCTACTCGTCGAACCACGACAGCTACCTGGGAATCGACGGCGGTCCACAGCTTGCGCCAGGTGTGTCCTCGATAGCCGAGCTTGACACCGGGCTGAGGTACGTCTCCGGGCGCCAGGGTTCAACTGGACCCGACATCATCAGCATCGTCGCCTTGAGTAGCTGGGCTTCGGTCATGAGCGCGTACAGCCCGGGTCTTCAGGCTTGCTACGGCCTCCTTATCGTCACTCGTGCCAGAGCACGCCCATACTTGCTTGCGTTCCCGAGCACCACCAAGGCGGCGACGTTCTACTTCAAGGCAGCCTCGTCGGCGTCAACGAACTGCTCGGCTGCGAGGGTGGTCCCCACGGCGCTGAGCACGACCGGGTTCCCAGCAGGCTGAGCCAGCCGGGTCGTGGCGTACCAGTGGCGCTCTACCCGATGGGCCGGAACGAGGCGAGGAAGTTGCGAACGGGGCCTGGAT
>Ga0247846_1000085_pt1 | contig 13776 bp, 20 predicted proteins | sample PFST0metaG_FD_186001 | JGI IMG/M metagenome (GOLD analysis project Ga0247846, IMG submission 186001) | Peat soil microbial communities from Stordalen Mire, Sweden - P.F.S.T0 | ecosystem: Environmental > Terrestrial > Soil > Wetlands > Peat | place: Sweden: Norrbotten County, Stordalen Mire... | reverse complement strand
CGAGCTGGCCGACGCCGATGGCGGGAACGCCAGCGCAGAACGGCAACAACGAAGCGGGGAACAACGACAGCAGCCGCAAGACAGTGGAGCTGGCATCGTGGGCATCTCCGAAAGTGAACGACGACAATCTGGACCGGCGCGGAATGAAGTCGACGGAGAAGGAATGGAATCGGCCAAACGCGAGTCGATCAAGTCTGCCTCTGGAAGCGAAGATGCTGGCAGCGTGGCCGAGCCCTTGCACGCCGAACGGTGGCCGTTCAATGTCGACGGACAAAATGGATGTGACGGGGAAGACGCTGGACGGCAAGAAGCACACGACGACTTTGGAACATGCGGTGAAGTTTGCAGGTCCAGTGCGCTTAACGGCTTCTGGCGAGATGCTGACTGGATCGGATGCCGAGATGGAAAGTTTCGCCCGGTGCCAGGGACAACTAAATCCAGCCCTCTCAGCGTGGTTAATGGGGATTTCGCCGATTTGGGATATTTTCTGCTTCCGAGCGGGAGAGGCTTTGCGTTTTCGCCGCTCATCGAAAAAGGCAAAGAAAGAGTAGGAAGGCTGCGGCTCTACGGGGACGCCATCTGTGTCCCTGCGGCACGAGCATTCATCGAAGCGTATCTCGAAGCAGAAAGCGCAAAGAACGACGTTGACGTAATGCGAGGCAGATGAGACTTGATGGATTCCAAGGTCGACATTTGGATGCCGCTGGCAATCGGAGATTACCTCGCGGATACATCCAACCTAAACACGGTTGAGCACGGAGCATACCTTTTGTTGCTGATGTACTACTGGCGCAAAGGGCCGTTGCCAAACGATCCTGTGCAACTGGCAAACATTGCCAAGCTCCCGATGGATGCTTGGAGCATGCACCAAGCAATGCTTATGCAATTCTTCGTACTTGAAAAAGATGGATTACTTCATCAAAAACGCAGCGACCGGGAAAGAGAAAAATGGATGCAAAAACGCGCAAAAGCTCAAGATAAGGCGTCAAAAGCAGCGAAAGTGCGTTGGACTGATGCTCCAAGCATTGCCCCGAGCAATGCTTCAAGCAATGCTCAGAGCAATGCACAAGCAATGCTTGACTCATGCCCGTTACCATCACCATTACCTATATCTTTATCGTCACCGGAACCTCGTCCGCTGCTTCGTGGTGAGGAAAGAGAAGAAAAAAGCGCTCCGCGCAGCGGACAAAAAGACGATTTGTCGTCTGCGACGAACGCTTCTTTAAAAAAACCTCTCCCGATTTGTGATGAAGCGTGGATGATTGCGCGTGCAGTGGTTGAGGGCACTACGATCACGAGTCCGTATGCCGTGGATCAGATTGCCCAACAGGCTGAATGGGAGTTGAAAGCACACCCAGGCGAATTCGACGGAATTCGCGATGGAATGATCAATGCCTGGAAAGCGTACGTTGCGTGCGCTAAAGGCAACAAGCTGCGTACCACTCCAATGGGAGCATTTAAGTTTTTCGGGGATGGCGTTTGGAAGACTCCGTCTATGTGGGGTTTGAAAAAAGGCATGAAGGCCTACGAGGTTACTCATGCAGCTTAGCTTTGATCAAATCCGACGCTACTTTGAGCACCGTCATCCGGGGCAACGCATTCCGGCGCGCGAGAAAGTTGCTGTACGTTGCGCTTTCCATTCTGAAGACAATCCGTCCTGCACGCTCTTCCTCGACGGCAACGGCGGATTCAACTGCCACGCCTGCGGCGCAAAAGGCAACGTCTTTGAGTTTGAAGCACGATTCTCTGCATGCTCGCTCGATCAGGCTGAAATCAACGTGGCCGAGATTACTGGCGCGACGCCGGTAGCGCGGCGCGAAGGCGAGATGCAGCTTGGGCCGCCTGTGGCGATTTACGACTACCGCGATGAGAACGGCTTGACTCTGTTCCAGAAGCGACGCTATGAACCAGAAATTGGCGAAAAGACGTTCCGCATCTTCCGCCAGGTCGACGGTGCATGGAAGGCTGGCATTGACGCCAAGGACGGCGAGCGGACGCGGCGCGTGCTCTACAACCTGCCGCATGTGGTGAAGGCAAACGTCATTTTTTGTACAGAAGGCGAAAAAGATGCGGACAACCTGCTGGAAGCCAATCTCTTCGCGTCGCATGCTTTTTCAATTGCCACGACGACAAGTTTTGACGGGGCTTGGCAGAAGAATCATTCGCCGAAGTGGCTGGATTCTTATGCGCCGTACTTCACCGGCAAGCAGGTAATGATTTTTGCGGACAATGACGAGCCGGGCAAAATCTATGCAGAGACTGCCGCGGCTTCTATCGCAAAGTATGCCTACGCCGTACGGATCATCACTTTCCAGGATCTTCCAGAGAAAAGCGATGTCAGCGACTTTTTGCGAGATCACACCGTAGCAGAGCTGGAAAAGCGCATTGTCGACACCCCGGTGTGGGCTGGAGCAGATGCCGAAAGAGAAAACTGGTTGGTCGACGCCGTTGAGTGGTCCATGACGGCAGACGAAGACATCGATTGGCTGGTGGAAGGCGTAATCCAGGTAGGCGGCAATGGCATGATTGCGGCTGAGCCAAAAACAGGAAAATCGCTGGCATCGCTTGATCTGCTGCTTTCGTTGGCGACGGGCAAGCCGTGGCTTGGTTGCCGTATTCCTCGGCGCATCCGCACCGCTTACATCAGCCGTGAAGATTCTCCTATGCTCACCAAGGTTCGCGTGCAGGCGTTGCTGCGTGGGAAGGGACTGGACGCAGGTGAAGATCCCACCGGGTGGCTCTGGATCAACACGCGCGAGCAGCTGGGCGACTTCGACGTCGACAACGACGAGCAGGTAGCGCACATGGCAGAAGACTTAAAAGAGCGTGGCGTAGAGTTTGCCATCTTCGACGTGCTGAACCGACTGCACAACCGCGACGAGAACAACAACACAGAGATGGGACAAGTAGTGAAGAAGCTCGGCCAGATCGGCCAAGCGGCTGGCTGTTCTATCGGCGTAATCCATCACGTGAGCAAGGAAGCAGGCAACGGACGCTTTTTTACGCGTATTCGCGGCGCAACGTCGATTCATGGTTGGACGGAATGGTCGATCGGATTTTCGTTTGAAGATGCAACAGAAAGAAATCCGATTCGTAAGGCAGAGTTTGAGACCAAAGCAGCGGAATGCAAAGAACCAATTTCTTTCACGATTAAACACGGCGGCGGGAGTTTGGCTTTGGTTCCTGTGGGCAAAGAGCCAGTTCCTTTTGATCCAAAGATTCATAGCTTTCCAGAGAGGTATACCAATGGCTGACGTCTATGTAACCGTGACGATGAATCCGATTGAGTTAAAACTTTTTCGGCGGGCATTGGCCAGAGCTGCCGACGAAAAGTTGCTTGATCGTACATGGGCGCTGCAACGGATCTGCGCGCTCGATGTTCTGCGCTGGAATGCAGAAGAAAAATTCAAGAAGTTGGAACAAATGGCCGTACGCAAGCGCAAGCAGAAAGCTGCATAAGTCCTTTGAAGGAAGGAAATGCGATGACTGACGTAAAACACAATAGTTCGCGTAAACGAACATATGCTCGTCGGTTTGGAATCCCGGAAGAGCGCATCCATAAGATTTTTTTAAGTAGTGAATTTCTGGACCAACTAGACAATTGCAAGGACGATGAGTCACGACGCTTGCTGTTGGGTCTTTCAGAAAAGCAGACAGCACAACCAAAGAAATAAGGCCAATCGCTGCGGGGTTTGAGCATGTATCGGATTTTGGTGGGAGATGTGACGGAGCAGTTGAAAACATTACCGGATGAATCGGTGCAGTGTGTCGTCACGTCGCCACCTTACTGGGGCTTGCGCGATTACGGTACTGCGACATGGAATGGCGGCGATCCTGACTGCAAGCATGTTGCTTCTACCATTCGCACTGGCCTTGGGCTGGCGGCATTGGGTGAGCGGTTCCGTGGCGGTGGCCATAAGCAAGGCGAAGTAACCGAGATTCAGTATCGTGATGTGTGCGCGCAGTGTGGTGCGGTGCGTGTGGATCAGCAAATTGGTTTGGAAAAGACGCCTGAAGAATATGTCACCAAAATGGTGGCGGTGTTTGGCGAAGTACGACGTGTGTTGCGCAAGGACGGAACGTGCTGGGTGAATATGGGCGATTGCTACGCTTCGGGGGCAATTGGCGGTTCAAAAATTGGGATTAAAAATACTCTGCAAACGTGCTCACCTTCGGGTTACCACACTCTTCCCAAAACAGAGAATTTGGTTGCAGTGCCACGTTCTGTTCCATGCGGAATGAAGCCCAAAGACTTAGTTGGCATGCCGTGGATGCTGGCATTTGCATTGCGCGCCGATGGCTGGTATCTGCGCCAAGACATTATCTGGGAAAAGCCAAACCCAATGCCGGAAAGCGTTCACGACCGTTGCACGAAGTCGCACGAATATCTGTTTTTGCTGACGAAGTCGCCGCAATACTTTTTCAATCAGGCCGCAATTAGTGAACCGGTGACGGGCAATGCGCATTCGCGGGGTAATGGCGTAAATCCAAAAGCAAGCCAATGGAAAACACCCGACGGATGGGATACCAGCGTAGGAAATGGTGGCCATGGTTCGTTCCATAAGGAAGGCCGAGAAGATGGATTTGTTGGATACCAGCCGAAACTGCGGCCATTGGGTGAAAAAGGATCGCAAGCAAATCCTGAAGAAGTTCGTAGTGCACGTGGCGCAGCGTTTGGTCGTGGCGCCGGCTGGCGCGAAACAGCCAATATTCGTCCTCGGCAAAATGCCAGTTTTAGTGCTGCAGTAAAAGATTTGGTTGATATGCGCAACAAGCGTAGTGTGTGGACGATTGCCACGCAACCATTTTCTGAAGCGCATTTTGCAACTTATCCAGAAAAACTGGTGGAACCTTGCATCCTGGCCGGAAGCAAAGAAGACGATACCGTGCTAGACCCGTTTGCAGGCTCGGGGACTACGGGCGTGGTGGCCCTGCGCTATGGCCGCAATTTTATCGGTATTGAGCTAAACGCAGACTATGCAGCAATGGCACAGCGGCGGATCGAAAATGACGCGCCGCTGTTTAACAAACAGGAGGAAGCAAAATGACGATTCTTCCAAAAACACCTACGGCCATTGCCGCTCGTCTTGTGGAAGAAGATCAGAATATTGCCAAGTTGTTGGTGTTGGCGGTACGCAAAGACGGATCGAGTTTTTCTTTTGACAACGGCTTGACGGTGGATGAAGCCAAGACGTTGTCCGTTCATTTCAGCGCCTGGCTCGACAAATATTCGGAACAGGCAGAAGACACAAATTGAGGAGCAAAGAATCGGGAGGATTGGTATGGGAACAACGATGCTTCTGACGGAAGAAACGGCCCCGGCGAAAAGTCTCGATGAGCAGTTGCATGAGAGTGATCGAGCGATTACCGAATCATGGGTAGCACTGAACAAACGATCGATGCTGATTGGTTGGGAAGGTTACTTCATTAAGCGCAACAACGGATGGGAGCGGTTGGGCTACGCCGACGAAATGAGTTATCGGCTGGCCAAAGGAATCAAACACGCGACTTGGTACAAGCTGGTGGGCTTGGCAGAACGGTTACAGACGTTGAGCAGAGAGCAGTTTCTTTCAATGTCGATTGAAAATGCCATGCAACTGTCTGCCGCTTCTTCTTCAATACGAGAGAATCCTTCTTTGATTGACGCCGCGGCTACGATGACGGCGCGAGAGTTTGAAACCGAGCTGGTGCGGCACACGGCGATTGCCGAGAACAAGCCGATAAGCGAGGCCTACGTCACCATGAAGTGGCGCATCAAGCAGACGCAGCGCGAAGTGATCGAGCGAGGTTTGGACGATTGGCAGCACGAGCACGGCATCGATGATCCCGGTTATGCGCTGGAGCTGATGATTGCTGAATATCGCGAACGGCCGACGCTGGTGGGATTTATTGCAGAGTCGATTCCGCGATTGACGCGCGCGGTAACAGAGGCACACAACGCGGACGAGTTGGAAGAACTGCGCAAGTTGTTTGCGACGCACATCCAGGAGATGAGCGAGATTTTGAAGGTATGCTGCGGCGAAGTTGGCACGGATGAGCAAGCAGCATAAGACAAGGGTTAGCCGTTCTGCATTTCCCGCTGCCGAAGGGAACGGATTGTTACACAGTCCGCAGGGACGGCTTATACGGGGAGTTTGACACGGTACGAAAGTCATTCTCCCCGCTTTTCACTGGAAAGAGTTTGAAAATTTTATGGTCTTGGAAGTTTTGTTGTTGTTGGCAACGTTTGTTTTTGCCAAAGCGTTGATTGTTCCGCCCAGAAAGAAGTAACGATGACACGCAGACAAGTTTACACGTGCAGCTATTGTGGCGTTGATCGTAAGGACGCAAACCACTGGTTTGTTCTTTTGACAACCCACACCGGATTTTATCTGCAAACGTGGGAGTGGGCGGTGCAGAAACACCAACTGAACAGGGATGGAACCGAGCACGTGTGTGGACAGGCGTGTGCGCACAAACTGTTGGATCGGTTTATGGCTGGTGCCAAACCAGAAACATTGGCACCTGAGTAACTCACAAGGGAGCAGATCGTTAAGGAGAAGACAATGCCAAGTTTTGCAGATGTATTCTCGGAAGTACGCCAGCGCACCTTTGATCGGCTGGCTGGCCGTTCTACCACGTCAACTGACATCGTGGTTGCGCCAACGGATCACGAAAACTCGTACTATGGCCATATCAACCAACTGCAGGCTCAGAGAGAAAAATTTTCGCAACAGGCTGCTTTTTATGCTCCAGCACAGAACCCTATCTATGCTCCGGCAGAACCTACGCCTTGGCATACGGGTGTATTGAATGACTTTGCGCAGCAGGCCCAAGGATCGCCCAACCTGACCGGTTTTTCTTATTGGTACACCAACGGCAGTAGCGCTTTTAACTCTCCCTTCAATGGTTTGGACGATTCAGATAGCGCGCCGGAACTGTCTATGACTCCTACGCTTGAAGTGGTGGAGCCGCCGAGCCGGGAAATGTTGAAGCGTGTGCCGGTTGACATCAAGAATTTGGACTTAACCGATCCACGGCAGAAGCTGGCAACAGAGGCTGAAACGTTGTTGGGCTATACGCCTTTGCGCCAGGAGCTGCGTACGCCCGGCATGCTGAAGCGCGTTTTGGCAAAGCTCGAAATTTCGGTGCTCGAACAAATGAGCGTTTTTGCCTACAAGAAGCAGATGGTTCAACACTATAGCACTTCAGGCAAGATGCTCGATCCGACATGGCGGATCACGTCGTTGAAAAATTATGGCCAACAGGTGCCGGAGTTTGTGTTACAAAAGGCAGTTGAGATTAAGCGCGAGCTACCGGAGGCGATGTTCTACGTGGAACAGCTGGCGATTGATCCTTTCCTGATCGTCACGCTGAAACCGCTCAATGACTTCGTGTCTTCTTACAATACGCTGAAGCGTGTTTTAGACGCGGAAACTGCCGCCTACGTTGAGGTTTGGTCGGAACCGAAGTTTGAAGCGACGATGTGAACCGCGTTTCCGGTACAATAAACAGTGAGCGGTAGAAGTTTGAAATCAGATGTTTACTGCTCACTGTTTACTTAAACGATGCGCGCAATTATTTGTTGGACAAAATGGGTTCTTTATCATAGAGTGTTGGCGATGACCCTTTTTGATCTGAGCAATAAGATACTGTAGGCTTTGGAGGAAACATGCGTAATTCGCTTATGCGAGACAAACTGGCGGCGCTTCTGGTCTCTCCACCCATTTTGCAAGCAGAGCCTTTGCCTGTCTATCCATCTGATCCTGGACTAGAGACTCGGAAAGATGCGCTGATTGCATTTGCTCAAAAGAGAGCAAAAGAAACTTTTAAAAGGCCTAACCCGCAGGCATTTGTTTTTGGCCCCGCCTCAAAGAATCCCTTTCAATCAATCAGCATTAAGCATCCAGAAATCGCTAAGCCACAGGAAAATGCTGTTTCAGCTCCTCGTTATGTGGTGCCACCCAAGAAGAAGCATCCATTTGCCGTTCATGTGTATTCCGGTCCTTCTCCTTCAGAAACATCGGAACCAGAAGAGATTCCTGAGCCTTCTTTGCCAGAGTCACCGGCAGAAGAGCCAAAGGAAGAAAAGATAGAAGTGCCCCAGACAAAAGAAGCACCGGCAGAAGAACCAAAGATTAAAGAGCCCCTTGCAGTTGAGCCTGAAGCGCTGCCCGAACAAACCTCTGTTCCAACGCCAGCGCCTAAAGTTGTTTCTTCCGCGCCAACTGTTCCTGCTACAGTGACACCGGCACCTTCTCTGGAAACGTCTGAGACTTTGGTGCCCACTTTACCCGAAAAAGAAGCAGAAGAGAAATTAGCTCAAGACGAAACGCCTCAACTCGTTGCTGCACTGCCTGCAAACCTTCAATGGCTAGAACAGCCAACGCCTTTTACCGATCACTTGCGCCCAATGGTCGACAAATTACGGGCATCAAAGACCAATGTGGTTTTTACCTTAGAGCAGTCAATCCTCCGGCAAACTGAGCTGAAAAAGCAAATCGTCGATCTTCAGGACAAGCTCTACAAAGAAGAGTTTGTGGGTGAGCAGCAACGAGAGTATTTGCACCAGTTGGATGAATCGATTGCCGCGTGCGCGCTTTTGGCAGAGCAAAGTATCAGTGTCGCGCCACTTTTGCAGGCGTTGAAGAGCCCAACACATAAACAGCATCCCAATGGAGAAAAGAAAACTGAGAGGCGCGCATATCACCGTGCATCTCTTGATTCCCCGTCCATGTGCCATCGTGAGGATGTTGTGAAGATTTTTGCGGCAAATCCTGGCCGCAAATGGAGTCGTGTTGAACTTGTTAATGAGCTTCCGGCAGCAAAGCGCGCGCACGCCAAGCAGTATTTGTATGCGCTTTTGTCAATGCTCAACGCAGATGGGTCGATTCAGCGGATCGCGCCCGGAATCTACGTCGCCAAGGAGAAAAGCTAATGAGCCTTGACGATGATCCCTACATTTCGTCACTTGGCCTGTATGTTTTAGATGACGAAGGCAACCCTATTTTGGCGCACAATGTGCTGTCGTGGGGCGAGTGGATGGAAACTCATTCTCATCATTTGGCACAGACGCTGTTTCCTTGGGGTAGAGTCTCAACGATTTTTCTTGGTATTGATGCGTCGATGATCGAAGTGCTGATCGGCGTTGGTCCGCTTACCCATAAACCAACCTTGTGGGAGACGATGGTATTTGGCGGTCCCCTCAACCTTTCTCAATGGCAATACAACTCTAAAAAAGATGCGTTAGAGGGCCATCGCCAAGCCGTGGAGGAATGCAAAAAGGCACAAGTAAGATTGATTGGCCATCCAGAGAACAATTAGTTTGGGCGTTCTTGTCCCTTGAAGAACCTGCATATTGTTGCTTTTGAAACGCCGCACAGGCTGGCGATGGCAGTATACGATTTTCCTTTTAGTCGAAGAGCAATTGCCTGTTTCTGGTCAAAGGTTATAGGCGGTCTACCTGGGCCTATTTGCCCTTTAGGACCGGGCTTTTGCGTCTTTTTTTGGCGCTCGATGCCGATGCGTGTTTGTTCTCCGATGTAAACCCTATTCTGTCGCACTAGCGTTGCGATGATTGACGTCACTGCGTCTTTTGAGGCGTGGCAGGAGTCCAAATGCTTTTCAGTGCAAGAATAAAATCCTATTTCCCAACGAGAAAGTTTATGCAAAAGCAGCATGGTATTGCTGGCATTCTGACGCGAAAGCTGGTCGAGTGCCCAAAAGTAGATGGCATCGAAACGATGCTGTTTTGCATCGAGCAGCATTTTTTGATAAGCCGTGCGCTCAGATCCTGGGCTAGTCACAAGATCACGGTAGACATGCGCTATTTCGCATCCTTCTTGACGTACTATCGTTTGCAGATGCAGAATTTGCTCTTCCGCTATGTGCGGATCATCCTTGCTTGCGGCACAGCTATAAATTGCAACGCGCATAGGCCATCCTTGCTGGAACATTGTACCGTATAAATTGGATCATTGTGCCAGTTTGATTGGAAAAATGTGAAAAATCGGGTAAGGTGGTGCAATGATTACTGTTGGCGATATTCTGGTTTGCGATATTTGCGGGGCGAGAAAGGTTTACGACAAAACCAAGCCGTTGCCAGAACGATGCTGGAATCGTGATTGCCGCAGAAGCGGCTGGAACTCTGGCGGGGAAGATCGGCGAACGTGGCCACGCGTGAAACCGGAGAAGATGCAAGGAAAGCCTCCCCAAAAAATTTGATGCGTTCCATTTCCTTTAATTTGCGCCCATGGTACGAAAAAAACGATGTTTAATGAATTTTCTGGTTTTTTCGTTTCAAAATGGGTATTGTGGTGGAGATTAAATTTAGAGCGGGCCTTCGTTTAAAAAGTGCGCGCTTGATTTTAAATCTCCGCTGCAGCGGAAGGAACGGAAATGAAAAGCGAAGTGAGTTTGCTGATAAACTTGCGCGACCTGCGCAAAGAGGCTGGCATTTCAGCCGAGGAATTGGCCACCCTGTCGGGCATTTCCGCATCTGGCATTGAGCGGATTGAATGGGGAGAAGCCCCTAGCCTGGCCAATGCGTTGAGGCTGGCTCGCCTTTTAAACCTTTCTGTCGAAGATATTTGGGGGGTCAAAGAAAAGAAGGATTGAAGCCATGTGGGATGTCTTCGAGTCTTTGGGATCTGTTCTGTTTGTTTGTTGGTTGCTTCTTTGTGGATGGCGCGCTGGCGCACGGTTTGTGCGCTGGCTCAAGCGCAGATAGGCATGTGCTGTGAAAACCATTATAGCGGGCAGTCGAACCATTACCGACATCCAACGCCTTTACGAGGCGATCCGCTTGAGTGGGTTTGAAATCACCGAGGTGGTCAGCGGAGAGGCGCGCGGCGTAGATCATCTGGGCCGCTGGTGGGCTGAGCATCATTCTCTTCCGGTCACCAGCTTTCCGGCCGATTGGGATCGGCACGGCAAGCGTGCTGGGTATATGCGCAACGTGCAGATGGCCGAATACGGCGAGGCGCTTATCGCGGTGTGGAATGGCAAGAGCGTGGGCACAAAGCACATGATCGATACGGCTCGCGCAAAGGGGCTGTCTGTTTACGTCTACTTGGTAAAATAGGCAAATTGATGACAAACGAAATTCGAAATCCAAGTTGGCGACCGGCTACCTTTACCTCGAGCAGCATTGACAAAATCAAACGCGGACTGATGACGCAGATGATTCGGCGAATCTATCCCCAGCCACATGGCAAGACCTTTGTGCAAGACGCCACGATTCCGTTGCACTGGCGCTGTCCCGATGAAAACGACCCGAAGAAAAAATGGAACTGCCCGTACGGAATCCCCGGTGATCGGCTTTGGGTGCGGCAGGTATGGGCTCGCGTCGAGCCTGCCCCGCAAGTGCTGGAGCAATACGGTATGCCGGTTTCATGGAAAATCGAAAAGAATTTTGTTTTGTTGGACTATTGGCGCAAGCGCGTGATCTTTTTGTCTGACTTCCCTGATAAAAGTCCAGAAGAATGCGGCCATGGAGCTTCGGACAATGTATGGCGCAGCCCTGGATTGATGCCACGCTGGGCATCACGGCACACGTTGAAAATCACGGAGATTCGTGCGCGGCGCATGCAGGAGATTAGTCCCGACGATGTACGCGCTGCAGATGTGGAAGCAGTCACAGACGAATGGGTATGGCATGTCTTTTTCCGAAGGATAGACAATGACCAAGCATCCTCTCAAGCGGTACACAACGGAACAAGTAGCTGATTGCGCTCTGGAACAGGAATGGGTAAAAGCGGACGCGGCGATTGACCAAATTCGCCAAATGGAGCGTGAAATCAGTTTGATGTTTTCACCGCGCGAGATGTTGGATGCTGTGGAAGCGCGCGATGCCGCACAGAAATTGGTCATAAGCTATGAAAAGACGCTCCGTACAATTGCCGTAGCTTCGGGCCGTATTTTTCAAGGGGCAAAGGATGTGCAGGCGCTGCCCTCGTTGGTGGATCACATCACGGAGTGCTTAGCCATCGTTAACAGCCGCAAGCAAAGAAGAAACTAGAAGAAGGCGAGCCATGAAAATTTTTGTTTTTGGCTCAAACCAACGCGGAATCCATGGTGCAGGCACGGCAAAGCTCGCTGTGCAGCAATACGGTGCGCAGTATCGCGTTGGCGAAGGCCGTACAGGTAATGCGTACGCGATTCCAACGAAAGCTACTCCCTACAAAGTGCGGCGTCTTTTTGATATTCAAGCAAGCGTTGATATGTTTCTTGAGTACGCGCGCGCACACACGGATTTAACCTTTCATGTAATGCGGATCGGATGCGGACTCGCAGGGTTTACAAACCAGCAAATGGCTCCGATGTTTGTAGGAGCGCCGGAAAATTGTTTCTTTGATCCAGCCTGGAAAAAATATGGATTGCGGAGTTGGGAAGAAGAACCGTACGATAGCGACTAATGAAAATTGCCGCCATTTCCGATACGCACGGGCTTGAGATTTCTTTGCCGGAATCTGAAGTCTTGATCCATGCCGGCGATATGACGATGTACGGCACCTGGACTGAAACCGCTGCTGCGGGTCGGGCCTTGGGCTCTGGGCGTCATGCGGCCGTGTTGCTGGTGCCGGGAAATCACGACACTGCTTTTCGCCACTTTTCATACCCAACCGCCGAAGACTACTTTTTTTTGCCAAACACCCACCTGCTTATTGATGCAGTGTGGGAGTACAAAGGGTATGTTTTTTATGGCACGCCATGGACGCCGCAGTTGAAGAACGTAGAAACCTACTGCTCGGCTTATATGCAGCCGGAATCCTTTTTGCGGCGGCGTTTTTTACATATGCCGGACGAAATCGATGTGCTGATTACCCACGGGCCGCCCAAAGGCATCCTCGACAATGGCTGCGGTTCCGAAGCCCTGCGCGAAGCAATCGAAAAGCGCAAGATCCGTAGACACGTTTTTGGTCACATTCACGAATGTGGGGGAATCTCTCTCGAGCAGACGCAGCACGATGGTTCGCGGCGCGACTCCCACAACGTCGCAATTATGCCAGTGGGACATCATGGCCAAGCGCATGTACCGCTTGTCTTCGAGCTTTAAAGGTGCCTATAACGCTTATTGTGCTGAATTGTGCTAAAACGTTGTATTTTTCCTAAATAGTTTGATTTTGTTGATGTAAGATGGTTGGCGAACGAAACCACCCACAAGGAGACGCCAATGTCTAGTGAAAGCGAAAAAACAGGGTCACCCGAAGAAAAACTGAAGTGCCCAGAGTGTGGCCAGACGGGATTTCTAGATAAACGCGGTCTTGGAGTCCACCGTCATGCGAAACATGGTGTCTGACCTTGCCCCCTGAAAACGTCCCCCATATGGCGCTCTGCGATACTTGCGAAGGAGCGGCGACGATGGAGCGTTTACCGAGGAAGATTTACACCTATGAGTTCAAGCTGGAAGCTATTCGGCTGGTTGAGTCTGGCCAGAGGGTTGCGGAAGCAGCGCGCACGCTGGGCGTGGTCGAGCAGACTTTATCGAACTGGATCAAGGCGCACAAGGCGGGCAAACTCGTGGCCAACGGGCGCGGGTCGAAGCTGACCGCCGAGCAGATTGAGTTGCGACAGTTGCGCGCCGAGTTGGCGCGGGTGAAGATGGAGCGCGACATCCTGGGAAAAGCAGCGGCGTACTTCTCGCGGAGCCAGAAGTGAAGTACGCCTTCATCGACAAGCATCGTTTTCTCTGGCCCGTCCGCGTGCAGTGCGAGGTTTTGAAGGTGAGCTTTTCTGGCTACCATCAGCATCAGTCGCGACGCAAGCGCATTGGCTCGCGTCGGCACATGAGCGAGG
>Ga0247846_1000080_pt1 | contig 14032 bp, 9 predicted proteins | sample PFST0metaG_FD_186001 | JGI IMG/M metagenome (GOLD analysis project Ga0247846, IMG submission 186001) | Peat soil microbial communities from Stordalen Mire, Sweden - P.F.S.T0 | ecosystem: Environmental > Terrestrial > Soil > Wetlands > Peat | place: Sweden: Norrbotten County, Stordalen Mire... | reverse complement strand
GCGCGCCCTGGCCACGGAAGCACGCGTGCTGCTGCTGGATGAGCCCACGGCGGCGCTGGACGTGGCCCATGCGCTTGGCTTGCTACACCGGCTGCGCGACCTGGCCAGTCGCGGCTCTCTGGTCATCGTGGCGCTCCATCAACTCAACGAAGCCGCTCAGACAAGCGATCGGGCGCTGCTGCTCGCAGGCGGCCAACTGGTAGCCGCCGGCTCTGCGGCGGAGGTCATCTCTGCTGAGCCCGTTCGCCGGGTCTACGGCGTCGAGATCGTGCCGGCGGCCCAGTTCGGCTATCGCCGGCCGGCCGAGAAAGCCACGGCGCCATGATGCGCGCGACCCTGGCCAACTCCTGCGCCCTCGTGGCGGCCGTCGCACTGACCGTTCAACTTGGCCACGGCCACGGCTGGGCCCGCAACGGTGGTCCGTCTGCTTCGCGAGGCCGTTCTCCCGCGACAAGCAGCGCGAGCCTTGTCGATGCCACCGGTCATCCCTTGCCACCGCGACGCTACGCCCGCATCGTGTCCACCAACCTGGTCACCGATCGCCTGCTGCTCGAGCTCGCTGAGCCTGACCGCATCTTGGCGTTCAGTCGCGCCGCTGCCGAGCGCCCCCGGGACGGCTATCGCTATGCCGGCAAGCCCCTGGTCGACGGCTTTGGCCCGCTTGAGGCGCTCATTGCGTTGCGGCCGGACCTGGTGCTCACCAACAGTTTCGGCACGCCCGGGCGCGCGGCCAAGCTGCGTTCTGCCGGCATCGAGGTGTTTGACCTGGGCGAGTTGCGCGGTGTCAGCAGTCTTGTCAGCGCAGCCAAGACTCTGGCCGAACTCTTGGGGCAGGCCGAGCGCGGCCAGAACTTTGCGCGCGCCTTTTTGCAGCGGATGAACAACGTGGCGGGGGCGCTCGCGGGGCGCCTCCGCAAGACCGCCCTCTTTCTGTCAATCATCGGCAACCAGGTTCAAGGCGGCACCTCCGGCACGGCGTTGCACGACATCCTGACCGCAGGGGGCCTGATTGATGTCGCGGCCGCCAGCTACCGCGGCTGGCCGGCCTATTCAGCCGAGCAGCTATTGGCCCTGGCGCCCGACCTGATTGTGACCAAGCAGGGAATGTCCGCCGCTGTCTGTGCCTTTCCTGGCGCCGACCATCTGCCCGCTTGCCACGAACCCGACCGAATTATCGAGCTTCCCGCCGAACTACTCGACGAGCCCGGTCCGGCCATGCTTGAAGCCGCCGAGGCCATTTTTCGGCGGGTCTATGGCGAACAACCGTAGGTCAGTTTGCGCCGCGTTTCGATCCTGTTTGATGGGGGATTGTGTTCAGCCGGGCCGCGCGCGTTTCATTGAGGTACTTGCGCGCCGCCGGCAGATCGGGATCGTCGGCATGGGCCCGCTGCACGAACCTCTCGCACGCGACGGCAAAGCGCGGAACATACGTGTCGTCGACGCGAGAGAGAAATTGGTAGGCCATGCCGAGATCCTTCCAGACCGATGGACCTAGCTCGAACTTGCGCGTTCCCGGCCACGCGGCGATCCCAAGCTCTTCATCGCCGCCGGCCTTGGCAATGACGTCCTCGAGAAGACGAAGCGCGGTCCGCGTCGCATCGGGAGCATCGCCGCGCTCGTGAGCGTATTGGAGCGCGAGGTGTGCGCGCCCGGCCTGAGTACCGATGACCCGCTGACCGAGGGCCCGTTCCCAAGACTCGTCCGGCGCGCGGAGAGCCGGCGCGACATCGTAGGTGCCGATCGCCTGGCGATCCCGTTCGGCCCACTCTTCGTAGGTTGGGAACTCGTTCGCCCGAACCAGGGAACAAACCAGGCCGTAGACGGCCAGCTTGTACCCCTCTTGCCAGCTTTGATCCCAATCGCCAGGATGACCGATGAGGATGAACGGCCGGTTGGGATTGCCGTCGAGCAGTTGCTTGAGGTTCCAGCCGTGTTTCCCGTGGGCACCTTCGGGCAAATACACATCGGAATGAAAACGCCGCTTACGTGCCGTGTACCAGGGCTTGACCAGGTAGTCGCTATCCAGGTGAATGACGTCGGGGCGAAGCTTCTCGACTTCGTGGAGGTAGAAGACAGAGCCCGTGACATCGTCCCCCATCGCGGTGATCACGATGGCGTTGGGTGGAAGCGACGCGAAGGCGGTCGTGATGAAATCTCGAAGGACGGTGTTGTTCCGTCCGCTTGCCTGTCCCGCATGAACCGCGACACCAGTCGCGAACACGGCCCCAACGCCTACCGGTACCAGGCGCAGCCATGGACTGCGCGGATCCAGCTTTTGCACCAAAGCAGCGAGACCAAACCCGGAGGCAATCGCCAACACCAGATCGGACTCGATGCAGAACCGGCCGAGGATGCCTAGTAAATGCGGCATCGATGTCGACAGGTTGGACAGAGTGCAGAAGGTCAGGCTGTAGAAGCAGAAAATGAAGAGAAGAACAGAGGCCGCCCTCCGGGTCTGGCGATTCTTCATGCCAAGATGCAAGCCCGTCAGGGCGAGAAGAGGACCAAACCAAAGCAGACGGGGAAATGCGCGACCCCACATATGCCAGAGCGTCGGCAAGAACGTGCCCTGCGCGATGAAGACTGCTTGCCCACCTGTCCGACCCATGCTGAAGGTTCCATAGTTGAGGCGCAGAATGTGGGCAACGAGGCCGGCGATGCTGGTTTCATCGCCCCACGATACGGCCGCCGCCGAAGCAGAGGCTGGCATGAGGTAGAGGTAGGGGACCAGGCCAAGCAGCCCGAAGGCGAGAGCCAAGGCCACACCTCTTGCAGCGAGGTGGCGCCGTGCAGTCCATAGCGAGCACAAGGCCAAGGGCGCTCCGACAAACACGAAAGTGTGGTGGTTGCACATGGCGAGCCCACTAGCGAAGAACAACGCAAACACGTCGCGGCGGGAAAGCGTTCGCTCGACACGGGACCAGAGGTGGAAGGCCAAGGCCACGAACATGGCATTGAGGCCGAACACCTCCGCCCCCGTGGCGTGCGACCAAACCAGTGGGTTTGTGCCAAAGAGCGCCGCTGCCAGCAGCCCGGCCACAGCGTTGCGCGTCCACGACCAAACCACGGCGCACACCAGGCCGCCCGCCGCTGCCGTCGACACAGCGGAGAGCAGATTCACGCGCCAAGCGGGCGAGTGCCCGAGCGGGAGCGCGGCGAAGAATCGAGCCAAGAGCGCGAACAGCGGATAGCCCGACGGATGGGGAACGCCACCAGTGAGCGCCGCCGCCGTGAGTTCGCCGCTATCACCCCCTGCCACCGACGGATGGAGGGTCGCGATGTAGAGCGCCACCAGGAAGAGAAAGGCCAGGAACGGAGCGAGCCGAGCCCACGCAGTCGGCTCGTCCAAGGAAGCCGGGAGCAAGGGTTTGCTATTCACACTTCTGGCAGCGGCGCGCCTGCGTTCTCTCGGTGGAGAATTGCGTTTTCTCATGGCCTAGTTTGCGGAGAAACCATGGTGGAGGCGATAGGCGACCATCATACCGCAGCCTCTCAGGCCGCAACCCCGTCGCACTTGGCCTGCGAATCTGACAGATTCACCCCCAAGCATAGCCATCTCATGCCGACGCCCACTGACACAAACCCTCGGTCGCCTGCTTCCGCCCGGTGGCAGATTGTCTCGCCCAGCCAACTGCGCCCCACCCTGTTCGTCCGGCGGAAATACTGGGCTCAGCGCTTCGGCGTGGCCCCGGTCCTGCCCCTGTCGCGTGCCGAGATGGGCCGGCTCGGCTGGGAATGTTGCGACGTGATCCTGGTGACCGGCGACGCCTACGTCGATCACCCGAGCTTCGGCGCGGCGTTGATCGGCCGCGTGCTGGAGGAACAGGGCTTCCGCGTGGGAATCATCGCCCAACCCGACTGGCGTTCGGCAGGCGCGTTCGCATGCCTCGGCCGCCCTGCCCTCATGTTTGGCGTGACCGCCGGGGCCATGGACTCGATGGTGAACCTGTTCACCGCGGAGAAGCGTGTGCGCAGCGACGACGCGTATTCGCCCGGTGGGAAGTCTGGTCTACGGCCGGAGCGCGCTGTCACGGTCTACGCCCAACGCTGCCGGGAAGCCTTTCCCGACGTGCCCATTGTCATCGGCGGCATCGAGGCCAGTCTGCGCCGGGTCGCCCACTATGACTACTGGTCGGACAAAGTACGGCGATCCGTGCTCCTCGATTCCAAGGCTGACCTGCTCGTCTACGGCAACGGCGAGCGCCAGGTAGTCGAGATCGCCCACCGTCTCGCCGCAGGCGAGCCAGTCGCGGCGATCGCCGACGTACGTGGCACAGCGCTTGCGCTGTCAGCCAGGGCGCCAGGGCCCGACCGGGGGGTTGAGATCGACTGCACCACCATTGGCGCCAGGCGCGCAGCCAAGACCAGCGGCCAAGTTATCCGCTTGCCTAGCTTCGAAGCTGTGGCCGAAGATCCGGTTCTCTACGCCCACGCCTCACGCATCATCCATCTCGAATCCAACCCAGGCAACGCGCGCGCCCTGGTGCAACGCCACGGCGCCCGCGATCTGTGGGTGAACCCTCCCGCTCTGCCGCTTGCCACAGCAGAGTTGGACGCTATCTACGATCTGCCGTTTTCACGCCGACCCCACCCAAGCTACGCCAGGTCGCGCATTCCAGCGTACGAGATGATCAAGTGCTCGATCGCGATCATGCGCGGATGCTTCGGCGGCTGCACCTTCTGCTCGCTCACCGAACACGAAGGTCGCATCATCCAGAGTCGTTCGCCCGAGTCGGTTTTGCGCGAAATTGCGTCGGTGCGCGAGAAAACGCCGGGGTTCACAGGCGTGATTTCCGACTTGGGTGGACCCACGGCCAACATGTATCGGCTGGCCTGCAAGAGCCCCTGGCTGGAGGCAGCGTGCCGGCGTCTCTCGTGCCTTCACCCAGGCATTTGTCCCAATCTCGACACCGACCACGGCCCACTCATTGACCTTTACCGCCGGGCGCGCCAGGCAGAGGGCGTGAAGAAGATCACCATCGGATCGGGCGTGCGCTACGACTTGGCACTGTCCTCGCCCGCCTACATCGAAGAACTGGTCAAACACCATGTGGGTGGCTACCTGAAGGTCGCGCCTGAGCACAGCGAGCCGGGCCCGCTGGCCAAAATGTGCAAGCCCGGCATCGCCGCGTTCGACGAGTTCCACGCGCTGTTTGAACGCTTCTCGCACCAGGCGGGCAAGGAGCAGTATCTCATTCCCTATTTCATTGCCGCGCACCCGGGCACCACCCTGCGGGACATGGTGGCGCTCGCGCTCTGGTGCAAACGCAACGGCTTTCGGCCTGACCAGGTGCAGGCCTTCTTGCCCACGCCCATGGCCACTGCCACGGCCATGTATCACACCGGCAAGAACCCCTTGCGCCCCCTACGCCGGCGCCGTGGCGAAGAAGTCTGCGTGGCCCGCGGCGAGAAGGAGCGTCGGCTGCACAAGGCCTTTCTGCGCTACCACGATCCCGAAAACTGGCCACTGCTTCGCGCCGCCCTTCTCCATTTGGGCCGGCCAGACCTCATCGGCCACGGCCGAGACTGCCTGGTTCCACCTGAGCGCCATCAGGCCCGCGGGGTTCGTCCCGCCCCGGACAGGCCGCGAAGGATGCTCCGTCGGCACTGATCGCGCCTGTACCTGCTCGACCCGGCGACCGTGGGTCGCATTGTTTCTAGGCCATGGCACTGACAGCCACAGCCACCGCCAAGAAGCGCGAGGCGTTCTCCAGATACAGACTTCCCCTATCGCAGTGCGCGGGTCTCTTTCCAAATCCGTCGGAGATAGCTACTCTATTGGCATGCTTTTCACCCCGCCTACACGACCCTCCTCTCTTGAATGCGAGCTTCCTGTCGACAAGCAACCCCCGACGTGGTTGCCCGCATCAGGTCTGTTGGCGGACGGCCCAAAGATGCTTTGTCAGCTCACAGTGGCAGCGGGCCTATGCGGGTTGATGCTGGTCACCGGGGCGTGTGCCAAGACGACCACGGGCGCGCCCACAACGGGCGGATCGACGGCAACCAAGCCGGCCGGAGGGAACACGAGCAGCGGAGGTTCCTCGGGAAACGGCGGCTCCACAGGCTCCACAAGCTCCTCGTCCGTCGCTGGGAACGACGGCTCAGCGACCAGCGGCGGTTCCACCGCCACGGCGGGATCGACGGCAACCGGCGGGTCCACCTCTGCGGGCGGCTCTCCCAGCACCGGCGGCACGCAACCGGCGGGCGGCGCGGGTGCCAGCGGGGGAAACACCCGAACCGGCGGCACGACTGGCACCGGAGGCGGCAGCACGACACCCAGCGGGGGCAACACCGGAGCCGGCGGCACGACGGCCGGCGGAGGCAACGCTGGAGCTGGCGGCACGGCTGGAATCGGTGGTGCCGTGGCGGGAGCGAGTGGCACTGCAGTAAGTTACAAACTTCCACCGCCCGACCGGTGCCACGATCAAGACTTTATCCCCTACGACTACAACGCCAAGACGGGGTGTCTGGACGGGGATACGACCACCGACTGTGGCGGAAAATGCACGGTCGCCAACGCCTGCACGGACCCTCCCGCCAGCAAGCCTCACGCCGACTACACCTTCATGTGTCAACGGAACCAGTTGTTCAGCCCGGAGATGGAACAAGCCGCGGCCGACGACGGAAACACCGGTTTCCACTACGCGGTTGTCGGACACGACGTAGGGGATCCAGGAGGGATCGACGGCAACGCTCAAAGTGCCTGCTGCCAATGCTACCAGCTGGTCTATGCCTATCCGAGCCCCAGCAACGACCGGCAGGTGCAGGTCAATCCAGACAATCCCAATCCTCCAGCCTCGGCGATCCCGGTTCCGCCTCCGCTCATCGCGCAGGCCTTCAACACGGGGGCCACACCGACGACTTTCGACGTGTACATGCCCGCCGGCGGGTTGGGGGCCAACAACGCCTGTGCCCAGGTCGCCGGAGCCAAGTCGCAGTCGGGTCTGTACATGTACACCAGCTACCCAGCCGATGGTCAGCCAAGCCAGGGTGGCGTGAAGCCTGCGAGCCTCTATCCGGAGTGCAAGACTGCCGTTAGTTGGGTTACCGAGGCGACCCTCACCTCTCCGGCCTGCGTGCAGAGAACCGCCAACGCCTGCGATCAGATCGCTTCGAATATCCCAGGCCTGACCCAGCAGTCTGAGAGTGGCTGCATCAAGGCGAACACCATCGATACCTTCTATCACCTTAACTGGTCAGTCTATGTGGCGAAGGTCGAGTGCCCCGAGAATCTCACCCGCGTAACTGGCTGCAAGCTGGCACCCCAGGGGTTGCCCGCCGTGAAGAAGGACGTGACGACCGCAGCGCAGGCAGCCAAGGATCCGGATTTTCGGTCCAAGACCGGCAGCTCCAACAACATGTACGAAACCACCACCATGGAGGACTGCTGCCGTCCTTCCTGCTCGTCCATCACCTGGACCACCCAAAAGGGGCTCGTGACGGACCCCCAATACCGGGTTTTCTACCTCTGCAATGCCAATGGCGTGCCCTACACGCAGGCACAGTAGTTCGAGGGCCTGCAGCCTCGGCGCCGCGGGCGCCTGCGTGCACTTCACGCACGGGCGCGCAGGATCTGGGCGGCTGCTGCGGCATCGCCACCTGTTCCGCCGGTGAACGCAACTCCGGCCGTCGCGCAAAAGCGGTAGGTCGCCGCCCGGCATTCGTAATATAGATTGGGGGTGCGCGCTTGCCCGGCTTCTTTCTACCGCGGAGATTGCGATCTGGCATCCTGGTCTCGGGAGTGACTATCACCCATGACCATCGAGAACCCCACGGCCGACAACGCGACATCCGCGGCGCCCCGCTTCCTTCCCCTGCTGCTCCTGCTGTTCTTCGGCAGCGGCTGTGCCGCGTTGATCTACGAGATTGTCTGGTTCCAGTTGCTGCAACTGGTAATCGGGTCAACCGCCGTCTCCCTGGGCGTGTTGCTGGGGACATTCATGGGCGGGATGTGCCTAGGCAGCTTCGCCTTGCCCCGTGTCGTCTCGGCGCGGGAGCATCCCTTGCGTATCTACGCGTTGATGGAGCTGGCAATTGGGCTCATCGCGATCTTGGTGTTGGTTGGCGTGCCAGCCATTGGAGGCCTCTACGCCGCCGGGGTCGGTTATGGACTTCCGGGGATTCTGCTGCGAGGCATCGTCTGCGCCCTGTGCCTGCTGCCACCGACCCTGCTGATGGGCGCTACCCTGCCCGCGGTTTCCCGGTGGATCGAGACCACACCGGAGGGAATCTCCTGGCTGGGCTTCTTCTACGGCGGGAACATAGCCGGCGCCGTGTTGGGGTCGTTGCTGACGGGGTTCTATCTGCTGCGCGTGCACGGTACAGCGACAGCGACCTTCGTGGCGGTGGCCATCAATGGAACGGTGGCAAGCATCGCCTTCACCCTGGCACGACGGACGCCCCATCACACAGCGGTTGTCACGCCGAACCCGCGTTCCGCGGCGTCCGAGGCCAGCACGCGCCTCGTCTACGTCACGATCGCGCTGTCGGGAATGAGCGCGCTGGGCGCTGAGGTCGTCTGGACGCGGCTGCTGTCTCTGATGCTGGGCGCGACGGTCTACACCTTCTCCGTCATTCTGGCTGTGTTCCTCGTGGGCTTGGGCCTCGGCAGCAGTGCGGGTTCCTACCTGTCGCGCCGGACAGAATCGCCGCGGATCGCTCTGGCTTGGTCTCAGATGTTGTTGACCCTGGCCATCGCTTGGACCGCGTTCATGCTCACCCGATCCATCCCCTATTGGCCGATTAACCCCTCGCTTTCCCAAAGTCCCGGCATCACCTTCCAAATCGATCTCGTGCGCTGCCTCTGGGCGATCCTGCCGGCCGCCTGTCTGTGGGGCGCCAGTTTCCCATTGGCGCTGGCCGCAGCAGTGTCACGTGGACAGGACCCCGGGCGCCTGGTGGGAGGAATCTATGCGGCCAATACCGTCGGAGCGATCGTGGGAGCGCTTGGCTTCAGCATGCTGGTCATCCCCGCCATGGGAACCCAGCAAGCCCAGCGGCTCCTCATTGCCCTGGCCGCGACCGCCGCGGTGTTGGCTCTCGCCTCGTCCTCCCAGCAACAGGATTCCATGCCGGGCAAATCCCTCCCTCGGGCCTCCAAGGACGCCGGCACGGCACCCGTCGCGATCTTCACCGCAATCGTTGCCCTCCTTATCTGGAGCGTGGCGCCGATTCCGCCCGGAACAGTGGGATATGGGCGATCCGTCCTGACCTACAACCCCTTGCCGAAGTTTCTCTATGTCGGCGAAGGCATGAATGCCTCGGTCGCAGTTTCAGAATGGCCGACCGGCGTGCGGACCTTCCACGTCAGCGGCAAGGTCGAGGCATCGACGGCTCCCATGGACATGCGCTTGCAGGCCATGCTGGCACACATTCCGGCCTTGCTGCACCCGCAACCGCGTTCGGTTCTGATTGTCGGATTTGGCGCTGGCGTCACCGCCGGCTCTTTCCTGCCCTATCCCGACATCCGGAGAATCGTCATCTGCGAAATCGAACCCCTGATTCCCAGGGTCGTGTCCCGCTACTTTGGAACGCAGAATCGCCACGTGCTCGACGATTCGCGCACAGAAGTAGTCTATGACGATGCCCGCCACTACATTCTCACCACTCGCGAGAAATTCGACATCATCACCTCAGACCCGGTTCATCCCTGGGTCAAGGGAGCGGCGACCCTCTACACCAAGGAATACTTCGAGCAGGTCCGACGGCACTTGAATCCTGGCGGACTGGTCACCCAATGGGTGCCCCTGTACGAGAGCAATTCCGCCGTAGTCAAGAGCGAGATCGCAACCTTCTGGGATGTTTTCCCCTACACTTCGATTTGGGGGAACACCAACAGCGGCCAGGGCTATGACACCGTCTTGCTGGGCAAGGCTGATGCTCTGGAGATCGACCTGAACCAGATCCGAGATCGTGCCGAGCGCCCGGACTATTCTGATGTGTTACCGGCGCTGACTGGCGTGGGGTTCAAGCCGCCGATTGATCTGCTGGGAACCTTCGCCGGGCAAGCGTCCGATCTCAGGTCGTGGCTAAGGAATGCCGAGATCAACCGCGATCGGAACCTGCGGCTGCAGTATTTGGCCGGCCTCCAACTCAATCTCTATCAGGGCGAGCCCATCTATCGCGAGATCTTGAAGCAGCGCAAGTTTCCCGGGGACCTGTTCGTCGGCTCGGACGATCTGAAAGAGTTGGTCGCCAAGGCGATGAAGATATCGCGATAGGGCCCTCACGCCCCGTCGCATCTTTCCAGCGCGGCTGGATGTCAAGTTTCAACCCCGGATGGAATCTGGGCCAAAGCCCCGTTGCAAGAAATCTCAGAAGTGGGAATTGAGGAGTCAATCTCCGAACGGTTGCGGCATGGCATCTCTTGGAGCCATACGAAGAAGAGGCCCGCCTTTCTCCGTGCGGCACGCGCGCCCCGTGTGGCCGAGAACGAAGGCTAGCGTTGCTGGGTGGGGGTTCCCTGGAAATGCTCCGCACCCTCATGGGGCACAGCTCGGTGACCACCACCGAGCGCTACAGCCACCTGCGGCCCGACCTGTTCGCGGAATCGGCCTTCGGCGCCATGAACGTGGATCTTTCCCGACCGGCCGGCGACGTGGTACCACTTCCGCCTGCCCCGGGAAAATCCGAGTCCAGAATAGCAACCACGCAGCAAGACATTACAGAAGGAAAACCAGCCCAAGTCACCGAAAACAAAACGTTTGGCCCCGTAGCTCAGGTGGATAGAGCGGCGGTTTCCTAAACCGTAGGTCGCCTGTTCGAATCAGGCCGGGGTCACCACCAGAATCGTCGGCGAGCGTAGCGCGGCTCCCCCTGCGGGGGCTTCGGGACCGCCGGCCACCCTGCCCGACCCGCGCGCTTCGCGCGCGCCCTCGTCGGCGCGCGGAGCGAGGGGGGCTCGGGGGCGTGCGAGCGAAGCGAGCCACACCCACGATACCACGCCCGGCGGTTTCCTGGTCGCGTGGGGAGCCCGCCGGCTTTGCCGGCGGCGGACCATCGCGGGAGGGTTTGGGAACCCTCTGAGGGTTCCCATATCAAACTGCCGGTCGCCTGTTCGAATCAGGCCGGGGTCACTGTCAGTTCAGGCTGCCCCTGCCAGACCGCGCTCCACGACGTACTCGGGCAACCGACCTTCCACGATCGCCCGGCGCGCGCCACGCACGAGCGCGAGGTAGTGGTGAAGGTTGTGCAAGGTCGCAAGCCGGTAGTAGAGGATCTCCTTGACGCGAAAGAGATGGGCCAGATAGGCGCGGCTGTAGCGCCGGCAAGTCTCACAGGGACAGCCCTCTTCGATGGGGAGGGCGGCGATGCAATGAACGGCATTCGCGATGTTGATGTGGCCCCCGCGTACGAAGAGACGGCCGTTCCGCGCAGCGCGCGTGGGCATCACACAATCGAACATGTCGATTCCCGACGAGATGGCAACCAGAAGATCCGCAGGCGTTCCCACACCCATCAGATAGCGGGGCAACTCCGCCGGCATGCGTGGCGCGATCTCCCGCACTACCGTGTGCATGGTCTCAGGTGGTTCCCCCACGCTGAGCCCGCCCAGTGCCACGCCATCGAAAGACAACCCCGCGATCTCGGCCAGGTGTTCCGCGCGCAGGCCGAGGTCCGCACCCCCTTGTACGATGCCGAAGCGCAGTTGCCCGGGCGCAGGCGTCGTGGCCACGCAGCGACGCGCCCAGCGTGTGGTGCGCTCCATCGCTCGGCACAGTACGTCGCGGGACGCGTCTGAGGGCGGGCACTCGTCGAAGGCCATCGCGATGTCGCTGCCCAGGTCAGCCTGGATGGCCATGGCCGACTCAGGCGTCAGGCGCTGCGGGCTGCCGTCGACATGTGAATGGAAGGTCACACCGTCGTCGTCGATCTTGCGGCGACCTTTCTGGCTGAACACCTGGTAGCCACCCGAATCGGTGAGGATGGCGCGCGGCCAGGCCATGAAAGCGTGCAGCCCGCCTAGATCGCGCACCAGCCGAGCGCCCGGACGCATGGCCAGATGATAGGTGTTGGCCAAGACAATCCGCACCTCGAGCGCCTCTAGATCGCCGGAGGCCAGCGACTTTACGGTGGCCTGCGTACCCACCGGCATGAACACCGGTGTTTCGACTGGGCCGTGGTTGGTTTGCAGCAACCCGGCCCGCGCGTCGCCGCAGCGGGCTTGTACCACGAAGGGGACACTCATTGGGGCAGCTTCCCGGGACGGATGAACATGGCGTCACCGTAACTATAGAACCGATACTCGCGTTCGATGGCCTCTCGGTACGCATCCAGCACCCGCTCGCGACCGGCAAAGGCAGCCACCAGCATGAGCAGCGACGAGCGGGGCAAGTGGAAGTTGGTCACCAGGTCGGTCACCACGCGAAACTCGGTCCCGGGCAGAAGCAAGAGGCGGGTCGCACCGCAGCCGGCAGCCAAGGGGCCCAGCCTGGCCAGGGTCTCCAAGGTGCGCACCACCGTCGTGCCCACGGCCACGATGGGCCGGCCTTGCGTCTGAGCTTGGCGCAGGCTCTCGGCGGCGGCCTCGGAGACCTGATAGCGTTCGGCATCGAGGTGATGTTGGGTGGGGTCCGAAGTGACGACCGGGCGAAAGGTGCCGGGGCCCACGTGCAAGGTGATGCACGCGATCTCGTGGCCCGCAGCCTGCAGCTCGGTCAGAAGCTCTTTGGTGAAATGCAGGCCCGCCGTGGGAGCTGCAACGGCGCCTGGCTGGTGCGCGTAGACCGTCTGATAGCGAGCCTTGTCGTCGGGCGACCGGACCGCAGTCCCCCGTTCTCTTCGAGCTGCCTCGATGTAGGGGGGCAGCGGAACCGATCCGAACTCCTCGATATGCGCCAACAACCCCGCCTTGCCCTTCCCCGAGAAGCGAAGCTCGACCTCTCCCCGCGGCCCCCGCCGAAGGATTTCGGCCTGCAAATCGCCCGCGAAGCGCAAACGTGCGCGTGGGGGCTGCCGGCCCAGCCCGCGCGCCAATGCACGCCAGTCTTCGCACCAGCACCTATCGTCGCTGCTGTCATCAGAAGAGTCAGCCGACGCCCTCTCGACCAAAAGAACCTCAACCTGACCGCCGGTGGACTTGGTTCCTGACAGTCGCGCCGGAATGACGCGCGTGTCGTTCACCACCAGCAAGGAACGCGGGCGCAGAAAGCGAGCGATGCTTCCGAAAAGAGCGTGATTGCGCTCGCCCGTGTCTCGGCTAAGAATCAGTAGGCGCGACTCGTCCCGCCGTGGGGCTGGTTGCGTGGCGACCAATCGAGATGGCAACTGGTAGTTGAAATCCTCGGTTTGCAGGTAGTATCAACTCCTCAAAGGCGTAGCATGCCCGTAGGCAGAACAAAGGCAATGTCTAGGGATCGTAAGGATGATACCTCGTCGGCTCCCTCGGGTGCCGCCCACTTCCCGGAGCTCATCGTCAAGAACACCCGGGAGTTTCTCGCCGGCTTCCAGCCTTCGGGCGGAAACGGAGGCGTCTTCTGTCCCACCCGTCGCAACATTCCCGTGGGCGAGATGGTGGCCGTAAGGGTCCGCCTCGGTCGCCGGCAGCCCCCCATGGTGGTGTATGGACGGGTCGCTTGGCGGCGGCCCGGACGACACATCCTCAAGATCCGCGCCGGCATCGGCGTCGAGTTCCTGGCCGACGAACGTGCCAAGTGGGAGTACCTACTCGATCTCGCCCGGGCCGGGACCAGCGCCCACAGCCGGCGGCGCCATGAGCGTATCCCCGTGGACCTGCCCATCTCCTGGCGACCCGTCGGCAGGCTGGAGGGGTTCTCCGGCCACCTGCACGACGTGGGGCGCGGCGGTGCCTTCGTACTGTCATCCGCCACCGTGGCCATCCAAGAGCGGGTGGTGCTGGAAATCGCGCCCCCTGGCGCTGAAGTGCCCATGGCCTTCATCGGTCGGGTGGCCTGGACGGGCAAATCCGGCAGTGAGAACGTGTTCGGCATCGAGTGGCGTGCGCGTGACGCCGGCGGCGGACGGCGCATCAAAGAGCTGGTTCGCAGGCTGACCGATCTGCAAACCCCTTTGC
>Ga0247846_1000076_pt1 | contig 14350 bp, 12 predicted proteins | sample PFST0metaG_FD_186001 | JGI IMG/M metagenome (GOLD analysis project Ga0247846, IMG submission 186001) | Peat soil microbial communities from Stordalen Mire, Sweden - P.F.S.T0 | ecosystem: Environmental > Terrestrial > Soil > Wetlands > Peat | place: Sweden: Norrbotten County, Stordalen Mire... | reverse complement strand
ACCCAGACCCCGTCCCACCCGGTGCGTTGGGCGTGGTGCGCCAAGCCTAGAAGTTCGTCCCAGGTCTGTCCCGTTCCCAGCCAGGTGCTGAGCCGCATGTGCACAACCTCCTGAACCGAGCTTACGACCGCTGTTTCAATCGGTGTCGTGCAGGTGAGGACCGGGCGTTGCTCCGGGCAACGTCCGCCTGCTTCGGAGCTTGTTGGCGATCATGAGGCGGGATTGGGCGCTGCTCCGCCAGAACTCCAAAACTGTGTGCAGAGATACGACAATACTTATTCTACGGCGAGACTCGCCCGAGGAACTCTAGAGTCCGATCTCCGCGCTGCAGGCCGGCCACTGCCCCCAGCCCGCCTCGGCTTGGAGCTTCTGAGCGGCTTGGTCCTGCACCGAAGCTGGAGCGTCGTTCGGCAGGCCTGAGTAGCCGAGTCCCCACCACGTCGACAACGCGAATTGGTAGGCACCGTAATATCCGTTGCCAGCGTCCTCGCTGTAGTTGTTACCGGACTCACAGAGCCTTAACGACAGCCAAACACCGCTGAGCTCGCCTCCACTGGAGCCGGACGGGGACCTCGCGGGAGGAGCTTGTGCAACTCGGGGAGCTTGTGCAACTCGAGCGGCCTGTGCCGCCTGTGCCGCCTGTGCAGCCTGTGCGGCCTGTGCAGCTTGTGCGGCCTGAGCGGCCTCTGCGGCCTGAGCGGCCTCTGCGGCCTGAGCGGCCTGTGCGGCCTCTGCGACTGCGTAGGCTTTTGCCGCGGCTTGAGCGGCTGCCGCGCGGGCATTGGATTGCTGCAACTGGCGCCATGCCGACGGGAGCAGGCCCTTTGGCGGGCGCGCGTTGTCGTGGATCGCCACAAGGTCGGCGGCACGGCCCTGCCAATATGGCGAGTACCTCTCGCGCGCGACTAGAGCCGAGAGTTGTGCGGTAGCGCTGGCGTGCTCGCGGACTCTTGTGGCAAGCCACCGGAGATCGTAGGCGGGCGCAGCTGATGAGCCACTTTCACCTCTGCTGAGATGGGAAGTGGCCCGAACGGGTATCAGGTTGATACTGGAGGCGCCGGCAGCGCCGATGAAGATCGATGTAGCAAAAAAAGCGAACGCAATGAGCGCGATCAGGGGGTGCTTGCGCATCTTGCTCCTCCTTGGAGTGTCGAAAACCCGGTGGGTTCCAGGTGGATGCGTTGATGCGGGCAGGCCGTCTTTTGCATGCGACTCGCGACACGGTGCCGGAAGGGCTGGCCGGATCTGGACGTTAGAACATCCCTACGAGGTGCGGACGGGTCTCGCCCTGTCTTCTCTGTGTGTCGCGACTCCTTTTCGCTCCATCAGGAGCGCAGGTCGGGACAAGCAGCGCCGCAAATCGCGCGGCTCGACTCACAGGCGTCGAGATATCGAGTTGTGCCTGCCGGGTGGCGAAAGCCTTAACCCCGACCCGGCGTGATAGCACCGGGCGTGTCGGCACCGCTTGTCGTTGACAGTTGGTGTGGCAGCAACCCTACAGAGGGGATTCTCGTTCACGCAAGTGCCAAAGGTTCTAGAGATACCATCTATCGTCAAGTGAGATGACGGGAACACTCCAAGAGGATGCCGCGCCAGTGGTGATCTTGCGTCGGCAGCCGTCGTGTTCCGCTCGTCTGTGAAGGCGTCGCGCATGGAGCAAGTGACATCGTGACCCGTCTATCGACTCTGCAATCCCGACTAGTGGCAGCGGTATGTCAGTAGCGAGTGTCGTGCCGGTGATTGCCGCGAGTTGGCCTCGTTCTTCGATCTGACGAGGTTTGAACGGGCCGGCACCGCCGAGCCCGCGGTGTCACCGCAAGGCTCCGCGGGCCGTCTCCAGGCACCGAGAGGCGGACCCCATCGCAGCCTCCACCATGTCGCCGACCTCCGGTCGCTGGTCCTCGGTGACGCTCGCGAGCGGGGTCACCACGGCCCAGCCGAGCTCTGTCAGAGCTTCGTCAGATTCGTCGCTCTCATCCGGCTGTCGGGCGCCGAGGTCGGCTCGGCCACCGAGGTCCAATCGAAGCCTCGGTGCTCCATCTTCGGTTCCTGCCGCGAGGATCAACCCGGTTGTCGCGAGCCGCGCGCGACGAACGCCACGGATCTCGCCGAGCGCAAGGTTGGGCACGTTCAAGTTGAGCACCGTGCGTACCGGGGCTCGCTCCAGATGCGCGGCGAACGCGACCGCGAGCGCAGCCGCGCTCTCGAAGTGGGTGTGGGTGCCGTCGGACGACTCGTAAACCGACCGAATCGGGCCGGCCTGGATGCTCGTGGCGAGCCCTTTCGAGCCGAAATGGACAGACGTGAGGGCCGCACCCACGGTGCCGGAGTGCAGCACCGCTCGTCCGACGTTGCGACCAGGGTTGATGCCCGATGCGACGAGGTCAGGCGGCGGTCCGAACGCACCGAGGCAGGCCGTGATCACGATCAGTGCCGGAAGCGCGTCTGCTGCGAAGGCCTTGATTCCCGCGAGGCCCACCGGTGCGACAGCCTCGAGGTGGATACCGCCGCCCATCGCGCTCAAGGGGCCAATCCCGGCACCGGATCCGCTCGCTTCCGACAGGGGCGCGACCACGACCACTTCGTGGCCGGCTTCGGCAAGAGCGCGAGCGAGGACGGCGAGACCGGGCGCATTGAATCCGTCGTCGTTGGTCACGAGAATCCTCATGGCCGCTCGCTCCTTTTGAGAATCGCTCGTTGGCCAGGACTGAAGCTGGTCGCCGGACCGCAGGTCAGATAAACGGCGTGAGGTGGCTTGGCAGGTACCATACCGTGATGCTCCCGCCTTCAGGCGAGCAGGTCGTGCTGGTCCACGACGACCTCGACGCCGTGATAACCGAGATTGGTGCGACGCTCCGTTCGCTCAGGGTTGATTCCAAGCCCGTCATCTGGGAGTTTCCCGAAGGTGAGATCGCTTCTTGCGACCGGGGACAGGTACTAGCTCCGTGGCCGAACAGGCTCGAGGACGGCTCATATCGTTTTGGAGACATCGTCGGCAGGGCAGCGCTCAACGAGCCAGAGCGGTCCACCGCGATCCACGGCTTCGTGCGGTGGATGCCATGGTCGCTCGAGGAGCGTTCCGCAGACCGGGCGGTGCTCTCCTGTGTCATCCACCCTCAGCCGGCCTACCCGTTTCAGGTCCGCCTCGACCTCGACTACACACTTGGCGGCGGCGGGCTCGAGGTCACTTGTGGGGCGACAAACACTGGCTCTGGCCTCGCCCCCTTCGGCATCGGCTTTCATCCGTACCTCCTCGGGGGCCCGGACGGCATCGACGAAGCCGAGATCAGCCTCTTGGCACAGCGACGGCTGCTCATGGACGAGCGCGGCCTGCCTGTCGGCGAAGAACCGGTCTCCGGCACGGCCTTCGACCTCGGAGGGCGGACGCTCGGAGGGCTCGAGCTCGACGACTGCTACACCGCTCTGGCAGTCGGGGTTGACGGCCGCTGGCATGCACGCCTGGACCTGCCCGGGCGATGCTCGGAGGTCTGGGCCGACGCTGCGTTCGCGTACGCCATGTGTTATACGGGCGACTCGCTGGGCGAGCCCGCGTACCGTCGCAGAGCGATGGCCATCGAGCCGATGACCTGCCCGCCGAACGCGTTTCGTACCGGTACGAACCTGATCGAGCTCCGACCGGGCGAGCAGTGGCAGGCGAGCTGGGGGATAGCGACTGCCGTGGGTTGATCGCCCTGGCGCCGGGCAGGGCTCTACAGGACGGTCACGAGGGTGCCGAGCGGTGTGAGCGGGAACATCGTCTCTGCATTCGCATAAGTCATCTCGACGCAGCCGAGGCTTTGTGGGTAGCCGTAGCCGGGACGGAGGTACCCGTGGAGCGCGTCGCCTCCGTTGAAGTAGCTCACCCAGGGGATACCGGGGTCGCTGTAGGGCGTCCCGTCGGGGTTCTTGCCGGACATCGTGGTGACGAGGTAGCGCGCAAAGACGGGGTAGGTGCCGAGGGCCGTCGGCGCCGCTGGGATGCCCGAGTTCACGAGCGCGGTGAAGATGATCCGGCCGTCGCGCCAAACCGTCGCGGTCTCCGGAAGTATCTGACTGACGGTGACGTAGTCGTACGGCCGGGTGGTCACCTGTCGATGCGCGACCGCCTCGAGAAGTCCTGTCCACACCTCGGACCCGGCCAGGCCGTCGGTGGCGAGCCCTTGAGCGCTCTCGAAGGCCATGATGGCACCGGTCGTGATCACGTTGGGCTGCCCGGGCTTCCAGAGTGCCGCCAGTGAGGCCGGCGTTTTGCTGAAGCGCCAGACGAGGCTGCCCGCGGCGGCTTGGACCGGGATCTCGGCTGCGATCGAAGGCTCGGAGTCGATCGCCGGAAGCGGCGTGGTCGTTGTTGTCGTGGTGGCGCTCTGGTACGCCCGGTGGACGTTGACGGGCAAGGGGGTGACGGTGGCAGGGCTCACAGAACTCGACGCGGCGGGCACGAATCGGAGGGGAAGGTAGCCGAGCTCAGAAAGGAGCTGTTGGAGGCGTAACTCGGAAGCTCCTTCGATCATGAAGTTCTTCCGAAGCGTGGTCGAGAGGCCCTGGCCGGAACGGCTGCGAACTCCGCCGGGGCCGCCTGGCACGCTGAGGTGCACGGTGCTCAAGGGGGCGAAGTATCCCTCCGGAACGAAACGGACCGCCGCCGGTGCTGTCCTCACCCAATTCCCGGGCGGCGCCGGTGAGAGCGTCGGTAACGGGCTGTCGGTCGCGAGCGGTTCGGAGAAGTCCACGGTCACGCTGGTGTCGAAGGCGGCGCCAGCCGTACCGGGTGCCGGTGAGACCGACGTGATCGTCAAAGGTCTCGGTGGGACCGTGGTCGTCGAGTTGCCCGGACGGGTTGACGCGGACGCGTGGCTCCCTCGTTGGAGGGCGATCAGGGTCCCGGCCCCGCAGAGGGCGATGACCAGAACCAGGCCGATCACCAAGCCCGGGACGCGCCACCGCCGGCCCTCGTCAGCAGCCCCTGTGTGCTTGCCTAGGCCCATATCGGGCTCTCCACCCTCGGTCACACGTTCGATCCACGCTCAATCTTAGACCGGGTATTGCGGGGCTCCGTACGCGGGTTACATGGGCTTTGAGGGGTTCCCCGTCCTGTTTGGCCGGCTCGATGACGAGCTCGGCCGGGGCGCGAAGGCGCTCTTTACCGGAGGTGCCCGAAGGGGACGACATCCTTCGCCCGCTGGGCGGGAGTACGGTGCGTGGGAGGAGGTTTCATGATCGAGCCCAGAAGCATGCAAGAGCGAGGACTCCGGCCCGGGCACAAGCTGACCGTTGTCGCGGCTGCCGTCATTGCCGCGATCGTGGCCTATTGGGCGTTCGCCAGCATCCTCGGCATAGTCGCTTTCCTGATCAAGACCGTGGTTGTCATCGCCATCATCGGTGGCGTGTTGTATCTCGTGATGCGCCACGCCGGAAGGCGCAAGCTCTGACGCAGCGGCGCCAACAGCGGCGCTGTCATCGCCACCGTTGCCCAGCACAGCCGGCGAGGCGCCGATCCGCTGTCGTTCGCGCCATCCAGACGAGCACGACGCAGCTGTAGCCCCGTAGACTGCAAGTGGAGCTGCCGTCCCTCGCGAGAGGCACTCCGTGACCGCCCCTGGCACCTCGGGTCCCGGGGGCGGTTCGCGCTCGGGGAGCAGCTAGAGCTTCGCAGGTGAAGGCTCCTGGGTGCCTCGAGGTCGTGGACCAGAGCGCGGACATGCGGACACTGGTCCATCCATCTCCAGAGTTTGCTCCCGGTCATGGGGAACTATCGGCTGGGGCCGTCGTCAAGGTGAGCTCGGTGACCGGTCCGCTCCGGGCGGGCCACCTGGCCAGCGGAGCGGACCGGGCCGGGCCCGGCGCGTCAAACCACAACGGAGATCAGGACGCCGGGTTCTCGACCATCGACTCGAAGAGGATCGCGCCGGTCGCATCGTCCCGCACCAGGAAGAGGAAGGGATGGTCGATGACGACTGGTTGCGTGTACGCCCGCATCGCCGTGGGCCCGACGGAAATCCCGGTCGCAGCCGCTGCCGTGGTGCCCTTCGGAGTCACCTGCAGGTAGGCGTGCTGCTCGACGGCCTGAACGACGAGAGGCGGGTACTTGATGATTCTGGTGAAGTCGGCCATGGGCCCGAACGCCTGTGACATGCCCATCGACTTCAACGTCTGGTCCAGCTGATTGTCCGAGCGCAGCGTGAACGTGGGCATCGACACGGGGCCGATTTCAGGCGACATGCCGTTCACGATCTGCTCAAGAGAGGCCGGGGTGAGCGAGGAGACGAAGCTCGACAGCGAGGACTTCGTCGGCATCACGACGAGAGCGCTCAGTTTCTTGCCCGTGTAGGGAAGCTCCAGGGCGGTGTACTGGCTGTCCGTTGTGGCGTCGAGCGTCATGTCCTTCAGCGAGCTGGAGGGCGGCGAAGTCATGAAGGGGACGCTCTCGGTCGCCCCGGTCGCGAGATAGAACGGCCGATCGGCGGTCGCGTTCTCGAACTTGTGGGCCCACATCGCGCGGAAGTAGACAGCGTCGGCGATCACAAGACGCGTGAACTGGCTGAGGGCGCCTGGGCTGAAGAGCTGCTTTATCAAACCCTTGGTGTTCTCGCTCGTCCACTGATTGATGGCGTTGGTAGCCCCCGTGAGATCGTTCTGGAAGTCGGTCTCCCACAGCCCGGTCTGGAATTCCCTCGACAGCGCGCGGACGAAGGCCGGCAGCGCGGCGAAGTGCTCCTGGAGGAAGAGGGCGTTCGCGATATTGAGCTCTGGCTCGTGTCTCAAGTTCGTCCCGGTTGTCGACGTCTCGGCCGCGAGCAGGGCTGCAAGGCCGTGCCACCCGGCGGCCTGCTGGGCCGCAGAGAGCCCGGCTGTATGCAGGGTCGCAGCGATTCCCTGCTCGGTGGAAGCTGCGGCGCCGAGCTCCAGCATTGCGAGTGCGGTAGCCAGGCTGGAGGGTGAGACGAGGACGTCGCTCGAGTCGCTCGAGTCGCTCGAGATCGCCAGATTGTTCAGCAGATCGAGTGAGAAACCGACTTCGGCGTTCTCCACCGCCTGTTTCACACTCGAGGGTGCTGGTGGCGCTGGCGTCTCGTTCGCGCCGAGCTCGTAGGCGCTGCCAATACGGTCCGAGACGAAGACCTGGCCCGGCCGGTGACTTGACTGTTGCGGTCTTGCACTTCCTTCGGGGATCAGGACGCCGACCAGCACGAGCACCAGGACGACCACCAGCGAGCCACCACCACCGAGCAGGCGGTGCTGGCGGGTCTTGGCGCTGCGGTTCTTCACCCGGGCGAGAAGCTCCTCGGGTGGTGTGGGCACGTGGTGTTGCTTGGTTGGTTCAGGCGCGGAGTTCATGGGCGTAGGCCTCCTCAAAGTCGGCGCCGATGTTGGCGCGAAGTGATGCGAGTGCTCGGTGGAGATGGGTCTTGACAGTGCCGGCCGACACGCCAAGTGCCAGCGCGACATCCGCTTCGGGAAGATCGCACAGGTAGCGGAGGACGATGGTTTCTCGTTGACGTCGCGGCAGTCGCACGAGAGCGGCCACGAGAGCAACCCGCAGTGCGACATCGTCCGACTCGTCCCTTTCGTGGCTGGGTGCCGGCAGCGGCGGCCGGCGGCGAACGTGGTGGAGCGCCTCACGCGAGGCGACTTTCAGGACCCAGGCGTCGCGCCACGGCAAGGCCTCGACCCGCGCCCAGCGCGAATGGGCTCGAGCGAGGGCTTCCACGGCGACGTCCTCGGCAATCCAGGGGTCTCCTGTCAGGCGGCGAGCAACACGGATCGTCCGCGGCAGGATGTGCACGAAGAATTCGTCGAATCCCTCGTCCCTCCTATCTTCGCCCGGTGTGTGACTCGCTTCCTCGCTCGGTGGGTCGCCTGGCGCCTCGTCCGACGATTCGCCCAACGATTCGCTACTACTTTCCGTCATCGCCCTATTAAAGGCCTCCAGGCGACGGTTTGGTTGACGTCGATCACACAAAGCGCGGCCGCAACTGGCTTGCGCCACTGAGGGAGATTCTCAGCTGGGCCCGACGAGGGGCGCCGCTATCACGACGGGAACCCTGGTCCGGCCGTTGCTGTTTCCCAGAGACGCCGCGGTCACCGCCCCGGAGCTGATCGGCCTCTCGCATGGCGAACCCTTGTCGCCGACAGCACAGCCGCGAGGGCCATGAAGCCCATCGAGGCATAGAAGGCGGCGTGCAGACCGGTCGTGAAGGCGGCCGCCAGGTGACCGTGGAGGCTCGTCGTGCCGACGAAGATGGCGAAGGCGAGGTGCTTGGAGATCGAACGGGAGGCGACGAGGATCGCCACCGAGAACGAGAAGACCATCCCGATGTTGGCGAAGGTCCGCAGCATCCCCGAGGAGATCCCGAACATTTGAGGAGGCGAGGCCTTCATCACCGCGGAGGAGTTGGCGGGGAAGAACCCGCTCGCCCCGACCCCGTTCACGACGCTCGCGACCACGACGAGCCACAGCCCGCTGCTGAGCGAGAGGTGCGCGTAGATGAACAGGGCGACCACCTGGACGCCGAGCCCAACAGTCGCCGGCAGCACCGGCCCGAACCGGTCCGCCAAGCGCCCGGCGTAGGGGCCTACACCCGAGCCCACCACGTAGCCGGGTACGAGAAGCAGCGAGGCGTGGATGGGGGAGAGCCCTCGCGGGCCTTGGAGGTACATGATGACGAGGAACAGCACTGCGAAGTTGGCGAGCCCCTGGAACAGCGAAGCGAGCAGTGACGGCGCGAGCGTCGGGACCTTGAACAGCGAGAGGTCGAGCATCGGCTCGGCCTGGTGCAGCTCGACGAGGACGAAGGCGCAGATGAGCACCACCCCGCCGATCAGGTAGCCGGCTACCGAAGCGTCGAAAGAGGACGTGGCGAGCGTGGTCATGGCCCAGAGCACGCCGAACAGCCCGAGGCCGAGGGTGACCATGCCGGCAAGGTCGAGGCGGCGGTGGGCCCGTTCACCGTGCTCGTGCAGCACGTTCGTCGCCAGGATCAGCGCCGCGGCTCCGATCGGCACGTTGATCCAGAAGATCCAGCGCCACGAGATGTAGGTGACGATGAGGCCACCGACCACGATGCCGAGGACCGCCCCGAGGCTCCAGCCGACCGAGTTGTAGCCGTAGGCACGGCCGCGCCGCTCGGGAGGGTACAGGTCGGCGATCACCGCCCCGCTGTTGGCGGTGACGAACGCTCCACCGATGCCCTGGACGATCCGGAAGCCGATGATGGCGGCGTCGTTCCAGGCGAGCGCGCAGGCGAGCGAGCCCAGCACGAAGACAAGGAAGCCCGCCTCGTACATGCGCACCCGGCCGAACATGTCTCCCAGCCGTCCGACCTGGGTGGCAAGCAGGGTGATGACGAGCAGGTAGCCGATGACAACCCAGATGACAGTTGAGAGCGCCACGTGCAGCCCCCGCTCGATCTCCGGGAGGGCCAGGACCACGATTGTCGTGTCGACGGCGGTGATGAGGACCCCGGTCATGACCACGACCATGGCGAGACCCGTGTGGGAGGTGATCCCCGCCTGTCCTTTGGCGCCTTGGCGCGCCGTGGTCGGTCTGCCAGTCATCGTCAGGCCCCTTGCTCGTCGGCAACGGGCGTCGGCGCGGCGCCCGGATGGTCTTCTGGGCGGCGCCGGCTCCTTGCGATGCCTTGAGCGCGTGCTCGGGGCGTGCCGGCCCCAACGCTCTTGCGCGCCTTTGTGACGGCCAAGGCCGCGTATTCCTCGTGCCAGGTGAGCTCGGCTTGGATGTACAGCTCGCTGCGGCGGAACACGGCATACACAGAAGGGCTGAGCGGTCCGTGCTCCTCGAGGCGAGCCCGCTTGGCCCTCAGGGTCTCGAGAGCGTCCGTCGCCGCCTTGCGCCGGTGCTCCAGCAGCGCGAGCAGCTCCTCGGGGTCCTCGAGCGCGCCGAAGAGCAACCCGACGCCGACTACGTCCGGCGGCCGCACGAAGCTTGAGAGCGTTTCCTCGCGAAGGACTCGGAGCGCCGCGTGTCCGGCTTCGCTGACTCGGTAGACCGTGCGAGGAGGGCGTCTGCCAACCTGTTCGCTGCGGAGGACCTCGATCAGCCCCTCTGCTTCCAGCTGGTGCAGCTCACGGTAGAGGGCCCCAGGGCTCACCCCGCCCCAGGACTCGACGTGCTTGGCCTCGGCTTGCCGGCGGAGCTGATGGCCATACAAGGGGCCGTGCTCGTCGAGCAGGCCGAGGGTGACAAGACGCGACACGCTCATGCGATCACTCTCGCGAGACTATGTGGGAGAGGTCAAGTTGGCCCAGTGCGACGCTCAGGGAGCAGATGAGACTGCCATTCCTGCACGGCTGCCGCCGAGCCGGTGTGGTGTTCGGTCGTGATCGATGCTGGCTCTCTGGGCCATCTTCAGCGCAATGGGACGGCAAAGTTGCAGTCCGGCACACTGTCAGGGGTCAGTGGGGGCGTGGTGAGGAAGGTCACCCGGACACCCAGCTCGCTCGGCTGTCGGTCTTGCTCGACACCCCAGGAGTGGAGGGCTTCTGAGACGAACTGCCACTGCGGGGGGCTGATCTGAGTCCCCGGTCCGAGGTGAACAAGTGCCTCTTCATGCCAGGGCTCGGTGCGCAGGCTGAGTTCAGGGAACTTCGCGGCCAGCTCTTTCGCCTGGTCGTCGGGGACAGGCCGGCACCATTCGACCGGGCCGTCGCTGTCCTCGCTGACCTCTCCGTGGTAGATGCAGAAGGCCTCCCCGGCGACGCCCTCGATGCGCGGCAATGGGCGGTCCTTGAGGATGCCCACGAACTCCTTGCCGAATGCCCAGGCTCCCTGTTGATCCACGTTCCGCTTGAGACACAGCACACTCCGCGCAGGGATCCTCCGAGTAGCAACCTCGTACATCACAGACCTCTTTCCCTTGAGAAGATCGACGAGGTAGCCGGCCAGATCCCTGCGAGCCGCATGGTCCCGCTCGAGGTCGGACCAGTATCCGGCGATTTGCCGGGCAGCGACTTGCGGCTCCAGGCCGATGATCACCTTGATCTCGGCGAGTGGAAGCCCGATCTGGCGAAGAGTCGCGACGAGACGGGCCTGCTCCAGCTGATCTGTCTCGTAGAAGCGATAGCCCGAGTCTGGATCAACGCGAGCCGGTGGCAGAAGGCCGAGCTCGTCGTAGATGCGAAGCGCCTTCTGCGACAACCGGGATTGCCGGGCAAACTTGCCAATGCTCATCAGGTCCACGGTCGACTTCCTCGTTCCGGGCGGTCGCCCGGTGCCATTCACTGTGCGGCCTCCCCCAAGGTGAGAGTCAAGGGCGCTCTTCCAGATGCCGCAGAGTCCACTCTGTCCAGACTCCGACGAGCCTCGTCACGCCCAGGAGGGCTCTTGTGCCGGCGATGTCGGCGGATGGCCGGCTGCGCCTTGATCGGCGGTGTGAAGCGTACTGGCCGTTGACAGCGGACCCGTCTCTGCGTCGGGAAATGGCTGGGGCCGGTGGAGGAGCGGGGGTTGTTGGTGGCGGGCACGCTGTTGACAGCGTGGTCGGCGTCAACCCGCTTCACGATCTCTGCCGAGGCGAGCGGCGGGCTCCCGCGGTAGCCGCGTGGCAGCTGGACCGGTGCCGCCGGCCGCGGCTATCCACCCAGGGTTGCCTGCACCTCAACGTGCGAGGTTCCCGGTGCCGCCAGCGCCACCACGTCTCCCGGGACCGGTCTGCCGTCCACTGTGAGGGAAACCCCGCTGCCGGGGCCTTGCCGCGTCACAGTGATGTCGTACCAGGTACCCCGGAACAGGCGCCTGGCGGAGAACCCGGGCCAGGCAGAGGGAATGGCCGGGGCTATTCGAAGCCCGAAGTGGGTTGGCCTGATACCCAGGATCCACTGGGTGGCGGCGAGGTACATCCACGCCGCCGCTCCGGTAAGCCAGGCGTTGCGCCCCAAGCCGTACTGGGGGTGGGCGGGCCCGCAGATGTTCTGGCAATAGACGTAGGGCTCCACCGCCGACCTCTCGACGTCGGGCCGGGACAAAGGGAGAAGCTGGCGGTAGTACTCATACGCCCGGTCACCGTCGCCCAGCTGGGCGGCCGCGACGACCGACCAGGCAGCGGCGTGGCAGAAGATCCCGCCGTTCTCCTTGGCACCTGGCGGGAAGGTGCTCGTCCCGTTCACCCGCGGGTCGCCGCCATCGTAGGGCGGCCACATCAAGCAGGGGCCATATGGAGTGTCCAGGAGCTCGTGAGACGAGGCCATGGCGAGCTTGGCTCGCTCGAGCGGGGCAACCTCGCCGATCACGCACCAGCTCTGTGGGATCAGGTTGATGCGGTGGCGAGCCTCCGAGGACACCCCGATGGGCTTGCCGTCGTCGTCGAAGGAGCGCGCGTACCAGGACCCATCCCAGGCACAGGCGTTGATCGCACGAGCCATCTCGTCGTGCATGCTCTTGAAGCGCGCCGCCTCCTCTGGACGTCCCAGGTGGTCCGCCAGTTCCGCCAGGTCCAGCACCGCCCGGCAGAACTGCATGGCACACCAGACGCTCTCGGCCAGGCCCGAGCCGTGGTCCACGTTCAAGGTGTCGTCCCAGTCGGCGAAGCCAGATCTCGGAAGACCGTGCGGGCCGCGATTAGCAAGGGTGAAGCCCAAAGCGGCCATCATGTGGCCCCAGATCGTGTCATCCGCTGCAGCGTGGCCCGGTTCGCTGCCGCCTCGCCCCGTGTGCTGCGGGCCGGTCGCCTCCTCTTGTGCGTAGGGAACCCGCCGACCAAGGTACGCGTCGTCGCCCGTCTCCTTCAGGTAGGCGCAGGTGGCTATGACCAGCCAGAGGTGGTCGTCGCAGAACCACTGGGGCCAAGCGGGCCGTTCCGCGGCCAGACCTGGGCCACCTTTGCCGGTGAGAGGGAAGAACTGGTGCCAGCAGTGCCCGTCTTCGAATTGCACTCCCCACAGCCGCTCCGTGCGGGATGCGACTTCGCCCGGGGCAGCGTGTACCACTCCCAAGGTGTCCTGGGCTGTGTCGCGGGTGCCGATCCCTCGCCCAAGGCCGGTCTCGTACCCCGACACGAAACGTGACCAGTGCAGGGAGGTGCGGCATTGCAGTGGGTTCCAACAGTTGAGCATGGCAGTGGTGTCAGCATCCGGGGTCTGCACGCTGAAGGCCCCGAAGTAGGCCTCCCAGTCAGAGCGGAGAGCCTCGAGGGCGAGCCCCACCTCGGCTGGGTCACGGTATCGCCCAGTGACCGCGCTGATGGCATCGGGAGTGTCAGTGATCCCCAGCACATAGACAATCCTGGCTTCTGCCCCGGGCTCCAAGCTGACCTCGTGAAAGAGCGACCCGATGTTGTTTCCGCGGGCAGCCTCGCTCCCGTTCGGACTGCCCGCGACCACAACTGCCGGGCTTTCCAGTCCCCGGTACGGTCCCACGAAGGCCTCTCGATCGCAGTCGTAGCCGAGTGGGGCACGGTCCGAGGCGAAGAACTGGGTGGTGGGGGAGAACCTGGTTCCCGTCACGATGGCATGGCGGGCCTCGTCGTAGCGAGAGCTCAGCACATGCTGGCTCCAGTCGAGGTTGTGCATGTCACTGGAGGCGTCTGCGAAGCTGAGCTCCACGTAGCTGAAGACCTGGATCACCTGGCTCGTCAGGGACCGGTTGGCCAGCCGGAGCACCCACAGCTCTGCAGGGCACGGGTCATCAGGTGGCGCGGGGGGCACGAAGTACAAGATCTCGGCCCAGGTGCCCTCTCGCTCGGTGGTGATCTTGGTGTAGCCCGCTCCGTGACGGCACTCGTAGCTGTCCATAGGGGCCCGCACCGGCTGCCAGGTCGCGCCCCAGTACTCCCCGGTGTCCTTCCGGCGGAGGTAGACGTAGCGGCCGGGCTGGTCCGGCGGGAGCGAGTTGTAGCGGTAACGGCTCACCCTGCGGTTACGGGGGTCGCGGTCAAAGGAGAAGCCGCCGGCGGTGTTGGAGATTATGCCTCCGTAGCTCCCCTGTCCCAGGTAGTTGATCCAGGGCGCAGGCGTGTCCGGGCGGGTGATCACGTACTCCCGGGCACCGCGGTCGTAGTAACCGTAGGGGTTGGTAGCCAGGTGGGTAGTACCGACGGCGTCATCGGCCCTTGGTGTGCGGGAGCTCGGGCTCATTGAACCGACAAGCATAACCATTGCTTTGCAGTGGTGCACCCTGTCAAGGCAGCACAGACCTCGTAGCCAAGCACCAGGCCCGACGGGTTTCACAACGACGGCAGCTGCCGCTTCACCGTCACGCATTGCCCGCGATAGTGACCGGGAACCTAAGCCCGGATCCACCGAAAAATAAGGCGTTCGGGGCTTAGCCACGCCCAAGCATCCGCGAAAAGTGCCTTCCGATCAGGGAGAATGGCGGTTACGAAACCAAGCCAAGCCG
>Ga0247846_1000069_pt1 | contig 14823 bp, 9 predicted proteins | sample PFST0metaG_FD_186001 | JGI IMG/M metagenome (GOLD analysis project Ga0247846, IMG submission 186001) | Peat soil microbial communities from Stordalen Mire, Sweden - P.F.S.T0 | ecosystem: Environmental > Terrestrial > Soil > Wetlands > Peat | place: Sweden: Norrbotten County, Stordalen Mire... | reverse complement strand
GGGCCACGCCCTTGCCCTCCTTATCGCGAGACCGCGGCGCCACGTGGACCGCATGTGTGGGGCCTGCCGCCGGCGCGCCTGCCCCAGGCGCGCAGGTGGCCGCCGACCGTGTCAATCCCTCCAAGTTCTACGCAAGCGACGGGACCGGGATGTACGTGAGCACCGACGGAGGCACGACCTTTGTGAAGGCCGCCGCTATTCCGTCCGGGCGACCGCGTCCCGTGTTCGGAATCGAGGGGGATGTCTGGGTTGCGACGGATTCCAAGACGAACCCCGGCCTGTTTCATTCGCAGGACTCGGCAGCGACGTTCACACAAGTGAAGCAGGAGAACGGCACGCCGCTGGTGGACAGTGCGGGCGCTGTGGGCTTCGGCATGCCGAAGAGCCCCGGGGGCTATCCGACGGTGTACCTCGCCGGCTCCGTGGCTGGAGTCTGGGGCACGTATCGCTCCGACGACGTCGGGGCTACTTGGCAGCGCATCGATGATCCGCAGCACCAGTTCGGGTGGCTGCACTGCTTGACCGGCGACCAGCGCCAGTACGGCCGTGTCTATCTCGGCACGGGCGGCAGGGGGATCCTCTACGGCGACCCGCGATAGGGAAACTGACACAACAAAAGGAGCATGGAAAATGTCCACGCAAACGTCTTCTGGACATGGGGACCCTAAGAGGGTCCCCAACCCCCCCCGCGTAGCACTGCGCGCGGCGAAGCCGCGCTCCGTCCACGCGCTTGGACATGGGGACCCTGAGAGGGTCCCCAACCCCCCCCGCGTTGGACTGCGCGCGGCGAAGCCGCGCTCCGTCCACGCGCTTGGACATGGGGACCCTGAGAGGGTCCCCAACCCCCCTCGCGTTGGACTGCGCGCGGCGAAGCCGCGCTCCGTCCACGCGTTGGCGATGTCGTTGGCGGTGATCTTGTCGGCCTTGGCGCAGCATGGTTGCAAGATTTGTTCTTGCGCTGAGAGACCGGGAGCGCAGGTGCCGGGCGCGGCCCTCGCGGCGACTTCGCCGGCCCAATCGGCCCAGAGCGGCGGGAGCGCCGCGTACAATTGGAAGAACGTCGTCATCCTCGGCGGGGGATTCGTCAGCGGCATCATCTTCAGTCCCGTCGAGAAGGATCTCATCTATGCCCGCACCGACGTGGGCGGCGCGTACCGCTGGAACCAGGCGGACAAGAGCTGGATTGCCATCACCGACGAATTCGGGCGCGATGCGAACTCTGGCATCGAAAGCCTTGCGGCCGATCCGGTCGACGCCAACAAGGTGTACTTGGCCGCGGGAACGTACACCGGCTCGTGGGCGGGCAACGGCTACATCCTGCGTTCGAGCGATCGCGGCAACACCTGGCAGAAGACCGACATGCCCTTCAAGATGGGCGGCAACGAGGATGGCCGATCGAACGGCGAACGGCTCGCTGTCGACCCCAATCTGACCAGCATTCTCCTTTTCGGGTCGCGCAAGAACGGGCTGTGGAAGAGCACGGACTCGGGCGCAAGCTGGGACAAAGTTGGCGGCTTCTCGGCCTCTGACAGCGGTAACGGGGTCGGCATCCCCATCGTCCTCTACGACAAGGCGAGCGGAGCCAAGGGCAAGCCCACGCCGACTATCTACGCCGCCGTCGCCAACAAGGACGGCAGCCTCTTTCGCAGCACCGATGCCGGCGCGACCTGGAAGCTGGTGCCCAAGCAGCCTATGGGCGTGATGGCCACTCACGCCGAGTTCGACTCGACCGGCGTCCTATACATCAGCTACGGAGATGTCCCGGGCCCGAACAACATGATGGACGGCGCGGTCTGGAAGTACGAGCCCAAGCCGGAGAAGTTCACCAACATGACCCCCGCCGCCCCGAAGAAGGGCGACACCTTCGGCTACGGCGGCCTGTCGGTCGACGCCGCGCACCCCGGGACCGTGATGGTCAGCACCATCGACCGGTGGACCCACGGCGACGAGGTCTACCGGACAACCGACGGTGGCAAGACCTGGAAGCCCCTGTTTACCAAGGTCGTACGCGACGACGCCGGTGCGAAGTACCTTTACTGGCACAAACCCAATGACCCGATTGGAAGGGGCTGGATGGGTGACATCGATATCGACCCCTTCAATCCGGGCCGGGTCATGTATGTGACGGGACAAGGGATCTGGGGGACCGAGGATGCGACCGCCGCGGATTCTGACATGCCCACCCACTGGACGTTCATCGACCGCGGGCTCGAGGAAACGGTCGTCGCAGGCCTGGTCAGCCCACCCTCCGGACCGCCGCTGCTCAGCGTGGTGGGCGATCTCTGCGGATTTCGGCACGACGACCTGAACGCGCCCTCGGCCGGCGGGATGTTCGACAATCCGCTCTGCGGCTCGGCCACCAGTATCGACATCGCATGGGGCAAGCCCGAAATCGTCGTGCGGACTGGGTGGCACGACAAGGGGCTCTGGGGAGCCTACTCCCTCGACGGCGGCAAGAGCTGGGCGCCCTTCGCATCCATGCCCAAGGGCAAGGGCGCGGGCTCGATCGCCGTCTCCGCGGATGGCTCGGCTTTGCTGTGGGCGCCCAAGGACGGACCCGTCTCCTATTCAAAGGACCGGGGCGCGACCTGGGCCCGCGCAGAGGGGCTTCCCGACTCGGCAGAGCCGGATCCTGATTGGGCCCCGGTCCATCTCCGGCCGGCCGCGGACCGCGTGAACCCCAACAAGTTCTACGTGCTCGACGCCAAAGGCGGGCAAGCGTACACCAGCACGGACGGCGGAGCCCACTTCACCTCGTCGCCGGGCGGGCTACCGAGTCTCCCCGACTACCAACTTCATTCGGCTTCGGCGCAGGCCGTACCCGGCATCGAGGGCGACGTGTGGCTCACCAACTTCAAGGAGCTCAATCACTCGACCGATTCGGGAAAGAGCTACGTGGCCATCGACGGCGTGACCGAGGCCAATCAGATCGGCTTTGGCAAGCCGGCCGAGGGCAAGAAGTATCCGGCCCTGTATCTCATGGGCAAGATCAACGACAAGCCGGGCTTCTACCGCTCCGACGACGCCGGTGCCAACTGGGTGAGGATCAACGACGATCAGCACCAGTTCGGCTTCTGCGGCGTCATCATCGGCGACCCGCGCGTGTATGGCCGGGTTTACGTGGGAACGGGCGGTCGAGGGATCCTGGTCGGCGAACCGAAGTAGAAAGAGCCGGTGACTCGGGAGCTCGCTCGGGGCCATCGCGCCTGTGCGCGGCGGTTTCCGAAGGGCCGCGCAATCAATGGAGTTCTCCCCGGACGGTTATGGGAGCAAGCACGTGCGAGCGCGATCTGCCGCTAAACCGAACCCGCTACTCGCCGCTGGTGCCGCTCGCCGGCGGCAACCCCCGCTGGGGCTCCAGTTCAACGCTCCCCCCTTCCAGCGGATTCGGACGTGATATTTGGTCGTAACCAACCTGTGCACGATCAACATCAACACGACGAGGGCGACTACGATCAGCGAGAGCACCGACCGGTTGGCAAGACTCCACGCTAGTCCGGAATCTCGACCTCGACGAGCTTTGCCAGGAGAGTGAGCGACTCCTGCCAGCCGAGATAGCAGGCCTCGGGAGGAATGACATCGGGCACGCCTTCCTGCACGATGCTCAACTCGGTCCCGACGGATACCTTCCTGAGGGTTACCGTCACCTGAAGCTCCCCCGGCAGGTTCGGATCGTCGAATTGGTCGGTGTAGCGAATGCGTTCGTGCGGAACCAGCTCGAGAAACTTCCCACCGAAGGAGTGGCTATGTCCTGTCGTGAAGTTCGTGAACGACATCTTGTGGGTGCCGCCTACCGTGGCATCCAACCGGTGAACCTTACCAGTGAATCCGTTTGGCGGCAGCCACTTTGCCATTGCGTCGGCATCTAGAAATGCCCGATAGATCTTCTCAGGCGTCGCACGGAGCACGCGGTGAAGCCGGATGGTGTTGGTTGACATGATCTCGCCTCCTTTGTCCGGTCGCCCGCCCAACCAAGAAACCCATTCGAGCACCCGATCCGGACGAGCACCCCGAACCGAAATAGCCGACCCACTCTAAGCTGCAGATTGGATGCCACAGAGTTCAGTATGGTCGCAGGCCGCCCTACCAAAGGACTCAGCCTGCAATCCCGAGTGGCGAGAAATAGGCGAAAATCAGTACGATGACGACGACGATCGCCAACGAGAGCACGAGGTCGCGTTTGTTCCAGCTGGCGCGAGACTGTGCCTTGTCCGCTGCCACCGTTGTCCCATAGGTCAGACCGTTCAGCTGTGACTCGGATGGTCGCGCGGTCAGAAGGCTCACGACGATCATCACGACGATGGAGAATATGAACAGGAGGATGCAGAAGTAGAGGAAGTTGATCGTCGCAAACGCATACAGGAATCCGCTCAACGAGTGCCGGCAAAGCTCGAGAACGATGCGCAGGATGCCGACGACGAAGCCTGACACCATCGCAGCCAGCGCCCCCTTGCCATTGATGCGCGGGACGAAGACACCCAGTAGGAAGACAGCAGCGATGGGCGGGGCAAGATAGGACTGGACGCTTTGGAGATACTGGTAAAGCGTATCGGAGATCCCCTTCATCACGGGAATCCAGAGGGTTCCGAGAAGAACCACCGACGCTGTGGCAATGCGCCCGACCTTGACCAGCTCCTTCTCCGTCGTGTTCGGTTTGATCTTCTGATAGATGTCCAGGGTGAAGAGGGTCGAGCAAGCATTGTAGACGGAAGCGAGCGAGCTCATGAGGGCGGCCAGGATGCCGCCTGCGAGCAGGCCGCGCAGGCCGACCGGCAGCAGCGTCTTGACCAAGGTTGGGAATGCCTGATCGGCTTGGGGGAGTTGGATCCTGCCCGAACGCGCCAGCGCATACGCCATCAATCCGGGAATCAGGAAGACGAAGAAGGGAAGCATCTTGAGGTATGCAGCGAAAATGGTTCCCCGCCTGGCTTGCTGCTCGTTGCGGCCCGCGAGGCAGCGTTGCACGATGTGCTGATCGGTGCACCAATACCAGATGCCGACGATGGGAGACGCAAACAGGATCCCCAGCCACGGGAAGTCGGGATGCGAGAGTGGGAGGAACATGTTGAGGTGATCCTTCGGCACGGAATGGACGAGGTTGTTCCAGCCGCCGACTTCAATGAAACCCGATATGGTCAGGATGATTGAGCCTCCGAGCAGGACGATGGCCTGCAGGGCCTCGGTGTACATGACCGCGTGAAGCCCGCCGAAGACCGTATAGGCCCCGGTGATGGCGATCAGCACAATCGCCCCTGTCCAGAAGTCGACTCCCAGGAAGGAGTTGAACACGACCGCACCCGCGTAAATTGTCACGGATGCCTTGGCGATGACATAACTGAGCAGTTGCACGATGGAGAGCAGCCAACGCGTCTTATCGTTGTATCTGCGCTCCAGGAATTCCGGCATCGTGAATACCTTGCTGCGCATGTAGAAGGGAACAAATACCCATCCCAGCGTGAGCACGATCCAGGAATGGAGCTCGTAGTGCCCCATGGCAAGGCCGGATTTCGCGCCGGTGCCGGCGAGCCCGACGATGTGTTCGGAACCTACATTCGATGCGAGGATGGAAGCCCCGATGACAAACCAGCCCAGATTTCTGTTGGCGAGGAAGTAGTCGGAGGGTGAGTCCTTCTTCCTCCTGATCGACCAGACAGAAATGCCTCCGATCAGAAGGAAGTAGATACCGACAGTAATCCAGTCAAAGAGGCCAAGGATTGCCATTGGATTTCCTTTCTTTTTCGACCGGCACGGTACCAGCCCTTCGCGAAGTTGTCACGGTGTCCTGGAGCCGCCTGTTTGCGCGAATCCTCGGTCCCCAAGATGCGGCAAGAGAGCCAGGGTCGCGTGACGATCCTGGTGGCAATCGCGGAGCCAGACGCAATACGCAAGATCCTGGACCACCTCGGAATCCCCAGCGAAGCCCCGCGCCGCACCGGCGCTCGCCCTCCGCCCCAAGCCGAGCATCCTCGCATGGCCGACACCGCCGACGTCGACTACGCTGATCCGCCCAGCCGCGTCACGACAGGAAAAGCCGTCCAATCGTTGCCCGGCGCGTGCAATCTCTGCCGCAACGGGGTAATCGGACGAAGTGTCGCCGCGCGGCGCCATGAATAGTTGGCAATCTCGGAACAATTCTAGGTGCGCGGCCCGAATTTCGTTCTACACCTCCTCGTCGAATCCGACGGCTTGTACGCTGACGCAAGGAGTTCTTGGATGATTCGCTGCCCGATGTCCGTGGTCAAACTAGCAGGAGCGTTGCTGCCTTTCTTGTTCATGACGGCCAGTTGCGTGGACACTACCCACTCAGCCGCCGCCGGTGGACAAGTGGGTATCGGCGGACAGTCTCAGGGGACCGGCGGTGTTGTTGGGACCAACGATAGCATCGGAGGTTGTCCGGGTGCGATTGACACAGCCACGGACGGGACAGCCGGCACGACCGCTACGGGCCCCTACCTTTGGAAGAGCGTGACAATGCGCGGGGGCGGGTTCGTCGACGGAATCATATACAGCCCGGTTGAGAAGGATCTCATCTACGCGCGAACCGACATGGGAGGCGCCTATCGCTGGGATCCGCCCATGAACGGTTGGGTGCCGATCACCGATTGGATCGGTCGGGCCAATTCGAACTGGATTGGCATCGAAAGCATTGCCGCAGATCCCGTGGACGCCAATGTCGTCTACATGGCGGCGGGAACCTATATGAGCAGCGGCAGTGGCGTCATCCTAAGCTCGACCGATCGGGGTGCCACCTTCAAGGCCAACACCATTGGCGTTCCGATGGGCGGCAACGCCGATGGTCGCTCCATGGGCGAGCGACTCGCGATTGACCCCAATCTGACGTCAAAACTCTATTTCGCCTCGCGCGCCAACGGCCTCATGGTTTCGACGGATTCGGGTGCGACCTGGTCGCGTGTAGTCAGCTTCCCAGTAACCGGCGGGATTACTTACGGCGGGACAGCATCCAACGGGACGCCGTACCCGGGGACAAATCTCGGCTTGTCCTTTGTCCTGTTCGACCCGAAGAGCGCCACAATCGGTAGCGGCTCTTCCACAATTTACGTGGGCGTCGCGGATATCACCGACGGCAGCAATCTCTTCGTTTCCAAGGACAGTGGGCTTACTTGGGGTCCAGTCGCCGGTGGTCCTTCTCAATGGATGCCGCATCACGCGACCTTTGATTCGAACGGCAACCTCTACCTTGCATACAATTACGGCGTCGTTACCAAGAGTGCGACGGACGGCACGACGACTAACTATCCCGTAGGAGGCCCCAATAGTTTCACTGCGGGTGGGATCTGGAAGTTCGATCCGGTTGCTGCTTCATGGACAGACATTACGCCGAACAAAGGCAGGTTCGGTTACGGCGGCGTTACGGTGGATCCAAATACGGGCACGATCATCGCGGCCACGCTCGACTGGTGGAACCCGGATGAAATATACCGCAGCAAGGATGGCGGAACGACCTGGATAGCGATTGGGCGCAATGCTCAACATAACCTCAATGGAGCAGAATGGTTGCGCTGGGGAGCGGCCAGTTGCGGTACCCCCAATCCAACGGGATGGATGGGCGACATCAAGATCGATCCGTTTGATTCTGACCACGTCATGTACGTCACCGGCCAGGGTGTTTGGAGTACCAATAACGCTACCGCAGCCGCGCCGGGTGACATTGTGTGGACGTTCAATGACCGCAATCTCGAACAAACCGCAGTGACCGACATGGTCCCTTCGGTCAACGGCGCCTTCTTGAGTTGCGTCGGTGACATTGGGGGCATGCGCAACGAGAATCTTGATCAGCCCTCTCCCATCGGAATGTACAGCAACCCCGTTTTTGGTTCTTGTAGTAGTTTGGATGTTGCCGGGCAAAACTCGGATATCGTCGTGCGCGCGGGCAGTGCGTCGAGCTCCAACAGTGGGAAAATCGGCGGCTACTCGACGGACAATGGGAGAACCTGGTCGCCCTTCGCAACATTGCCTGCCGGAGCAGTCACGACCGTTTCCGGTGGCAAGCTCGCGGTATCTGCCGACGGCTCGACGGTTCTGTGGGGCCTCAGTTGCATCATTGCACCGGCGACCACCGCTTCCACTGTGTTTTACGTCTCGTCGGATATGGGAGCCAAATGGAACGCGGTGTCCGGGTTGCCAGGAAACTCATCAATCGCTGCGGATCGAGTGAATCCCTCCAAGTTCTATGGCTACTCGTACGCCAACAGCGTCGGGACCGTCTATGTGAGCAATGACTCTGGCATGAATTTCGCAGCGGCAACGCCGAATTCCACTGCCTTTCTGGGACGAGGCACGCTTCGCGTCTCGTTTGGCCATGAGGGCGACGTTTGGCTTGCCAGCAACTCGGCGCTCTATCATTCGACGGAATCCGGGGCGAATTTTGCGGCGCTGGGCAATGTGCAGGCGGCCTATGCCGTTGGTTTCGGCAAGGCGGCCGATGGCAGCGCCTTCCCCAGCGTTTTCCTGCTGGGCGCGGTCGGTGGCGTCACCGGGATCTTCCGCTCCGATGATCAAGGCGCCAATTGGACACTTATCACCGATGATCAGCATCAGTTCGGGGTAGCTGGCTACCTCGCCGGGGACGAGAATGTCTCTGGTCGTGTGTACGTCGGCTCGAATGGGCGCGGAGTCATTTACGGCGCCCCCCTAAACTAGGCCACGCTCGCCGCTTCGTCTGAACGCGACGGCATTTTCGGTCGAGTCTCGCCTAAGATCTGTAATCGGCCATTCGGGATGGCTGATCACGCGTCAAGACATTTCTTCGCGACCAAGCGGAGGCTAGCTGTGCTAACCTGCACACTAGTCCTTCCGCAACGATTCAGCCTTGCCAGGGCCATGGAGATTCTCGCATGGACCACATCGGATTCATGTCGTTTGCCTTCTTGGTGTGTACTGCACCGTTTGGTGCGGGGTGTGGACACAGCGCGATCGCGCTTGATGCCGGCGTGGTTCTGCCGGTGGATGCGCGTTCCCCCGACCCATTGATGGACGTGACCGGCACCGTCTCCGGCGGTCGGGACCCGCTGCCAGTCGACGGTGCCCCGTACGCCTTCTCCAACCTGACGACGACGATGACCGAGATGATGGCCGCCGCGGTTCGCCCCTGGGGGGCCCGGCACGCGAAGGAGAGGCGTGCCGGCTGGCAGATGAAGATTGATCTCCTCGACGCGCAGGCTGAGCTGCGAGGAGGGCTTCTCCGGGCGGAGATCGAGATCCGCACCACGTTGCGCTCGCGCGATGGACTTGTGTCCCTGGGCCAGAGTCAAAACCACTGCAAAGTGACCGGCGTCGACAGCCGCGACCCGCCCAGCGCCGTGTATCGCTGCCTCGAGAACCTGGCCCGCGATCTGGCCGGCTGGCTGGAAACGGCACATCCCTAGCAAGGAGAAAAGCAAGATGCGTGCCCTCGTCATCATCGCCCTCGTCAGCACGGCGCTCGGTTGCGCCACCATCCAGCCCGGACACCGGGGCTTGTACTTCGAACCGTCCAAGGGTCTGCATCGCGATATCCTCACTCCCGGCCGGCACTGGGTCGGCGTTTTCGGGAGGATCGAGGATTTCGATATCACCTATGCGACGCATGCCGAGCAGATCGAGACCCTTTCTCAGGAAGGGCTCAAGATGGTCCTGCGCATCGCACTCATCTACCGGCCGGTCGCCTCCGAGCTTTACGAACTGGAGACCGAGATCGGTCCCACCTACTACGATGAGGTCGTGGGGCCCGAGTTTCGCAGCGTCGCGCGCGGTGTGGCGGCCCGCCACCCGTACATGGAACTGCACCGCAAGAACGAGCAGATCGAGGACGAGGTCGAGGCCGATCTGCGGCGGCGCACCGCGGGCAAGCACGTCGAGATCGCCTCGGTGACGCTGGAGTCGATCCAGTATGAACCGGCCATCCTGAAAGCGGTTCAGGACAAGTTGGCGGCCGAGCAGGACTCGGCCCGGCAAAAGACCGTGCTGGAGAACGAGGGCATGCGCAAACGTCTCGAGCTGCAATACCAGGCCGAGCAGGAGAAGATGAGAGCCGATGCGTCCCTGCGCGAGAAGCAACGCGAGCTAGAGCTGAGCAAGGCGCAAGCGGAAACCGATCGGGTCAAGGAAGAATCCGAGGCGGCGAAGCGCGTGATCCAGGCGCGCGGCGACGCGCAGGCGGCCAAGTATTCGGCTCAAGCGCTGAGCGAAAGAGAGAAGGCCCACAATCAGGCGCTGACGCCCCTGGCGGTCATGGAGAAGGGCTTCGAGGCGCTCAAGGCGCTCGCCGGGACGGGTACCAACGTCATGATTGGTGACTGGTCGAAGGTCCCCAATTTCCTGTTCCCAGGCCTGAATGCGTTCAGGGCATCCGGCGCAGCCGGGCCGGGCGAAAGGCACGAGAAGCGGTAGAGCTGGCGCTTGGCGCGCTCTTGCCCTTGCGCCCAATCGCCGTCAATCACTGCGCCGCCGGCAAGAATCCCGCCGCTTCCTTTTTGCAGGCCTCAATGTCCTTCTGGCTCGTGGCGCGCTCGAACTCGCGGGTCTGGGTGCCGCCAAGATCGCGCTCGTAACCCTTGATCGTGAGAGGCCCCGTCATCGCCGTCATCTGGCCGGCGATGACTTCAATCCGATACTGACGGCCCGCCTTCATCGGCAAGGCGAAGGTCCATCGCCCCGTGGTCGCGGTGACCGCGACATTGCCGGGAGACTGATCTGCCCAGTGCGATGGCGTACCGATGAAGTGGCAACCGGGCAAGAGCTCGAAGTACCCACTGAGCGACGAGACGTCCTTGTCATCGACAAATTGCACGTAGCCGGAGAGGGTGGAAACCTGCTGCGGACCGAGGGGCTGCGGCGTGGATGGATAGAGCCGGTCGGGGCGCACATTCCCGCCCGAGACGCAGGCGCCAGCCGTTAGGGCAAGGGCCATCACGAAACCCTTGAAATGCTTCTGCATGGGACAATTATGTTCGGGTGGGCGCCGCGTGTCCATTGGCGCCAACGCATCGATGCCGTGGCGCCCAATCGCCAGCAATCACTGAGGCGCGGACTGAGCTCGCGCCGCTTCCGCCTTGCAGGCCTCGATGTCTTTCGGGCTTTCGGCGCGCTCGAACTCGCGAGTCTGGTTGCCGCGAAGGTCGCTCTCGTAGCCCTTGACCGTGATTCGCCCCGTCGGCGCCATCATCCCGCTGGTCCTGAATTCAATCCGATACTGATGGCCCGCCCTCATCGGCAAGGCGAAAGTCAATCGCCCCGTGGGCACGACGATGCCGGATTTGCCCCAGGGCAACCATCCGCGTGATGGCGTGCCGATGACGTGGCAACCGGGCAAGAGCTCGAAGTACCCGCCGAGCGACAAGACGTCCTTGTCGTCCACGAATTGCACGTGGCCGCTGAGGGTGGAAACCTACTCCGGAGCGAGGGGCTGCGGGGCGGGTGGATAGAGCCGGTAAGAGCGCACGCCCCCGCCCGAGAGGCAGCCGGCGGTCGACAGGGCAAGAGTCATCACGAAGACCACACAGCCCGTTTGCATGGGGCGATTATGTTCCGGCCGGCCGACTATGGACACACCATTTTTTCGAGGCTGTCCTATGATGGCAAGGCTCTTGAGGTGAACCCATGATCTTGCGTGCGACCTTGATCCTTGTGTCTTCTTGCCTGCTGCAACCCATGGCCTGGGGACGGGCCGAATCCGTCCCGAACGGCGCGGTGGTGACGGTGCCCGGCCTGAACGTCCAGATCCAGTTCTACGGGGAGAACACCGTGCGGGTGCTCAAGTGGCTGCCCCAGGGTTCTGCGGCGAAGAAGAGCCTAGTGGTGATTCAGAACAAGCTGCCGAAGCTCAAGCTGGAATCCCAAGAAACGCCTTTGGAGCTCTCGCTCAGTTCGAAAGCCATGACGGTCCGGCTCTCGAAGCAGTATGGCAGCGTGACCTTCCTGCGCGCTTCCGGCGACATTCTGCTCGCGGAGAGTGGAAAGGCTGCCCTCGCTCCGGTGGAGTTCAGCGGCGACAAGGGCTTCAGCCTTCTACAACGTTTTACCCTCACCCACGCGGAAGGCATCTACGGCCTTGGACAACATCAGGATGGGTACATGAACTACCGGGGCCGCTCGGTGACCCTGGTGCAGGCCAACACGCAGGCCTCCACGCCCTTCCTGGTTTCCACCCAGGGCTACGGACTTCTGTGGGACAACACTTCCAAGACCATCTTCAAGGACGGGCCCGATGGGCTGACCATCACCTCTGACATCGGTGACAGCCTCGACTACTATGTGATCCAGGGCGACAACATCGATGGCGCCATCGCTGGTTACCGCAATCTGACGGGTGCCGCCCCCATGTACGGCAAGTGGGCCTACGGATACTGGCAAAGCAAGGAGCACTACCACACCCAGGACGAGGTGTTGGCAGTGGCGAAGGAATACCGCAAGCGCGGGATCCCCATCGACAACATCATCCAAGACTGGAACTACTGGGGCACCATGCGGAACTGGAGCGGCATGATTTGGGATCCCGTGCGCTACCCCAAGCCGGCCGAGATGATGAAGACGCTCCACACTCTTCACTTCCATCTTGCGATCTCAATCTGGGGAGGGTTGGGGCCAGATAGCAAGCTCTACAAGGAGATGGACAAGAACGGTTTCCTGTTCAGGCCCTCGGGCTGGGCTGGGTTCAAGTTCTACGATGCCTTCAATCCTGCGGCCAACGACCTCTATTGGAGGTACCTGAAGAAGGGGCTCTATTCCAAGGGCATTGATGGCTGGTGGCTAGATTCCACCGAGCCAGACATCATCAATGCCCTCAGTAAGGAATCCTCCGAGTACGAGATGAAACGGGTGGAGAACAACCATTTAGGCTCCTGGGCGCGGTACCTCAACGCCTACCCGTTGATGATCACCGGCGGACTGTATGACCATCTTCGCAAGGAGAATAGTCGCCAGCGGGCCTTCATCCTGACCAGGTCCACCTTCGCGGGACAGCAGCGCTACGGCGCCACCACTTGGTCCGGGGATATCGGCGCGAGCTGGGATATCTACCGCAAACAGATTTCCGCGGGGATCAACCACTCAATGGCAGGGATCCCCTACTGGACCTTCGATATTGGCGGCTTCGTCCTGGGCAGCTACAACGGCGTCTTCGATCGCGGTATCAAGGAACCCGCCTACCAGGAACTCTACACGCGCATGTTCCAGTTGGGTGCCTTCAGTCCCATCTTCCGGGCCCACGGCTCCGAAGGGCCGCGCGAAATCTGGGAATTCGGTGAATTCTCCGATGCCCTGGTGAAGGCCGACCGGTGGCGCTACCGCCTGATGCCGTACATCTACTCGCAGGCCTGGAAGGTCACAAGCGAAGGGCAATCGATCATGCGCGGCCTGCCCATGGATCTTCCGAAGGATGCGAGGACCTTCGGCATCGACGACCAGTTCCTGTTCGGTCCTTCGATCATGGTTTGCCCTGTGACGGAGTACATGGTTCACCGTCCGCCTGAACCTACTGTGCTCGTTCCCACGGCCAATCTGCGCACGAAGGATGGCCAGCCGGGCGTCCTGGTCACCTACAGCAAGGATGTGGACCACAAAGTTCCATCGCTTGTACGCGTAGAGCCGCGTATCGATCTCATGTGGTACACAGGCCGTCCCGACTACGCCACGGAGAGCACTTTCTCGATCCGCTGGGAAGGGAAGCTGGTGCCCACCCAATCCGGCCCGCACCAGCTCCAAGTCAAGAGCTTCGGCGCCCGGCGCCTGTTCCTGGACGGGAAGGAACTGCCCTTCCTTTTCGATAACACCCTGGAGCGCTACACGCAGCCCCTGCAACTTCAGGCGGGCCATTCCTACGATCTGGTCATGGAGATCGAGAACCCGACGCCGGGTGCGGTCAAGGCTCAACTCTACTGGAGGACACCGGATCTCTACGCCAAAGAGAAGGTGGTGGAAGTGCGGCCCAAGACCCGCAAGGTCTACCTTCCTGCGGGTTCCGCGTGGGTGGATTTCTGGACGGGCAAGACCATGGTTGGCGGCACCACCATCACGGCCGATGCGCCCATCGACAAGATTCCGCTGTTCGTCAAGGCCGGTTCCATCCTGCCGCTTGGACCAACCATTCAGTACACCTCCGAGAAGCCCGCAGATCCCATCGAGCTGCGCATCTACCCCGGAACCGACGGCCAGTTCCTCCTCTATGAGGATGAGGGGGACAACTACGACTACGAAAAGGGCGTGTACGCGACCATCCCTTTCCGGTGGGACAACGGGAAGCGCCAGCTCACCATTGAAAACCGCAAGGGCAGTTTTCCCGGCATGCTAAAGCGGTGCAGTTTTCATATCGTCGTGGTGGGCGAAGGGCGCGGTGCGGGAATGGATCTCGCGGAGAAGCCCGACCAGGTGGTTTCGTACGATGGCAGTCAGAAGGTCGTGAAGTTCTAGCTATCCGACCATGGGCAGTACGCCGCCTGGGCGACCATAGTGCGGGACCACGTCGTCGCCTGGCCGTGGCTCGACGAATTTCCCCAGCGCACGAGAATAGTACAGACAGCCGACCTCGCTCGGATCGCGCGTGGTGAAGAAGTGCTCAGCGGCGTCCAGGGCGGCCAGCCAGCGCAGCTTCAGCTCGGGGAGATCGACGGGTTGTGCGAGGTGAAGCCGGGCGAAGTCCTCGGGGCGATAGCGGCCACGACGGCGCAGCAGATCGAGCAACATGGCGGGCGTGAAGCCGGGATCCTTCCCCGCTGCGGCCCAACACAAAGCCCCAAGAGGCAGGTGGTCCATTGCCTCGTGGATGTCGAGGTAGTCGCGAGGTTCGTCGCGGCCGACCAGCGCCAGCAGCTTGTTGATGGCGAGATC
>Ga0247846_1000049_pt1 | contig 16132 bp, 13 predicted proteins | sample PFST0metaG_FD_186001 | JGI IMG/M metagenome (GOLD analysis project Ga0247846, IMG submission 186001) | Peat soil microbial communities from Stordalen Mire, Sweden - P.F.S.T0 | ecosystem: Environmental > Terrestrial > Soil > Wetlands > Peat | place: Sweden: Norrbotten County, Stordalen Mire... | reverse complement strand
TGGGATGACACGTATCGGATGCCTTCTGTCTAGCGAAGGTCGCTTACCTGGTAGCACCCAGGTTGGGATACACGTCGGCCGGGATTGAATGGTCCTGACCGCCTGCCTGTGCCGATCATGTCCTCCAATCCCCCTGCACAGAATCCCCAGGTCAATCGCTTGGATGGGGTTTTCGGCACCCACAGGCGTGCCTCAAGCTCGTAGTTCGGCAATATCGCCGAGATCTGCGTCGAGGTCTCCGGCCGGATCACCCTCAGCCAGCCGAAGACGCGAGCAGAGCGCCGAGCGTTGACCCTCCCCCGCTCTATCGTGGCCGCGCTCGACGATCACCTGATGAGCTTCAGCCGGCAGATCCGATGGCGCTCGTTTTCACAGCTCCCGAAGGCGGCCCACTGCGTGCGCCGCACTGGCGGCGGCGTCAGTGGGCTCCGGCCGTTGAGGCGGCTGGTAGAAGCAAGCAGGCGTGCCGGGCTTCGCTACGGCGTACGCGACCCTGCGCGGAGCTATCGGACTGACGCCGCGCGCGTCGCTGATCACGTTGTCGGCATGAGTGCCTGGTAGCAGTGATCCTGCAGTGACCCTGCAGTGTTTTTGGAGCTACCGATCAGGTAGCTAGCTCCCATTTATGGCGGCTGAGCTGCACTGATACCGTCTTGAGCGTGTCGGGCGTTGCTGTTGACGTTCCGAGCATTCGATGGCCGTCGAGGCACAGGGCGTTCTCATCTGTGGCCCAGGCTGAGCTATCTCCCCGCCTCTCAAGAGGCGACTCACCGGCTGCCACGGGCAGCGTGCGATACTCCGAATGGTGGATGACGCTGACTGTGACCCTTGGTGTCAGTGGATCGTCCGGCATCGCCACGGTGGAGACGATTCGTTCCGTCGTGAGTTGTTTGCCGCCTTCCTGGCCCCACTTCGAGACCGCCTGCTCGATGCTGCGCATATCCAAGAAGGAGATGTCGTCCTGGACCTCGGGACAGGTGACGGGCTGATTGGTTTCGGTGCCCTCGAACGTGCGGGTCTGTCGGGAAGGGCTATCTTCAACGACCTCTCCGCTGATCTGCTCGGCCTGTGCCGGGACTACGCGGCTGAAGCAGGTTTGCAGGACCGATGCCGGTTTGTCCTCGGCTCTGCGGATGATCTTGTGGAAATCGACGAGGCGTCTGTCGATGTGGTCACGATCCGCTCGGTTCTGATCTACGTGAAGGAGAAGGCAGCGAGCCTTCGGGAGTGCCACCGAGTCCTTCGACCTGGCGGGCGACTTGCACTTTTCGAGCCGATCAATCGGTTCATCGTCGCGGGCCATGGCCGGGCCTTCTGCGGTTACGACATCTCGCCCATTGCCCACATAGCTGCCAGGCTCGATGCGCTCTACGACACTATCCAGGACCCGGTGAACAACCCCATGATCGACTTCGATGAGCGAGACCTTCTCAGGCTCGTGACGATGGCGGGCTTCGACGAAGTGCACCTGGAGCTGCGTGCTGACATCGAACCGAGGATGAACCCCCAGCCCTGGGAGCGCTTCCTGGCCAGCTCCAGCAATCCACTGGTGCCGACAATCGGTGCGGCCATCTCGCAGACTCTGAGCGATGAGGAAGCAGCGGCCCTTGAGCGGCACCTTCGCCCGCTTGTCGAACGGGGAATCGGCGAGCATCGGATGGCGAGTGCGCTTATCAGGGCGGTCAAGCATGGCGGGGACAAGGATGCGAGGTCACCATCGAAGGCTGGAGAGTGACTATGGAGCTGTCGAATCGCCGGTAGCGCGAGCTGTTGGAAGACGTGGCCACCAAGCATGGGCAACCCGTTCAGTCCGCTGGTGACGTGACGCTCTAGTCGCGTCGATCCTGTCCGGTCACGCGTCGGATGAGTTTCCCAAAGAAGGTGGCTATGCCCAGGAGCGCCCTGTACGACGGGAGAGTCGAATAACCGTCCGGCGTGTGATTCACCCGTCGCCACCCTCTGACATTGGAAGAAGCGCCTAGTGGGTGGCGGGGCTTCCGGCGGCGAGTTCCTGTCGATCCCACGCGGACAGTATGCACGACGGCTTAGCGGCGCTGACGGTCACTGCGGTCGTCTGCGCACCCGGCATCATCTGGCGAACCGAGGGCCGTCCTGAGCCGGTCGTGCCCGCAATAAGCGATGAGCGCAAGGCCCCCGTGACCGTCGGAACGTGACCAGTCCTATCGCCACGAAGGTGTACTACCTGATCCCCCGGGAGACGACGCCCGGTGGTATAGCTACACACGGTGCGCAAGCTCGGCGTAGTCGCGATGATGGCCATGACGCTGATGCTCGCTGCATGTACGAGTTCGACCGCGCTGGTGGCAACAAAGGCAAAGGCTGCCTCGGTCGTGCCCTGGGTCGACGAGCCGGCGACTCAGTCTCTGATCTCCTCGCTGCTCACGCCACTGCCGCTGCCTCGGCCACGAACCGGGGCCCCGCCGTGCGCTGCCTCCGACCTGGCGGAAACCGGCCTTGGCACAGAAGCAGCTACGCAAGAACTCGTGGTGACCATCTCCTTCCGCAACACCGGTTCGGCTGCCTGCACCCTGAAGGGCACACCGAGAGTCGTGGCCGCTGCGCCGGGGCAGCCAACCGTGGTTGCCGTCGCTGAGCCGGTGCCCTCGTACGGCGAGATGGGCGATGTCGCTCCCGCGGCAACTGTGTCGGTGCTGGTCGAGGACCAGTTGGCGTGCGTGGCCAATCCTGGGGGAAACGACCAAGGCGACGCCGGCTACCACAGCCTGGTGATTTCCGTCCCGGGAGGCATCACCAAGAAGGTCAGCGGCCTCAGCCTCGTCTTTCCCTGCGGCATGTCGGCGACGCCGTTCTTCATCGCCAAACCGGAAGCGACCTACCCGCTAGCTCGCTTCATTGGCCTGGTGCCACACCTGCTGCTCCCGGCGACGGCCAAAGCCGGTTCGACGTTGCACTTCGAGGTCGACCTGGTCAACTCAGCTGGCCGGCCGGTGGCGTTGTCGCCCTGCCCGGTGTACCTGGAGGCATCCAACGTCCCGACCAAGCTCCTGTACCGGCTCGACTGTCGCACGGTCCGCTCCATCCCTGCCCACGGTCAGGTGCGCTACGAGATGGAGATGTCGATACCGGATGCCGCACCCCCGGGCCCGGCGAAGATCTTCTGGGACATCATCGGGGCTTCCACCACCACGGCACAGGGCCAGGTGCAAGTCCAATAGACGCTGGCGCGTACGGGTCAGACTTGTACGGGCCGCTGCTCATGCACCCGGCATTATCCGGCGAGCCGGTCCTGCCGTCAGTGCGCGTGAACAGCCGCGCCTACGCGGCTATTGGAACGTAACGGGTCCCATCGCCACGAAGATGTGCTACCCGACCCCCCGGAGACGACGCCCGGTGGTATAGATCCACACGGTGCGCAAGCTCGGCGTAGTCGCGATGATGGCCATGACGCTGATGCTCGCCGCCTGTACCAACTCGACCGCTCCGCCTGCTCATCGCACCTCCAGCTTCATCGCCTGGATATCGACCCCGGCACCGCCGACGACTACCACGACGCTTCCGTTAGCTCCGCTATGCACTAAGGCCGACCTGCGGGTCCAGTTCCTAGGTGCTGGTGCTGCGGCGGGCATGGTTACGGACGATTTTCAACTTACGAACATCTCCAAGACGACCTGTCGCTTGCAGGGCCAGCCAAAGTTGTCTCCCAGCACAACCGCCGGTGGGCACATGTCGAGCGTCGTCCGCCACGGCTACTTACCCTTAGACATCGTCCCTGCCAACCTCGCCCCGAAAGCTTCTGGCTACGTCATCATCGGGGGCACAGACAACTGCCCACCGATAGGTGGGACAAGTCACGTCAAACCAGTGCCCTACAAGCACGTCAGGGTCGCACTCCCTAACGGCGAGGGTACCTTCATTACGAGCGAGATGCCGCCGTGCGTGCCGATGAGCGTGAGCCTCGGGGTCGAGCCACCGGTACTTGTTCTGCCCTCCCCTGGCTCGCTTGCCTCGCTGGATGTCACCGTTGACATGCCTGCGAACGTCAGAGCGGGTCACGTCCTCCATTACACCGTGGTCCTCTCCAACGCGCGGCAAGTGTACGGGCCGTCGGGCACGGAGGCTTCCCGAAGTGTGTCGCTTGTGCCCTGCCCCGGATACAGCGAGGTGCTGAGCCTGTTCATACCTGGCCACGTGGGCCAGGAGCACACCTGGACTTACACGCTGAACTGTGGACCAGTTGGGCGACTCGCCCCTGGCAAGTCGGCGCGCTTCGCAATGGAACTGTCGGTGCCGACCGTGTCGAAAGTGCTTGCGGCGACATTCGGCTGGTACCTCAACACAGGCAGCGGCAACACGTTCAACGCGGCGGCTGCCTATCAAGGGGTCAGGGTCTATCCATGAGCGCCGTCGTGATGACCCCATACGCGATGTCACCCCCGTCCTGCTTCTTGAAGTGATGCGACCGGTACCGCTCGTCCGTGTCCTCGGGATCCTGGTCCTGGCTGGCACTTTGGCAGCTTGTACCAGCACGGTGACACCCACGACCTCGACGACAGCCGTGCTGTAGGCGCCAGTGACCGGTAGTACGAGATCCTCGCCGTCGGCCCTCCGACGCGAACCCCCACCTTACGACTGGAACGCGATGACCCAGGCCCTAACGAGCACTGCGTTCCGAACGATTCCGCGGTGTCGGTGGGAGCGTTGCCAGCTTGCCGTGACCTCGCTGTGTTTGAGGCGATGGGGTCAGCGATCCTGCGCCCGGCAGTGACGCCCCGGGGTGGTACGGGTGCTCGCGGTGAGGGCTTGACGGAATGCTGTCGCCATGAGCGATAGGACCAGCACCGGAACAGGATGAAGACCCAGTACGAGGTTTGGGCGCAGGCGTCGCGGCCCAGGCTCGTGCGTCTCGACGGCGACGCCCCTCATACCTACACGAGAGTGTCTGAAGCCTCCAGGACGAGCTGAGGACCTCCTAACCTTGAACATTCATCCGGCCACGGGAAACTAACGGCGAACGGTCGAGCCGTGACGATGGGGTGACAGTGAGGGCGCTTGGCCGTGGCAGGGCGCGTCAGGTCAGAGCTTCGTGCTCTTGTCGGATGTCACGCCCTCGGGAGACTCACCGTTGTCGGGTCGGGCGCCGGGACCCGGGTTGTTATGGGAACGCGGTCCGCAGCCTGAGAAATGCTCGCCTGAGCGCTGCTGCCCACGGCCAGGTCTCGTCCAGTCGCAAGATGAGCCGGTGCCCACGGCGCACGAGGACGGCGGCGACGTGCAACAGCCGGTAGCGGAGCGTCTTCGGCTCGGCCTTTTTGAGCTCGCCGTCGAGGCAAGTCATCTGCGCCCAGGAGAGCAGCGCCCCGGCGATGAGACTGGTGGCCACCCAGGCGAGGTTCTGGGTGAAGCTCACGAACGGCAGGTTCTGCAGCCCGCAGTCTTTCCAGCACCGGACCCTGTCCTCGACGCGGGCATGGCCGCGTTGGCGAAGCTCGAGTGCAGCGGCGTCGATGCTCAGTGCATTCGCGTTCGTGATGAAACACGTGTGCCGGAAGCCCTCCGAGGTGTCGAACAAGCTGAGCTGGGCCCCGGGGTGAGGACGCTCGCGCCGGCAGATGAGCCGTGCATCTTCACTCCAGGTGGACAAGTCCATGAGATCTGTGAGCTCGGCCACCCATGCGCCGTCGCGGACGGTCCCGTCCACCTCGATGGCCTCGACCCAGTCCTCTTCTTGGAACGTCAACAAGGCCTCTCGCACGCCTGAGTCGACAGGGTGCCCGATCGAGTACTCGATGTTCGCCTCTGTGAGGCCGGAGACAAAGTCATGGGTCGCCCCGGCCGAGTCGGCCCTCACGAGAATGTGATGTCGCACGAGGCCGGGGTCGTCACCGGGCTCGTGACCTACCTGGTACTCCGGCGGGAGAGCGGCGATCGCCTGGTCCAACAACTCGAGGTGATCATCGGCGTCGTTCGAGCCGGCGTTGCCCGGACGCAGCATCAACGCGAGAGGCTCTCCGGCCGTGTCGCACCAGGCGCCGAGGGGATGAAATCCATAGCCGTGCTTGTTCTCTGCACTTGGCAAATCAGGTCCGGCGAGTTGCGCGAGCCAGTCATCGGATCGGGTCGTTGGTGGTGGTCGGGCGGCCGGCAGTCTGGGAGAAGTTGGGTGTGTCGAGGTGGGCGTCGGTGGAACGAGCGGTCATCTGCTCGATCTGGTCCATCTTCTGACGAGCTCCGGCGAGGCTGATCTGGAGGCCGTCTACCTCACCGAGCCAGCCTTCTTGTCGGGCTTCGGCGACTCGGGCGATCAGATTGTCGCGGACCTCGATTAGCCGAGGGCGCTGCGCAGGGTCGGGCCGTAGCAGCGGGCAGCGCAGGCAGGCGTGTTCGTGGATGCACGTAGTGGCGTATGAGCGGCCGCAAGTGCCGAGGGCGACCTTGCGTCGTTCGAAGGGGCCGAGGAACTCACCCCATTCCTTCTCCGTCGGCACGCGGTATTCCGCGCTCGGACGCAGCTCCCGCCGGCGAGCGATGAACGCCCGGTGTCCGTTGATCACCTCTTCGGGGTAGACGGCCTTGTATCCCATGGTCGTGTTGACATCTCGATGACCGGCGACCAGTTGGGCGATGTGCGGCGGCATGTCGTGCATGACAGCGTCGGTGATGAACATTCTGCGGAAGTCATGCGGGGTGAACCGCAGCGGCTTTCCGGCAGCGTCGGTGACATTGGTCCCGTTGAGTGCCCGGCCGATCCACCCACGTAGCGTGTCGGCGGGGATCGCTCGATGCTCGATGCCGATCCGGCGCTGAAACAGCAACGGCATCGGCGGGTTCCAGACGCGCTCGTGTGAGTCGTAGGACGTGACACAGCCGACAGCGCCGTCACCGCAACGGACGCGGGTGATGATCGTCGCGAGGACGTCGGTGAGCTCGGGGCTGATGACCAACAGCCGTTCGGCGTCAGTCTTGGAAGGGACGATCTGCAGCAGCGGGATGATCTCGCCGCTGCCGGGCAGCGTGTACTGGATGAGGCTGTGATGGCTGAGCTCGGTGAGCTCCTCGATGCGGATCCCCGTGTGCCGGAGCGTCTCGACCGCGGCCCAGGTCCAGAACGCCCGATCCTCCTCTCCGGTCATGTCCCTGCGTTTGCAGGTGTCGGGGTCGTTGACCCAAGTCCGCGCCGCGCAGTAGTCCGGGCTTGTCTCGGCGCGATACATGGTTCGGCCGTCAATCGTGAACGAGCCTCCGGGCGCAGTGGCCTGCGCCGCTTGCAGGCATGCGGCCGTCGTGGTCCGCTCGTCGTTCACCCGAGCCACGAGGATCGGCAAGATAGGGAGTCGGTCCCGGGTCCGCTGGTCCATGCGCGACTTGCGAGAACGAAGCTCCTTCTGCCGCGCCAGGTCTTCTGGGCGGACGGGACACGGTGCGGCCCACAGGGCCCAGCGCGCCGGATCCTCCATCGCCCACTGGGAGATGTCGAGATAGAACGCACGAACTGCTGCCAGGCCGTCCTGGCCACCAGCTCGCCGTTCGCGCACTTCGATCGTCTGCCCGTTCGCGCCAGCAACGTGTCTCGTCTTGGTCAGCATGCGCTGTTTCCAGGCTGCGGCGACCTCGGGCTGCAGGTGCAGCGAGGCAATCCCGGAGTGGTGGCGTTCGAGATCCCGCCAGAACAGGCAACCCAAGTTGAAGGCCAGGTTCCGCAGTGTCGTGTGATCGAGCGCCGGTTGGCGCTCCTGCAGGTAGGCGACGAGCAGGTCGCGAACTGGGCGGCAGGTGATTGCGTACCGATCGATCAGCTGGGCCGGGCTGAGTTGGCCGATAGTACCGAAGGCCCGGATCGTCGACGGAGCCTGGGGTCCGAACACGCCCATGGTGTGGAGCAGCTGGTAGAAGGCCATGCCCTTGTTCGCACGTAGCGACCGGCCGTCGATGACAAGCGATAGCTGCAGGCAGTCGCCCACGGTGATCTCACGCAAAGTTCCGCCCTTTAAAGCGAGGATCGTGGCGGCGCGACGCAGTGCCGCCGCCTTCATCGTCCGCCCCGCGGGTGAAGCGCCACAGAGCGCGACCAGCTCGGAGAAGCCGTCTGGATCTCGCAGCTTCGCCATGTTTGGGACCAAGTTCTGCGGTGCACGTGGCTTGAGCACCCAGTCCAGGCTCGGACGGATCACATCGGCGCAGACCAGCATGAGAGCGCAGACCCGCAGGTTGCTGGAGGTGGTCACTCCGCAGTGAGGCGCCGCCGGACGTGCCCAGGCGAGCATCGGCTGCCACCAGTCCGCGTTCCCCGCGGTGTCGGCGCCACTGGCCTCCCACCGCTGCTGCCAGGTGTGACCCGACTGGTCGGCCAGCCAGTCCATCAGCCTGGTGAGGCCCAGCCGCCGTCGCTGCTGCGCCGCCCGCCCTTCGTCGACCAGCGCCGATGCTGCGAGCAGCTCGGCCAGCAGCGGCTCGCGTCGCTGCTCAGTCACCGGCCATGTCGTTGCCGCAGCGCGGGGCGGGAATCGCCGCCAGAGCTGCTGCATATCCGGGCCGACCGACGGCGAACCGGCCGCAATCGCCAGCTTGTCAGTGACAGTGACCGTCTGCAGCGCGGTCACGAGGTCCGCCCACCGAACAGCACGTCCAAGGTCTCCGGCCGATACCCGCTCGGCGTGGGAGTCCCGGTGTCGGGCTGTTCGGCAGCTGCGCCCGTCGAGCCAATGGCCTGGCCGCGCCGGTGGTGTGCCAGCAGACCCGCGATCACATCGCCAGGCATCGGTGTCAGGTACAGCTGCGTCGTCGACAAATGAGCGTGCCCGAGCACCCACTGCACATCGGCCAACGGCAGCTGCGGATCGCGGGCCATCCGATAAGCGGCCGTGTGCCGGAGGTCGTGCAGCGTCCAGTTGGCACCCAGTGTTGCCGCGGCCCGACCGAACATCGCCCGTGCGGCGTGATAGGTAAGCGGCCGGAAGGGTCGACGCCGTGTCCACCACAACGGATCATCACGTCCGGACGGTGGCTCCTGGCCGATGTCGGACTGGTAGAGCCGAAGCCACACGAACGCGTCCGGCGATGCCGGAAGCTGCTGGATTGCGCGGGTTCCCTTGCGGATCACTGTGATGAGCTGTTGACCGGGGTCGACGTCGCCGCAGCGGGCGCCGAGCAGCTCCGAGGCACGCGCTCCGGTCGACACCCATAACGCGACCAGGGCCCTGTCACGATGGCAGCCGAGCTCGGCGAACACGCGGTTGAACATCTCATCGGGGATGCAGCGTGGGATCCGCTGGACAACTCTCGGCCGGTAAAGGCCCACCCGCTCGTTGCGAAAGGGCTCCATCGGGTTGTGATGGGCGTTGGGTCGGCCACCACGGCGCTGGCGCGAGAGCGGGAAGGGATTGACCATCGGGCCCGTCCCGGCGTCGCGGTGGAAGTCATAGAAGACCCGCAGCACGGTCTCTGAGTGCGCGCGTGTCGCCACGGCATACTTCCGGCCCAGGCCGGGCTTGCCAGTCACCGGATTCGGAAGGCTGCTGGCTGATCGGACACCGCCGGTTGGCCGAGCTGGCTTCTCTCTCAACGCGAGCCAACGACAGAAGTCGCGAGCCTCCAGCCGGGTCGCCTGGTCCCACGGCACCTCGACGGCCCAGGCGAACCGGAACCAGCGCAGCAGGTCCATCGCGTATGACCGCTGTGTCGAAGTCGAGCGCCCCGACGCCTGCAGCTCCTTCAGGAAGGCCGCGACCGAAGGCACCGCATCGCCGGCGGCACCAATCAACCGAACCGGCTCCCAAAGATCCTCAGTCGCCCGCACCGCACCCACCCGCGGCACGACCAACATCGAAAGATCACGTTCTTCGCCAAACCCTTCGGACATAGATCTGACCGTATCCAGCTCAGAGGAAGTCAGCCGCGATGGCAGGGCCTGCTGAGCGCTTAGTTCAGTCAACAGGAGTAGGTCGGTGCGGCGTCTTGTTTCTCCAACCCGCACAGGTTCGAGCCAAGGTGTGCAAGGTGCCACCTGTTGCGCACGGGTTGGGATCACGCGCGTCTCGTTCCCGGGTGGAGGCGGTCCTGGGCGATGTTGTCGTCGAGGTAGCGGACGAGACCGCCACCGTTCATGCCGAGCGCAGCGGCAGCCAGTTTGGGGTCGAGGCTGGTGACGAGGTGAGCGAGGCGGGTCTGACGGCAGGTCGCGGGAGTCGTCCCCGAGGCCTCGAGCTTGCGACTCAGGTAGGAGCTGTCCGCGGCGGCGTCACGGGTGCGGGTGACGCCGGTGACGATCAGGTGAGGGTTCAAAGTGTGCAAGTCCTCGTGGAGGCGGAGGCAGGCCTGCACGCCATCCCAGCTCGCTGGGTCGAGCGGGGTCGGGAACGGTCGGCCGGCGAGGCGCAGCGTGCGCTCGGCGGGGTCGATGTCAGCGACGGTGACCGCACGGATCTGGGCGTTGGACGCGGCGTGGAGCAGCGCGAGCAGACCGGTGAGCCGTTCGTGCGGGTGGGTGGTCGGGCTTGTCCAACGACGCACCAGCGCTCGTTGGGCGCCGAGGCCGATGACGGTGCCGTTGAATGCCCGTTGGGCGCCCAGTCGGAGCGGTCTTGCGGGGTCGATCAACACGAGCTTGGAACGTTTGGCCCAGGCGAAGAAGCCGCGCAGCACATAGGTCAGCTGGTGACGGCGGTGAGGAGTCACGGAGATCCAGTCTTCGAGGTCGGCGGTGGTGATCTCGGCCCAACCGGTCAGCGGCCTCGATGCGCTCAGATGGACAGCGAGATCGCGAAGGACCCGCAGCTTCGTCTCGACGGTGCTGTCAGCGAGCGGCCGCCGCCCGGTGCACCGGGCCCGTTCGCGCTCGTCGAGGACGTATCGACAGAAGTCGTTGACGGCGGGGGCGAGCGTTGCGGGGAGGCCGTCGAGGTAACGGCGTCGCCGTGTGGCGCCACGCCGTTGCTCGTCGTCGCCGGGCAGGGCGAGGCCGCGGGTGGTGAAGAACGCGCCAAGCGCCCGGTTGGTGGGACGATCACGTGCGCAGCACTCGAGCAGGCGTTGGGGACTGGCGCTCGGCTCGGCGACAAGGAGCCGACCCGTTGCCCGCAGCACCGAGATGGCACCGCCTGGATGATGACGGGCGGCGGCGAAGGCGGCGAGCTCGTCCCACCACGATGGTGGTATCGCGCCGGTTCGCTGGGCCAGGGCGCCGGCATAACGGAACGGGCGGTCGGGGTCGGCGAGCTTGCACCGGTTGCACAGGCCGCCGCCGGCGTTGCGCCGCTGCAGGCCGCAGCCGGCACAGCGGATCGTCTTGGGCGCCTTGCGCGGGGCCGCGAGACGCAGGCACGGGGCGCACAGATTGTCGGGTCCGAGGTGCGCCAGCCTTGCGCAGCGCTCACAGCAGCGCTTGTGCCCGGCGCGTTCGGCCCTCCGGTGGCAGGTGTGGCAGCGGTCCCGGTGAGCGAACTTGACCGGTGCCGGGCAGTCGACGCAGGTGCGATAGCCGCTCATAGGGGCGGCATGGTCCGACCCCGGCCGACTTTCGGTTCCGCCTTCTTGTGGGTCGTCCCCGATTTCGTGGTCCGCGCCACCGGGGTCGTGTCGACCTCGAACAGGTCGTTGGGGGTGCACTCGAGGGCGGTGCACAACGCGGCGAGGGTGTCCAGCTTCACTTGGGCGGGTTGCCTGGAGAACAGCGCCGACACCGACGCCGAGGACAGCTCCATCCCGGCCCGTTCGGCGAGGAGGCGGCGGAGCTGGGCGCCGGTCCACACCTCGCGTTGCGCGGCGGCCATCCGCAGCCGCCATCTAACCTCCATCGGCGTCTCCTTCCAAACTGGCCAGTGTCGTTGATATCGCCCGCCGGTACGCGTCTTCGATGAATGTCGCTGACGGCGTCACATATCGCATGGTGGTGCCGACATGCCAGTGTCCGAGCATCTGTTGGATCGCCACCAAGTCAACTCCACGCTCGTAGTTGCGGGTCGCGCAAGCGTGGCGAAGGGTGTGAGGACTGAATCTCACCGGAACCGCCGGCCCGCCATCGCCCTCTCCCAACGAGACCTGCTCGAGGTCGAGCAGGTAGGCCAGCCGGTTGCGGATCGTGCCGCGGTGGATCCGCCCGCCACCTTCATCGCAGAACAGGGCCGGGTGATCGCCCAGACGGGGGCGGATCTCCTCGATATACCAGCGCAAGATCAGATCCAGCCCATCGAGCATCGGCACCCAGCGCGGCCGCGGCCCGGAGGTCTTGGCGCCCTTGCCGAAGCGGACGTGCAGCTTGCCGAACGGGCCGCGCCCAAAGTGCACGTCGCCACGGTCCATCGAGGCAGACTCTTCTGCCCGAAGCCCGGCCAGGTACAAGGTCCGGAACAGCGCGTAGTCCCGAGCCGCGACGGTGTACTTGCGCGCTGTCGCGATCCGTCCCTTCAAGAACTCGAAGAACTCCTCCATCCGCTCCGGGCTTGGCGGGGCGTCAGTTGATGGTGAGTCCGCGCCGACATGGCGGGCTGCGTTGAACTCGTCCACCGGGTCGACCAGGCGAACCCCGAACAGGCCCTCGATCTCTGCAGCCTTGCGAGCGACAAGAAACCGGTGGAACCCCTTGAAGGCCTGCACGTAGCCACGGCGAGTCGAGGCCGCCAAGCCCTGAGTGGTCAAGCCGGCCACGACACGGTCGACGTCGTCGCGGGTGACCTCCCAAGCCGGGCGACCACACGCGACCAGGAACCGGTCCAACACCCCCGCCCCGTTCTCCATGGTGATCGGGCTGAAACCGCGCGCGACCTGTGAGACGGCATAGGCCTCCAGGCACGCATCCTGGAAAACGGCGGGGTCGGCCGCCACCTCGACTCTCGACAGCTTGGCACCACCGGACACCAGACGAAGGCCGTCTCTGGCCATGCACACCCTCTCCCCAGCTGGATAACGAAGGTATCAGCTTACAAGTAGCGGTGCTACCTCGAAGACCATTGCGCGTCGAAAGACCGCGCTCGTCCAGGCACCAGCGGATTCGCGTCCAACGAACCTGTGCCAAGGCCAGGTGAGTGAACATCGACGAGCGTGGCGTCGAAGTCGATCGTGATGTCACCCGGCGGTGCCGCGGCCCACACGATCTCTCGTGCGCCCGCCACTGCCTTTGGGATCTGGCGCAACTCGGGAGCAGTCGTGGCTTTCACCGCCCTCCACGCGGTCGAGATCGACGCGACTTCTCCGAACAGCTCTGACTGCGACCGGAGCGCTTCGAAGTCGTTGAGACAGTCGCCCCCGTCCGCGATGGCGACGGCGAGGTGAGTGAGCACGACGCCCGGGTCGTGGGTGTTCCACGAGATGCCGCAATCGACCATCGTCACCGACATGGCCCTGGTCAACCCTGTGCGATCGGCCAGTTCGCACAACAACGCGGTGCCAGCGTGCGACACGAGATTGCGGCCATCGGTGGTTACCTCGACCCGACGGACCGAGCGGCTACGATGCACCTTCAAGGAGGCCTCCTCCTGGGTTGGAGAGCTGTTTTGGAACACAGTCATTCTCCCAGCTGAGGAGGCCTTTTACGCGGATACTGGCAGCCTCATGCCGCTATCGCGCGAATAATCGAGGTTAGCTCCCAATGCAATCCGCGACGCTATCCACATCCGCACCACCGCGACAGTTCTCGAGCGATTCGGAGCCCCGAAGGCTCACTACAACGGACATCGCCGAGTCGGTCGCCGCGATCCGCGACACCTACGACCGAGATACTTCCGCGGCTGGCATCTGCGTCGCAGACGGTATGGGGCTCCGGCTCTCTGTCGAGAGAGGCGCGCTCGTCGTCACCGATGGGATTGGCGATCACTGCCGTACACGGCGCTTCGACAAGGCAACTCACCGCTTGAGCCGACTCGTGGTCATGGGCACGACCGGGACGTTCTCGATCGATGCCCTGCACTGGTGCTCCCGACTCGGGATCGGGGTCATCGTGCTTGCGCACGACGGCACCGTGCAGCTCACCTCCACTCCACGACTTACGGACGACGCCCGTCTGCGCCGGACACAGGCGCTCGCGCCCTTCGAACCATACGGTCTTGACATCGCCCGGTGGCTCATGTCGCGCAAGATCATGGGCCAAGGAAAGCTCGTGCTCCAACGCTTCGGCGACGCCGTGACGGCCGAGACGATCGGCGACCTTGCCCTTGCCGTCGAAAGCGCCGCGACAATCGACGAGCTGCGCCAGCTGGAAGCCTCGGCCGCGGCGCTCTACTTCGGAGCCTGGTCGGGCCGGGCCGAGTGTGCTCCTGCCTTCGCGGCCAGGGACCGAAGCCGCGTCCCGCCGCACTGGTCACGTTACGAAGGGCGCCGCTCAGTGCTCGCCTCGGCTGCCTCAAACCGCAAGGCCGAGCGGCCCGTGAACGCCCTTCTCAACTACGTCTACTCGCTCGTCGAAGCAGAGGCGATCCTTGCTTGCCTGGCCGTCGGGCTCGACCCCGGGCTCGGGATCGTCCACGCGGACGCGAAGGGACGCCAGTCGCTCGCCCTCGATGTCATGGAGCCGGTGCGGCCCGAGGTCGACGCCTTCGTGCTCGACCTCCTGGAACGCCGGACCTTCCGCAAAGTCGAGTTCATCGAGACCTCCGACGGGCACGTCCGCCTGCGGTCGCCGCTCACCCATGAACTCGCCGAGACGATGCCGCAGTGGGCCAAGTCGCTCGGCCCGATTGCCGAACACGTGGCCCATGTCTTCGGCAAGGCGATGGCCGGCACATACTCAGCCGCCACTCCGCTCACGTCCCGCCGCCTTCGCGATGCACAGGCCGTCGTGCAAGCTCGCAAGGTCGAGGCGACTCGTCGTGCGGCTGCTGGCAGGGTCCTCCAGCGCGCAGCGGTTCAGCCGGCCGCTCTGCCGCTGTGGACCTGCCCCGACTGCGGAGGAGCAGTCACGAACCCTCGCCATGTTCGCTGCGAAGCGTGCATCGCCGCTGACCCAGCTCAGGCGTCCGAGATCAGGGGCCGGCGTGGCGCCGCCATCGCGGCCCGCAAGCGGGCGCTGTCGGAGTGGGATAAGGCCAATCCCGGCGCGGTCTACGACCCGGAGCTGTTCCGGCGGGACATCCTGCCGCGGCTCGCGAGCGTGAGGCTCTCCGAGATCGCCGAGGCGACCGGTTGCTGCAAGGCGTCCGCCTCAGACATTAGGCGGGGGAAGTGGACGCCGCACGTTTCGACGTGGAGCGGGTTGGCCACGTTGGCAGGTGCGATGGTTGAGCCCGTCGCCGTATCTCCCTCATCGCCCGCACGAACTGACCGAGCATCGCGATCGACCGGCGCAGGATGACGGCTTCCTCTGGTGACCGGTCGGCCACGTGCCAAGGTATTCGAATGCGTGTTTGACGCACTTCACGTGGCGAGGGCAAGCAGGGAGGAACCCAAGACCCTGTTGGGGTATAGGATTTGTTCACTCCCATCAGTAGGGACGCCCCGTTCGGCTAGGACGACCGCTCAGGTTGCCGCCCGGGTGCAGGCTCGACGCCTCTCCTGATTAGCTCAGCGAGGAGAGTCATGACCCCATACAGCCCGCCCATCAGATTCACACGACTTGGGTGGTCACGGAGCGTAGCTGCCATCGCTGGCTGTCTTGCCATTTGTTTCAGCGGTGCCATTGCAGTTCCGATTGCGTTGGCGGGATCGACAACGTGCAATCCGAGCGCTGGGCCGCACGCGGATCTCGTGAGCTGCAACTTGTTCGGGCGAAACCTGGCGAGATTGAACCTGACGTACGCGAACCTCACGAATGCCATCGTCACCAAGGCGAACCTGCAAAGCACCAAGCTCGCCAAAGCAACGTTGAACGGCATCAGGTCCGGCGGAGTGCTCGGCAAGCCCGCATCACTGCCGAAGAGCTACAGGCTCGACCACGGGTATCTAGTCGGCCCGCGGGTCAACCTCACCCGAGCGACGCTCCAGAAGCTCAACCTCGCGACGGTGAACCTGACCGGGGCGAATCTGACCGGGGCCAACCTGACTGGCGCCAATTTGAGTGGCGTCAATCTGACCAGCGCCAACTTGACCGACGCCAACCTCACGAATGCCGTCGTCACCAAGGCGAACCTGCAAAGCACCAAGCTCGCCAGCGCAACGTTGAACGGCATCAAGTCCGGCGGAGTGCTCGGCAAGCCCGCATCGCTGCCGAAGGGCCACGAGCTCGTGC
>Ga0247846_1000042_pt1 | contig 16916 bp, 11 predicted proteins | sample PFST0metaG_FD_186001 | JGI IMG/M metagenome (GOLD analysis project Ga0247846, IMG submission 186001) | Peat soil microbial communities from Stordalen Mire, Sweden - P.F.S.T0 | ecosystem: Environmental > Terrestrial > Soil > Wetlands > Peat | place: Sweden: Norrbotten County, Stordalen Mire... | reverse complement strand
GCGCGAGGGCCGTGCCGTGCCCGTCAGCCATCACCGCCGCGGCCAGCAGTCCCGACAGGCTGATGTTCGACCCCACCGAGAGATCGATGCCCTTGGTCATGATGACCATCGCCCCCCCGAGGGCGGCGATGCCGACGTAAGAGAACTCCTGGGCGGTGGTGAGGAGGTTGCTGCTGGTCATGAAGCAATGGCACGGCGAGGTGCTATTGAAGAGCACTCCCAGAACGACGATGCCGATGAGAACGCCGATCCAGGGGACGGCCAGCAGTCCTGCCCCGCTCAGCTTGAGCACTCGGCGGAACCGGGAGACCTCTCGGCCAGGAGCGTCCTCCGACTCGAGCGGAGCGTCCTCCGGCTCACTCGCGGATCCGCTGGGCGTCATCAGTCTCGCCACCTGGCCTCGCTTCACGTTCGGTACGACTCTTAGTAGCGGGAACTGAAACTACGTGTTGCGCTCTCGCACAGCAAGCAGGTTGGACGAGGCGCTGGCCAGGCGGTCATAGCGAAGGCGTCGTAAGGATCGCCGGAGGCTCGAAATCCGCAACCGGTTGGCCACTTGGCAGACCCCAAGGGTCCAGGTCGACCCAACGCTCAGGGTGCGATCTGTGTCTTGATCCCCCTGCCGGTTCCCGAGCGCATGGCAGTCAGCGCATCGTTGTACTCCTCCAGCGGAAAAGGAGCCCCGAGGAGCGGCAAGACGTTCACCTGACCCGCTTCCATCAGCCGGACCGCCGTCCCGAAGCTGTTGAGAACTGCCATCGACCCCTTCACCGTGATCTCGTCGTTGAAGATCCGGAAGGGGGACAGACCGACCCTCGCCTTGACGTCAGCGACACCGAAGACGAGGAGGGTTCCACCTCGATCGACCGCATCGAAGGCCGCCTCGACGGCCTTGGGGACACCGGTGGCATCGACCACCACCTCGAAGAGCGCGTCAAGCTCTTCAGTCGAGGAGGCACACGGGCCCAGTCCGAGCGCAGTGGCCACCTCGAGACGCGGGCTGAGGGGGTCGACGATCGCAACCTCCGAGGCACCCATGGCGGCAAGGAGCTGGCCGATCAGCAGACCCATGGTCCCTGCACCGACGACAAGGGTGTGCCGACCGAGAACCTCGCCGACCTGGCGGACGCCAAGGACCGCGCACGAGAGCGGCTCGATCATTGCGGCTTGCTCGGCGCTGAGCGCGTCCGAAACGAAATACGCGTTGGCGGCGCGGGCCTTGACGAACTCAGCGAAAGCGCCGGGGCCCGTCACACCGACCGCGCTGTAGCGGGTGCACAAGTTCGCTCTGCCTGAGCGGCAGAAGCGGCAAGCGCCACAGTGGGTGTTGGGGTCGACCGCGATCCGCTGCCCCAGGGCTGGTCCTTCGACAGCGTTTCCCCTGGCCACGACGACCCCGCTGAACTCATGGCCGGGCACGAGTGGGTAGGACGCCAGCGGAGACTCACCATCGATGAGATGAAGGTCGGTTCCACAGACCCCGCAAGCACCGACCTCGACTACTACCTCATCGGCCCCGGGCGTCGGGTCTTCAACCTCTCCGAGCTCGAGGACGCCCGGTTCCACGATGGTCAGTGCGCGCACCGTCCCGGCTCATTCCTTCTCGCTGGACGGCATGAAAGGTCACTGTACCACTAGGCCACGTCGGATGACAGATATAGGGCGAGCCTGGATAACGTTGGATCAGAAGAAGGCCGGAGTAGGACTCCGAGCTATGATGCCGTTACAATAGAGCTCACTCGCAGCACACCACTTGGGGTCGATACCCAAGTAATGGAGGTCGACACCTAGGTAAGGTTATCCTCCTAATCCGATGGGCCTGGATGGCTGATCCTATACACAACTATGAAAGGAGCCCGGAATGCAGGCTGTCGTAATCGAGTCACCAGGTGACATATCCATCGGCCAGATGGAGGATCCCATTCCTGGTCCTCAGGACATTGTGGTCGCAGTGCGTGCCTGTGGAATCTGCGGAACCGACATTCATTTGGCTGATGGCGAGTTCACCGCGGCACACTATCCCCTGGTTCCGGGTCACGAGTTCGCGGGCGAGGTGGTCGCTGTCGGTAAGGAAGTCTCAAGCCTCCGTCCCGGAGCGCTCGTCGCAGTGGACCCGTCACTCTATTGCGGTCACTGCCGGCCCTGTCGCTCGGGTCATGGCAACCTTTGCGAGAACTGGAACGCCGTCGGTGTCAGTGTCCCTGGTGGTGCCGCCGAGTTCGTCGCCGTGCCCGACTGGAATGCGCATCCTCTTCCCCCCGGCTTCGATATGTCGCTTGGTGCCCTCATCGAGCCGCTGTCATGCGCGGTGCACGGCTACGACCTCATCAGGACCAAGCTCGCAGACCGCTTCCTCGTCTACGGTGCCGGGACGATGGGCCTGATGCTCTTGTTGCTGGCAAGTCGTTCCGGGGCCATATCGGTCACTGTGGTAGAGCCGAACCTGGCACGACGCGAGAGGGCACTTTCCTTTGGTGCGACGACGGTGGTGGCGCGCGGCGACGAGCTCGACAGCCCCAAGGGCTATGACGTGGTCATAGACGCTACGGGCGTGATCGCGGCCATCGAGGACGGCATCCGCCGAGTGCGGCGTGGAGGGACCTTCCTCCAGTTCGGCGTCGCAGCGCCAGATGCGAGGGCGAGCATCTCGCCCTATCGGATCTACAATGACGAGATCACCGTGGTCGGCGCGATGGCGGTGCTCGAGAGTTACGACCGGGCCTGTGATCTCGCGATTGAGGCAGATCTCGGACTCCTGCGCCTCGTCAGTGACCAGTTGCCGCTCGGCGCGTATGTCGACGCTCTTGGTCGTGCCCGGCGAGGCGAGGGTTACAAGATCCACGTGCTTCCGGCAATCCGCTAGGCCAGGACCAGAGCTGTCCTGCACTTGTCCCACAGCGGCGGCCACCAGCCGCAGCCGGCGCTCGTTCAGCAAGGGCGACCTCAACGAGAAGAGCCGAGCCAGGTCCTCCTCGCTGAGATCCATACCGAGATCTCAGACCGTGCGCCTTGTTCACGCGAGGACCCTCACGGCCACCACGACCACGATGGGTGCGACACCGACATCCCTACAGCGCCTCGAACCACGGTTCGAGGCGCTGGTAGGCCTCCACGAACAGAGCATGCGCCCGGGCGTAACGGTCGTGCGCTTCAGGATCGGGTAGCTCCTCCTCCCGAACCTTGGAGAACCGCTTGGCCACCTCGAAATTCTCGAAGATGCCGACACCGACGCCACCGACTATCGCCGCGCCCAACGAGGTCGCCTCGTCGACAAGGTCCCGTCGACGTACTGGCACGCCCCAGGTGTCGGCGAGAATCCGTAGCAGGTGTGACGAGTTGGCGGCACCGCCAATTGCGTCGACATGATCAATTCGTGCGCCGTTCTCGGTGAATGCCTGCAGGCAGCTGTACAGGTTGAAGGCCACCCCTTCGACAACGGCTCTGGCAAGATGTTCTGGGCCGTGACGCAGCTCGAGGCCGGCGAACACTGCCCGTGCGCGGGGATTCCAATAGGGCGAGCGTTCACCCAGCAGGTACGGAAGAAAATACAGCCCGTCCTCGCTTGCCCGGGCGCCAGCGGCAGCTTCTAACAGACGTTCGTAGCGGCCGTCTTCTCCCGGCGCCAGGACATCGATGATCCACTGCAGCGACGCACCGCCGGCTTGCATGGTGGCTGTCGGCGTGTAGCAGCCCGGAACCACGTGGTTGAACGTCATCGATCGCATCTTCGGATCATGCAGCGGCGCCTCAGCGGCAAGCGAGACCCAGGCGGACGAACCGAGGTAGGCATAGGCGCCGCAACTGGAGTCGACAATTCCCGCGCCCAAGCCGGCCATGGGCCCGTCGCCTCCGCCCAGCACGACCGGTGTTCCCACTCGCAGCCCGGTGGCTGCGGCGGCCGGAGGGGTCACCGTACCCACGACGGTCGTCGACGCTGCGATCTCCGGCAGCAGCGTCTTGGCGATGGAGGCAGCCTCCAGGAGCTCCTCGGACCAGGTGCCGCACTGCTGATCGAAGGCGTTGGTGCCGCTGGCGTCGGATGGATCGGTGACGAGGACCCCGGTCAGACGGTGCACCATGAAGTCCTTGGCCAATACCACGTGAGCTGTCCGGGCGAACACCTCGGGCTCGTTGTCGCGCACCCACATGATCTTTTCCAAGGAATACGTTGGATTGAGCCGGTGGCCGGTGATCCTGTAGGCGTTGTCCATGCCCACGCGTTCGATGAGCTGATTCGTCTGTTCCGTCGAACGTGTGTCGGCCCAGATGATCGCCGGACGCACGGGTTGGCCCTTGTTGTCCAACAAGACGGCCCCCATCATCTGACCAGAGAAGCACACACCGGCGATCTTCTCTCTGGCGCGCGGGACAGACTGGATCAGACGGCACGTCGCCTCGCACAGGGCCTGCCACCATGCCTCGGGGTCCTGTTCGGCCATCCCTCTCGCGCCGAAGTCGGTTCCATAACGCGCGGTGTCCGCAGCAACGACACGGCCGTCGGCGTCGACCAGCGTTGCCTTGTCCCCCGTGGTGCCGAGATCGTGCGAGATGATCATTGCCAGACTTCCTTCTGGTTGGATCGGCGGCTCATCCGGTCTATCACCACGGCTTGACCAACCAATTGGGTCGGCGATCAGCGCCACCCTCCACGAGCCTCACGTCGCCGGCCGCAATTCGCCCTGCACTGCTCGAGCTGCTCCGGCAATTGCGTGTCCTCACGCTGCAGTTTCGCTGTCACTCCACTGAAGTCAGCGTGTCATCTCCACTGAAGTCCCGGAGCAACTCGACACTATGAGCAGCCGCTCGTCGAGCCGCAGCTCGGGCAGGCGTAACACGAGCCGGCACGCTGCATGACATTGCCACAGGCGTAACAGAACGGAGCATCCCTGCTTTCCATCTGCTCCGCCGGCCGCAACCGTTCTTCCTCCCGCGGGCGACGAGCTGTGGCGTCCCCCCCGCCGCCGAAGCGCTCTCGGTCGGTCCGCTCTGCATCTCCGTTGTCGACATCCTCGAGACCGGGCAGCGTCGGTTGGGTCCGCTCCCCCGTCGAGAGAACCCCGAGCTCGAGCCGCTCGTCAAAGCTCAGGTACTCGAGGGCCAGCCGCCTGAAGATGTAGTCGACAAGGCTCGAAGCCAACCGCAATTCCGGGTCGTCGGTTATTCCCGCCGGCTCGAAACGCATGTTGGTGTACTTGCGAACGAACGTCGACAGCGGCACGCCGTGCTGCAACCCGAGGCTGACGGCGATGGAGAAGGCGTCCATGACGCCCGACAAGGTCGAGCCCTGCTTGGAGACCTTCATGAAGACCTCACCGGGGCGGCCGTCCTCATACTCGCCCACAGTGACATAGCCCTCGCAGTCGGCCACCCGGAAGGCGAAGGTATTGGAGCGACGCTTGCGAGGAAGCCGGGTCCGCGTGGTCGTGGCAGGGGCGATCACGTGTCTCTGCTGCAGTGCACCCTCGAGCTCCGCGATGCGTTCCAGCAGCGCAGCCTCATTAACGTGCAGCGCCGCCTCTCCAGCGGCCACAGCTACAAGATCCTCGCCGTCGGCCACGAGCGGTGCCTCGGCTCCTGCCCGCTTCGTCGTTGCCACCGGCTGGGCGACCTTGCAGTTGTCGCGGTAGATGGCGACCGCCTTCAGTCCCATCCGCCAGGCATCGATGTGCATTTCCTCGACTTCCTCCACCGTGACCTGCTCGGGGATGTTCACAGTCTTGGAAATCGCGCCCGAAATCAAGGGCTGTGCCGCCGCCATCATCTTGACGTGGCCGAGATAGTGGATCGTGTTGTCACCCATCGAACAGGCAAAGACCGGCAGATGGTCGGCCCGAAGCTTCGGTGCCCCAACGATGGTCCTGTGCTCGTCGATGTAGGCGACGATCTGCTCAGCCTCGTCAGGGCTGTAACCGAGCCGCTTCAACGCTCGGGGAACGGTCTGGTTGACGATCGACATCGTTCCGCCCCCGACGAGCTTCTTCGTCTTCACAAGCCCGAGGTCGGGCTCGATCCCCGTCGTGTCGCAGTCCATCAGAAACGAGATCGTGCCCGTAGGTGCCAGCACCGTCGCTTGGGCATTGCGCACGCCGTGCACTTCGGCCATCTCGACTGCGGTGTCCCAGGCCTCTTGTGCCGCGCAGAGCAGCTCCGTCGGCACCTGCTCCTCGTCGATCTTGGCCACCTCGAGGCGGTGCATCCGCAGAACGTTCAGCATCGGGTCCGCGTTCTCGTGGAAGCCGGCGAACGGTCCCATCCTCGCTGCCGTGCGAGCCGAGGTCACGTACGCCGCGCCCGTCATCAGCGCTGTGATCGCCGCAGCGATGGCGCGGCCCTCGTCCGAGTCGTACGGCACGCCCAGGGCCATGAGCAGCGCCCCGAGGTTCGAGTAACCGAGACCGAGCTCTCGGAATCGGCGCGTGGTGTCGCCGATCTTCGCCGTCGGGTAGTCCGCGTTGCCGACGAGGATCTCCTGAGCCGTGAACACGACGGCGACCGCGGCCTGGAACCCCGTGACGTCGAAGGTGTCGTCATCGTTCAGGAATCCCATGAGGTTGAGGCTGGCGAGGTTGCAGCTGCTGTTGTCGAGGTGAACATATTCTGAGCAGGGGTTACTTGCCGTGATCCGGCCTGTGTTGGGCGCGGTGTGCCACTTGTTGATAGTCGTGTCGAACTGCATCCCGGGATCGGCGCACTCCCACGCGGCTTCCGCGATCTGGCGAAACAGCTTTCGCGCCTTGACAGTCTCAGTGACCTGGCCCGAGGTCCGGCCGATGAGATCCCAGTCGCTGTCGTCGAGCACCGCCTGCATGAACTCGTCGGTCACCCGCACCGAGTTGTTGGCATTCTGGTACTGCAACGAGTGGCTGTCTCTCCCGTCCAGGTCCATATCGAAACCGGCCTGTGCCAGCGCACGCGCCTTGCGCTCCTCACGCGCCTTACACCAGATGAACTCCTGGATATCGGGATGATCGATATCCAGGATCACCATCTTCGCGGCGCGACGGGTCTTGCCCCCGGACTTGATCGTCCCGGCGGAGGCGTCCGCCCCACGCATGAAGCTCACGGGCCCCGAGGCGGTCCCGCCTCCGTGGAGCAGTTCTCGAGAAGACCGGATGTTCGAAAGGTTGACTCCCGCGCCCGATCCACCCTTGAAGATGGTGCCCTCCTCGACGTACCAGTTCAGGATCGAGGACATCGAGTCCTCGACGGCGAGGATGAAGCAGGCTGCCGCTTGCTGCGGCACGCCCTCAACGCCGATGTTGAACCAGACCGGGGAGTTGAACGCTGCCTTCTGCTGCACGACGAGGTGCTTGAGCTCGTCGTTGAACGTGGCCGCCTCGGCCGCATCGACGAAGTAGCCGTCCTTCAGGCCCCACGCTGTGATCGTGTCCACGACACGGTCGACCACCTGGCGGAGCGAGGATTCCCGTCCCGCCATGCCGACGGTGCCCCGGAAGTACTTCTGGGCGAGGATGTTGGTCGCATTCAGGCTCCAAGTCGAAGGCACCTCCACGCCGACCTGCTCGAAGGCGACCGCACCGGTGCGGTAGTCGGTGATGCGAGAGTCGCGGCGCTCCCAGACCACCTCGTCATAGGGATGCCGCGACTCCGTGGTGAAGTACCGGTGGATGCCGATTCCGAGGCGCTCTCCTGCAACGGCCATTGAATGGTTCCCTTCTTGGCGGAACTTGTCCGCCACACGAGATCCTTCACCTGGCACCCACCAGATTCCCAGATACCACAATATCTTGTGGTGCAACCGAATCCAGCCACCAGATAGGTGGATAATTACAGCACCGTAGTTACGGCCGTGTCAACGGCCGGCAGCGGTTGTCATCCCTGCTCAACGGCCGCTCGCGAAGGTTCTCGTTTGCTTGCACTTGCAATCGCCGGCTCGGCCGCACCCGGCCGGCGGACCGACTACCGTGCCGCCGTGGCTGTAGTGATTGCGATCGATGCCGGCACCTCAGGAGTGCGAGCGCTTGCTGTCGATGAGAACGGCCAGGTCGTGGCCACTTCCCACCGGGAGCTCTCCCAGTACTTCCCGGCTCCCGGGCTCGTCGAGCACGACGCCGCCGAAATCTGGTCTCTCGTCGAGACAACCTTGGCGGAGCTGCACTCTCAACTGGCCGAGCGTTCGCTCACCACGGCCACGATCGGGATTGCCAACCAACGTGAGACCGCGGTGGCGTGGGACCGTTCGACAGGCCGGCCGTCCCATCGAGCCATCGTGTGGCAGGACCGCCGAACAGCGGCGCGATGTGTCGAGCTCGCCGAGGCCGGCCATCTCCCGCTCGTACGCGAACGGACCGGGCTCGTGCTCGACCCGTACTTCTCGGGTACCAAGTGGTCGTGGATGCTGGAGCACGGTGGTGTCGAGCCCGGCGGCTCGCTCGCCCTCGGGACGGTGGACGACTGGATCTGTTGGAACCTGACCGGAGGTGCCGGATCGGGCGCCCACGTCACGGATCCTTCCAACGCCAGCCGGACGCTTTGTTACGACATCGAGCGGCGGGCCTGGTCAGCGGAGTTGTGCGACGTCCTCCGCGTACCGCTCGAGGCGCTCGGTGAGGTCCTCCCGTCTGCCTGGAGGTACGGCACGGTCGCGACCGGTGTCGCCGGTGGCTGGTTCACAGGTGTGCCGGTGAGCGGCATCGCCGGCGACCAGCAGGCGGCGCTCTTCGGGCACGGATGCCACCTGCCCGGGGACACCAAGGTGACCTACGGCACGGGGAGCTTTGTCCTCATGAACCTCGGCGCACAGCTGCCTCCGCCAACCGAGGGACTCTTGACCACGGTCGCTTGGGACCTTGGCGAGCACGCCCCGAAGGACTCCACTGACGGCTTCAACTACGCACTTGAAGGCTCGATCTTCTCGGCCGGCGCCACGATCCAGTGGCTGCGCGACGGTCTCAAGTTGGTCGACGACGCAGCCGAGGCCGCACCGCTCGCCTCCGAGATCGCCGGCAACGACGGCGTGTACCTCGTCCCTGCCTTCACCGGCCTCGGAAGTCCTTGGTGGGATGCTCAAGCGCGGGGCACCGTCGTGGGCTTGTCCAGGGGAACCGGGCGGGCGCATTTCGCCCGGGCGGCCATCGAGGCCATGGCCTACCAGTGCCGCGATGTCGTCGACGCTATGGGCAGCGCCGCGGGTCAGTCGTTGAGCCAGCTCAGTGCCGACGGTGGAGCTTCCGCGATGGACCTGCTCTTGCAATTCCAGGCGGACCAGTGTGGTGTGCCGGTCGTCCGACCTCGCACCACTGAGGTCACTGGCCTGGGCGCCGCCATGCTCGCTGGGCTCGCCGAAGGCGTCTGGAGCTCGCTCGAGGAGTTGCGGGCCTTGGTGACCAACGCCGAGGTCTTCGAGCCCGCGCCCAGGCGTGGCCGGGCGGACGCTGATCACGCCGGCTGGCGAGCGGCGCTCGAGCGCTCAAGACGTTGGGAGCGGATCTCCCTGGGAACCGGGAAGTCCCAGAGCCTGTAGCGGCTTTGCGGCCGGAGTAGTCCAGACACCGCGGTCCCCGCACCTGAACAGGCGCCAGCTCTCCCTCAATGTTGTCACCAGCGGTGCCGATGGTTACTTGGAAGGTGTTGCACGTGAGGATCATGTCGGGGCCGGTGATCGATGGCGGAAGGCCAGCTCACCCAAGGGAGTAGAGCCTGGACCGGGTGGATCCCGGCCTTCGTCGCCATGTCGATGGCGCTTCTCATCGGGCTCGTTCTCCTTGGCCCGTTCGTCTCGGTCAAGGCCGGCGCAGCGACCAGGCATCCTGCGCTTGTCGGTCACGTGGCGCCGGCCAATCCCGCCGGCGCGCGAAGCGTTGAAGCTCCCGCCTGGTGGAACGGTGGGACCTGCGATCCCGGCGACGCCCCAGGATCTCATCGGCTCGGTGCCGCCTGGCACGGTCTGGTCGCGTGCGGCCCCGGTCCGACCCAAGGCGGCAGCGATCACCTGGTGGACTTCTTTCCTGGCGCCTGGGGCGAGCTCGAATGGGAATGCGTCGAGCTGTCCATGCGCTGGATGTACCTCGCATGGGGTGTGAACCCATACCCGGCCGACGGTTGGGACGTCGTGCGCAACTACAACCTCGGCACCAACAAGGCCAAGTACAACCCCAACGGGCCTCAACTCGTCGTCGTCAACAACGGCACGGTCGGAGCCGTCCCGCAACCCGGCGACGTCGTCTCGGTCGGCCGCACCCGGCACGACAGCTTCGGGCACACGGCGGTCGTGACTGCGAACGCCGTGGACGCTCGAGGCAACGGGACGGTCACCTTGATTCAGCAGAACGGCGGCACCGGCAACGACGGATGGGCCATCTATCGCGTCAACGACTGGGTCGTCGCGAATGGGGTCACCGGCTGGCTCCACAACCCCTCGTGGACGATTCAGTGGCCGCTGGTCGGGTTCTCCGGGCCAACCGGGTTCGAGTCACGGGTCGTGGCGCCTGGCAACGGCTACGGGCTGGTCGCCACCGGCGCAAGTTCCATCGCCGTGGCTGGCGACACAGGCGTGATGGGAGCCAACGGCGATGCGATCTACGGCTACATCGGCCAAAGCGGCAACTTCTTCGTGAAACGGGGTTCGTCGACCACCTGGAGCCTCGTTGCGCACAACGCGAGATCCATAGCCGTGGCCATGACCACCTCGGGAGCGCCGGTCCTGGCCTTTGTGAACACGGCCGGCGACTTCTACGCCGAGGAGGGCTCGCTCGCCGGAGCCTTCGTACTCGAGGCCAAGGGTGTCGCGTCGATCGCACTCGCCGGCGGCGGGGGCACTGCTCCCCCGCTGCTCGGCTACATCCAGAGCCAGAGCGGCGCCTTTCTCGTGAAGACGGGTGTGGCCGGCGGCCGCTGGACTGTCGTTCAGGCCTCGGGCGTGAGCGCGATCGCTCTCGCCGAGGGGACCACCTCACCGAGCGGACTGATCGGATATCTGTCGAACAACGGGACGTTCTTCGCGGAGGAGGCATCGCCGCAGGCTCAGTGGACCAAGCAAGCGAGCAAGGTAACAGCCATCTCCCTGGCGGCAGTCGGGCCTTCCGGCGAGCCACTCCTCGGCTACCTGGCAGGAAGCAGCTTCTACGCCGCCGAGAGCCTGACGCCTGCGACCTGGGTCCAGGAGGCGACCGGGGTCGCCCAGATGGCCGTCGCTTCCGGCTCGGCGCCGGGCGCTTTGCCGGTCCTCGGTTATGTCACGACCGCCGGCGACCTCGAGGTGATGCAAGGCCAGCTCTGCAGGCCTTTCTCACGGCAGGCCCGTGGCGCGTCGTCCCTCGCGCTCTCGAGCGTCACCGATTCCTGACGACAAGCGAGCACGTCATCTGCCCAATCGCCGCACCTGCTGTTCAGCTCTTCAGCGCCGGGTCTCGGCGGGCGGCCGATTCAGCCACGCATGTTGCTCGGGGTACTGCTCGGAGTGCATCTTGTACAGACGCTCGTGCACTTCTTGCGTTGTGTGATGATGGCACGTTCGAAAGGTCGTGCCCTCCACCTTCAGGTGACCGATGCGCCTGCACCGCTTTTCTGAACAGTTGAACCGCTTGTAGAGCCCAACCGCTGAGACAAACAACCCGAACACCGTCAGGTTTGACAGGTCGCTCACCCATATCGGCTGGTCGGGTCCCAAGAAGAACTCAAAGATGACGTGCACTACCCTCCCCCACGATCTCCCGGAGCCTCTTTCCAGAGGTTAAGTCAGTCTGAATGCTACTGGATGCTTACGTTTACTGCTCAACCGGTTCAGAGGCCGTTGGCTGTTGCGGCTGCTGTAGGACAGGCGTCCTCGGTCGGTGCAACCCATCGAAGATCCGTCTCAATTGTAGGGCAGCGTGCCGTCCTGCACCTAGGCTGAGTGCTCGTTTGTCACCTACTAGGACACTCCCCAGCCGTTTCAGAGACTCCTGGGGCTTCGTAGCTGTCTTAGAACTTCAAGGTCCCACGGAGGTTGCGAACAGCCTGAGCTATCCGTTGTTCGTTCTCGATGAGGGCAAATCTGACGTAGCCCTCGCCCCCAGGCCCGAAGCCCACTCCTGGCGATGTGGCCACCTTCGCTTCGGTGACGAGGAACTTGGAGAACTCCATCGACCCCATTTCCCGATAGGGCTCGGGGATCCTCGCCCACACGAACATTTGAGTAGGGCCATTCGTGGTAGACTCCGTGCATGACAGCAAACCTCCCGTTCAGAGCAGCAATCTACTGCCGGATCTCTCAGGACAGGGATCTAGACGCCGAGTCTCCCGAGCGTCAAGAGGCTCTCTGCCGGGCACTGATCACCTCCAAGGGGTGGACCGTGGCTGAAGTCTTCACGGACCGTGACGCATCGGCCTACTCAAGGAAGGCCAAGCGTCCGGGCTTTGATGCCATGTGGGCAGGTGTAGAGGCTGGACGGTTCGATGTCCTCTGCGTGTGGAAGCTGGACAGGCTGGCCCGACGTTTCGTGCAAACAGGACCGATCCTCTCTCGCCTTGAACAGCACGGCGCACAACTTGTCAGTGTCGTTGACAATATCGACACGTCAACTCCGCTAGGACAGGCCATTGTTGGCATTCTGATTGCTCAGGCCGAGACAGAGAGTCTGAACACGTCAACTCGTGTGAAGGCAGCTAGGGACTCTGAAGCTGCTCAGGGAAAGTTGCACGGTGGCCGAAGATGCTTTGGCTACACCACCAGCCGGGAGTTTGATCCTGTCGAGTACCCGATTGCCAGAGAGATCGTAGAGCGGATAATAGACGGAGCATCCCTCAGGGCCACGGCCCGATGGCTCAATGAAAACGGGACTCTTACAGCCTCAGGCAAGACGTGGGAAGGAATCACGCTCAAACAGTGGCTTCGTGCTCCGGCAATCGCAGGCATCCGAGTACACAACGGATCTGAGACTCCAGCCAAGTGGTCGCCGATCATCACCCCTGCTGAGCGTGAGGCTTTGCTACTCAGGCTCGGCACGACCAAGCCGTCCGGTGGAAAGCCTGCCACAGTCAAGAACCTTCTAGCTGGCTTCGTCATCTGTGGACAGTGTGGCTCTCGGATGTACGTTCAGCACAGCGGAGGCACGGAACGCAAGACCTTGGGCCGTGGCCGGTACCGGTACTGCTGCTGCAAGGACAGGCCAGCCAGTGCCTGTGGTGGCGTGTCTGTGTCTCGTTCGTCCCTTGAGGCTGTCGTGGTTGACCGGCTGTTTTCTTTCTTGGTGAACGTTGACCGGCAACCCATCGAGGGAGACAGGGATATTGCCGGGCTTCGTAAGGCTCTCCGGGATGACGAGGCAGCCTTGTTAGACATCAGCCGTGAGCGTTTCGTCCAGAAAACACTGGACGACAGCGTGTATCAGACACTCTCTCAAGAGATCACAGAGCGTCTTGAAGCAACCCGCCAGACTCTTGCAGCGTGGGAGCAGACATCCTCAGCAGACATCCCCACAGGGGACCGTGAGGCCGTCGAGGCTTGGTGGGAGGCAGCATCCTTGGATGCACGCAGAGCGGCCCTAAGCCAGTCTGTAGAGGCTGTGATCGTGAACCCCGCCCTGGTTCGAGGTAGGCGGTTTGATCCCCGGCGTGTCGGCGTTCGATTCCGTTTCGAGGCGTTCGGGAGTCTGCGTGATGGCCTGTCCATGGACGAGTTTGGCAATCTGTACTTGTCTGAAGTGAAGGCTAGGGTGTCGTGATGCCTGACCCGGTGTTGGCAACCTTCAATGAGATACTGGGTGAGGACGACGAGTGCGGCTGTGAGCACTCGCTGAGCCGAGATCACCAGGTGATTGGTGACCTTAACGGGCCATGGGGTGCCTTGCAACACCGTTGTACTCGGTGCTGCTGCACCATGGATGGCGGTGGGTACGTGACTCATGGGCCGTTCTCGGATCATGGCGAGTTCTCCCGTAGCAAGCCGGTGGCACTACCTGACTGGCCGAGAAAGACCGGCCACGTAATGCCGTACCCGGTAGTTACCCTGGTGGCTCCTGACGGTTCAGTCCACCTGTTCACTGATCCAGACTTCGTGCGGTCACCGCCAGAACCGTGCCCTGGACCCTACGTGCCGGAGCACGAGCCGGAAGCGTGGGAACAGTTGCCCGACGCCATGAGGTATAGGCCGGACTAGTAACATCACGCCCGCTCAGGGTGGCCCTTGTGGCTGCTCTGGGGGGGCATTCTTCATGCTCGGAATGCACCAGGTGCCTGAGTGCCGCCGTCCAGCAAACCCTAGAGCAGTCCTCAGTTCGTGCATCTTGGCTGCTCAGGGGCACTATCTGTCTGTAGACTCATAGCACTCCTTAGTCTATGCATGAAACACATTGCTTACGTAGTTAGTTATGACAGTCCCGGTTCGACTTGATGCGACTATGACAGTCTGAGTGAGGATGGCCGAGACTCATAAGCGTGTTTAGATCCTTGTATGGCCGTGCGCCAGAGGGACTTTGTATAGTGGCTGCTCAGGCGGGTGCCAGGCCGTGGACAGCATCACGCTCTTTGTGGGATGATTTCCTATTGCTACTGGTCCTACAGGAAGAACAGCGAACTGGACCGACAGGTTAATCCTCGGACTAGTACCCGTAGCAGGAGTAATAGGTCTGGTGTGATAGACTTGTATAGGTCCACCGATCACAAGAATGGAGTCTCAAATGACTGCACCAACGTTCGTAAAGGCGTTGCCAAAGTTCCAGCCTCGTAATCTCTCCGAGTATGCCGAGCTTGCTAAGACCAAGCCCGGCGAGTACCTGGAGCTACCTTGGCCCGAGGATCACGCCGGGTCTACAGCCACCCAGTTCCGCAACACCTATCACCTAGAGGCTCGTGTACGTACTGTCGATGGCGTAAGGCATGTTTACATTCGCTACAACGCCTAGAGCCTTGCGGTGCCGTTGTGGCGTCGAGCCTGCCGGAAGGTGAGATCACCCTTTGGGAATACCTGAGACTGCTCGGGTGGAGTCGACTGCCTCACTTTGTCCGCACGCCGGAAGCTCTTGACTTGTGGGATGAATGGGGACCGATGCGGTTGGAGATGTGGGAACAGGCCAGGATTGCTGAAACCCAAGATGACAACAGAACTCGTGTCGGGCAACAGGTGGTCACTCGACAGCCGCCTGTTGTCCTGACACCAGATGTGGAGAGACAAGATGGCACTACAACTAGTTAACGAACCGGCGCTACCGGACGAGACAGATCCCAGCGTGCCACGTCAGCGGTTCAAGCTCTGGACGCCTCAGAACTTGCTGGATCGCTACACGCCACCCGCCTGGACGATCAAGGGGCTGGTGATCCACCCAACCTTCGGGATGTTGGCCGGAGCCGAGAAGTCTCTCAAGTCGTACCTGGCCCAGATCATTGCGGTGGGTGCTGCTGCCGGGAGGCCGGTTCTCGGGCACTTCGAGGTTCCCAAGGCTGTCCCTGTCGTCATGTACTGCGGTGAAGGTGGGGAAAGGCCCTACACCAGGCGGCTGCAGCGGATTGCTGCTGCCTACGGCGTCAACCTTGCAGACCTTCCTCTGTTCACAACCTTTGACACCGGCTCGGTGTTGCATGACGACTTCCAACATGCGTACCTGCAAAGCCTGAAGGACCACCAACCTGCCATCACGATCCTTGAGCCTTACTACGCCTACCACGGTTCAGCCTCAGAAGGAAAGATGATTGCCGTCGAGGGTGAGCAGCTTGTGTGGATGTCCAACGTGGCGCAGGCTTTCGACTCATCTTTGATCATCGGCCATCACTACCGCCAGACCGGCGGTGGTTCCGCCTTGCAGAAGATCACCGGAGTCGGCGGAGCCGAATGGTCCGACTCCTGGTGGCTTGTCGAGAAGGACGAGAACACGTCAGACGTCACAGTCGGCCACTTCGACCTACGGCTCGCTGTCGGCTCTCGGCAGTGGGGTGCTGTTGACTATGACATCGTGATTGACATCGGGCCGTTTGATGACGACACGATGGACAACGAGGGTGAGATCACTTGGTCGGTCACCAAGCACATCGGCTCTCGTCTGGCTTCTGGGAGCACAGCCAACCTCATCCTGGCCCTTGTCACCACGGAGCCGTTCTTGCACACACAGACCGAGATTCTTGCCGCATGTGCGGGCCACGACCACGACAAGCGGGATGTCTTCAGGGGGCTGTCTTTCGGTGGCAAGATCGTCAGCCAGCCGGGCAAGCACGCTGAAGGCAACAGGTTCGTGACTCGGGATCTCTGGGGACCCAACTATGCGGTGGGTGAGTCTCAGGGACTCCATGTTCTTGAGCCCACGCCTGACTCGGAAGAGGACTGATGCGGTGGTCATTCGCCACTAACTTAGTGACATTCAACCAACTCCGGCCTATATACACTGCCATTGGACAGAGTTCGTTTCTCTGTCCCGAACTGTTGCGGCTTGGCCGAAGTTCGATTCCGCCTCTCACGTGCTCTTATCTCGCAACCCGTCCAACCTCGGCCAGACCTTGGCCGGAGTTCGATCGCAGGCAATAACGCTCTCACCTGGTCGTATGGGTTGGCCGCAGTTCGAGAAATAGTTCAAGCGCTGAAGGCTCGACAACAACCTCACTGGGTGCCTGTTCTGTTCAATCTAGGATAAGCTGCTCCTATAGTGGTGCCCTCTTAAAGCTGTGTGGTGCGTTCTAAGCGCCGAAAGCGTCACAGGCCACCGGAGTGCGGGCGAAAGATACACAAGCCTGTGACCTGGTACTTTGCAAATCGGCGCAAGCCTGTGACCTGGCACTTTGCAAGTGGGATTGAAAGTCTGGTGCGGTGGCGATTCGGGGAATGAATGGCCGGATACAAACCTCAGGAGGTCCTGTTTCAGGATGCGTTAGCGCCCGATCACTGCAAGTAAGAGCGTTGCAGCCTGAGGTCATGCGGTGGAGTCCACTGGCCGGACAGACGCTAAATCATTGATGTCTGCGGCAAACATTCAGGTCCCTGACGTAGGGAA
>Ga0247846_1000040_pt1 | contig 17121 bp, 17 predicted proteins | sample PFST0metaG_FD_186001 | JGI IMG/M metagenome (GOLD analysis project Ga0247846, IMG submission 186001) | Peat soil microbial communities from Stordalen Mire, Sweden - P.F.S.T0 | ecosystem: Environmental > Terrestrial > Soil > Wetlands > Peat | place: Sweden: Norrbotten County, Stordalen Mire... | reverse complement strand
GTTCGGCTCGGCAGCGACGTTCGTAGCCCTCGCCGTCAATGGAGTGCCTGGCGCCCGCTATCTCGTCGCGACCGTCGTGTTCGCCAGCGTGCTCAGTGGCCGGATCGTCGCTCAGGCCTGGCACCGGTTGCAACCGGGCCGTGCCGCCCGAGCGATCTGCGTCGTCTGCGCCGCTGTCCCGTTGTGGTTTGCCGCGGGCCTCGGCTACACCCTCGCCCAGCCCGTTTCGATCCCTAAGGCGGCAGTGCTCGCCTCCTGGCTCGAAGTGCACAATCTCCGAAACGGGGTCGGCGGTTATTGGGCAGCGAGCATCACCACCGTCGAGAGCAAGGGCGCGGTGACGGTGCGGCCGGTGTGGTCGAATCAGGTAGGCAAGCTCGGCCGGTACATGAAGCTGTCCTCTGCCAGCTGGTACTCCGGTCAGCATTTCCAGTTTCTCGTCTACAGCACGCCTGTTTACCAAGGCGTCGACAGCGTCTCGGCGGCCAAGACCTGGGGGAGTCCGGAACACACCTACTCCGTCGGTGAGTACCACGTGCTCGTGTGGTCCGTCGCCTTCAGCGTCGCACCCTTTGCGCCGTCACGCGTTCAGGTTCAGGGGGCGGGTCGCCCGTCCGCCGTCCGATCGCCGGCCGTCCACAGACCCGTCGATGGCGCTCGTGTGTCGAGACCGTCGGTCCTCTTGTCGTGACAGCTTCGTGGTCTTTGAACCGGCACGTCGGGTTGCGGAGCGGACTTCCACGCTCGCCGGCTCCCTGGAGCGTTCCTTCCAGGTCGAGACGTGCGGCGCGATCGCTCACAAGCAGAGCTCGGTGGTTCCCGTGCCACCTACCGCTTCTCGGGGGTTGAGCTGGGCGAAAGCCGTTGGTGTCTCGAAGCGGTGCGTCGGGGAGATCGCAAGCGCCCGGCTTTGGCGGCAAGCGGCCAACGCGTAGGCCACCGGTCGGGCACTCGGGTGCGACGCGCCCCGCGACGCGCCGCACACCGTCACGGCCCGATGTCCTCGCCGAGGTAGGCCATTCGCACGCGGTCGTCACGCATCAAGACGCCTGCTGAGTCCTGCAGCACGATCCTTCCCGTCTCGAGCACGTAGCCCCGGTCGGCCAGCTGGAGGGCCTTGGCCGCGTTCTGCTCGACCAACAGGACCGTGACGCCCTGGTCCCGGATCGTCTTCAGGATCTCGAAGATCGTCTGGACAAACAGCGGCCCCAGCCCCATCGAGGGTTCGTCCAAGAGGAGCAGCCTGGGCTCTGCCATGAGGGCACGGCCGATGGCGAGCATCTGCTGCTCGCCGCCCGAGAGATTCCCGCCTTGCTGCTTGCGGCGCTCCTGGAGGATCGGGAAGAGCTCGTAGACCTGACCGAGCTTCGCGGCCTGGCCGTGAGGCTTGTGAAAGGCACCGATCTCGAGGTTCTCGAGCACGGTCATCTGCGGGAAGATCCGGCGTCCCTCAGGCACGTGACTGATCCCGAGCTCGACGGTCTTGTGTGCCGCGAGGCGCGAGATGTCGACGCCGTCGAACCGGAGCGTGCCCTTGGACGCGTGGTGCAGTCCCGAGATCATCCTGAGCGTGGTCGTCTTGCCGGCGCCGTTCGCGCCGAGCAGGGTGACGATCTCACCCTGATCGACCGAGATCGTGAAATCGTGCAGGGCCGGGACGGTGCCATAACGGACCTCCACGCCTGTCACTTCGAGAAGCGCCATCAGAGCCCCCCCGCCCCGGAGTCGTCCTCGCTGTCGGGGGACCCGAGGTAGGCGTTGATGACGACAGGGTCCTTCTGGATCTCGGCCGGCGAGCCTCGCGCGATCACCTGCCCGAAGTTGAGCACGATGATCCGCTCGGCGACTGACATCACGAGTTTCATGTCGTGTTCGATCAAGAGCACGGTCACACCCAACTGTCCGCGCACCCTGCGGATCAGCTCGGCGAGATCGGCCTTCTCAGCCGGGTTGGTTCCTGCGGCGGGCTCGTCGAGGAGCAACACCTCGGGGTTCGTACCGAGGGCCCGCGCGATCTCGAGACGCCGGCGGTCCCCGTAGGGAAGCGAGCTCGAGAGCTCGTTCGCCCTTTGTGTCAGGCCGACGAACTTCAAAAGCTCCAGCGTCCTGAGGTCGCCCTCGTGCTCCTCGCGCCGGGTCCGAGGCAACCGGAGCATGGCTCCGAGGGGCCCGGTGTGCTGCTTGGACTCGACCCCTATCTTCACGTTCTCGAAGGTCGTCAACGCAGCGAACATCCGGGAGGTCTGGAACGTTCTCGCCACCCCGAGCCGGTTCACCCTGTAGGGCTTGTGCCCGATGACGTTGACGGCGTGCCCGTTCTTCCCGGTGAAGATGATCGACCCTTCCTGGGGCGTGTAGACGCCGGTCAGGCAGTTGAACAACGAAGTCTTCCCGGCGCCGTTCGGGCCGATGACAGACAGGATCTCTCCGCGGTGCAGCCCGAGCGAGACGTCGTTCAGGCTGGTGACGCCGCCGAAGCGGAGGGTCACGTGCTCGACGGAGAACAGGACGTCCGCCAACTCGGCTGCTGCCACCTCGGGCGCCGTGTCGCTCATTCCGTCTCCGGGCCGATGTAGCCGGGCTCGTCGAGGGACAACTTGCCATAGTCGGACGGCAGCGTCTCTCCCATGGACGTGATCCGGACGGGGCCGCCCGGAGTTCCCGGATGGCCGCCGCCCTCCTCGGTGAGGAGGATCTCCCGGCGCCTGCGCCGCGAGGGGATGATCCCCTGCGGCCTGAAGATCATGAGGAGGATGAGAAGGGCGCCGAGGTAGATGAACTCGTCCTGGAACTGATAGTCCTGGAACGAGTGGATCTGGAGGTACTGGGGGAGCCACTGGATCAAGAAGGCACCGATCACCGCGCCCGCGATCGAGCCCATGCCTCCGAAGATCACAAAGACGAGGATCAGGATCGACGTCTGGACGACGAAGTCGTCCGGCACGAGGCTCTGGACCTGGCTTGCGAAGAAGACTCCGGCAAACCCGGAGGTCGAGGCCCCGATGGCGAAGGCCATGACCTTGTACTTCAGGGCGTTGATGCCCAGGGAGTCAGCCGCGACCTCGTCTTCACGGATCGCCGTCCACGATCGTCCCACGCGGGAATGCTCGAGGAAGCTGAACGCCACCATGAAGACGACCGCGACCCCGAGGATCAGGTAGTAGTAGGGCAGCACCGTACCCGTCCAGCCGTAGTTGACCGAGGGCAGGTGAACGGAGAACTGCGGGATGACGTTCGGGGTACCTGCGGGTCCGCCTGTCACCCCGTCGAGGTTGTTCGCGACGACCTCGATGATCTCCCCGAATCCCAGGGTCACGATCGCCAGGTAGTCCCCTCGGAGCCGGAGCGTGGGAGTTCCGAGCAGGGTACCGGTGAGCATCGCGGCCACGATGGCGAACGGGATGATCCAGAACGGGTTGAGGATGAACGGCGGTTGGATGGGCAGAGCGCCGGTGAAGTAGGCCGTGGTGTAGGAGCCGATCGCCCAGAACGCGACATACCCGAGGTCGAGCAGGCCGGCGAAGCCGACGACGACGTTGAGGCCCATTGCGAGCAGCACGTAGATCGCAACCTGGGTTGTGAGAATCGACTGGATGCCCGGGTCCATGTGCAGAGGCCACTGGATCGCCACCAGGAGTGCTGCGATGGTGATAGCGGTCTTCCCGTAGGCGAACTTGGCCTGCTTGGTGATGCCGACGAATTCGTACCGGCTGTGCTCGGGAGGTGGCCCCATGAGGGCACCAACGAGGTCCATCGCCACCCAGACCAGGGCGAGCACGAGGACGATCACACCGGTGGCGATGACCGCGAGCCCTGCTGTGTGGTCGTGGACCAGGATGTGGATGGAGGCCAACCAGTGTGCGAGCGAATTGGGAGTTGACGCGCGCCACAACGCCCACGAGGTCCAGGTCAACCACCCGTAAGCGGCAAGGATGACACCGACGACCACGGCGAGCCCCCGGCCACGGCGGGGGGCGATGACCTTGCGGGAGGCAGCGAGGCCGAAGAGCAACCCCTCGAGCACGGTCAGGCCGAGCGCGAGCCACAGGAGGAGGAGGCCCAGGGTCCGGCTGTGCGGCACCGCCCCGATCGTGTTCAGGTACTTCGAGACGGGGTTGTGCATCCACGCGAGCACCCCGTACAGGGCGACGAACGCGTAGCCCCCGAGCCTCGCGATCCGCAGCGACCGTGACTCGAACAGGTGGACTACCAGGTCCATCGCCGCGAACGCGCAACCGATCTCGATGCAGACGCCGCCCTTCCACGTGTCGTTCGGTGAGATCCAGGAAACCCAGATGAACCCGAAGGCGACGATCGCCAGGTCGATGGCCAGGCGCGCCCTTCGCCGGGCTGTCAGCTTGAAGATCGACGAGCGGAGGCGGTCGGCTCTCGAGCTTGCCGCTCCGCCGAGGGTGTGCCAGATCGTGACGATCGCGAACAACCCGGCACCGAACCCGAGGAACCACAACAGCCTGGGGAACTGCAGCGAGCCGGTGAACCCGGAGGTCGGCGCTGCGTTGTTCCCCGGGGGTCCGGTCATGACCGCGAGGACCAGGGCGGCCACCACACACACGCCGAGACGTCGCGCAGTCTGGCTGGTGGCGAGGCTCACAAGTTGTGTCGAGGGCGCAGCTCGTACCGGTGCGCCGGTGCGCTTCGGGCCCGGGCGGGTCTCGGTCTCCGGGCCGGTCGAGGTCATGCCTCCCTCCCGAGCTGCTCACCCAGGATGCCCGTCGGCCGGAAGAGCAGGAGCATGACAAGCACGCCGAAGGCGACCACGTCCTGCCATTGGGCGGATATCCAGCGCAGCGGGATGCTCTCGAACACCCCGAGGAGCAGGCCGCCGATCATGGCTCCCCGGATGTTGCCGATGCCCCCGAGGACCGCGGCGGTGAAAGCCTTCAGCCCTGGGACGAAGCCCATCGTGTAGATGACGCCGAACTGAAGGCCGAAGAGGAACCCTGCGGCGCCACCCATGAGCCCGCCAAGCACGAAGGTGAGTGCGATCGTGCGGTCTATGTGCACGCCCATGAGGCTCGCGGTCTCGGCGTCCTGGGCCACGGCGCGGATGCCCTTGCCGAGCTTGGTCCTGTTCACGACGGTGTCGAGCACGAACAGCAGGACGAGCGCAGTGGCCATAGTCAGGATCCAGACCGACTGCACACCGACGCCACAGAGATAGAAGGCATTGCCTTGGATCACGGTGGGCGTCGGGACGAACGCGGTGTACCGCCCGAACTCCTTGCCCCCTAGGTTGAAGAGGAAGTAGGACGCACCGATGGCGCTGATGAGATAGGTCAGCCTCGGTGCGTTCCGCTTTCGCAAGGGTCGGTACGCGACCCGCTCGAGTACCAGGGCGGTGGCGCCGCCGGCGAGGCTACCCGCGAGGATCCCGACGATCATGAACCCGATCGCCCAGAACCCCGCCGGAGAGGATGTGCCGAGGATCGCCCGCATGGCGAACAGGCCACCGAAGCCCCCGGCCATGAACACTTCGGAGTGGGCGAAGTTGATGAGCCTGAGAACGCCGTAGACCAGGGTGTAGCCGAGGGCGATGAGCGCGTAGAGGAACCCGTTGGCAAGGCCGCCAACGACGAGCGAGACCCAGATGTTGTTGTTGGCTATGAACGCCGGGCAGTGCATGCGTTCCGATCATTCTCCTCAGCCTTGTGCAGCAGACTACTCAGTTGCAGCAGTAGGGCCCGATGAAGGAAGAAAACCGGGCACTCCGCGCAGTCGCGGAGTGCCCGGTTCTTCCACACTGTGCTGAGTGGTGCTACTCGACTCCGAGCTGCACAAAGGTGCCGCGTTCCACCTTGTTGACGTAGATAGTCGTCCCGGCGATGTCCCCGTCAGCCTTGAAGGCAATCGTCTTGGTGAGGCCGACATAGGTGATCTGGTGAAGGGCCGTGACGAGGTTCTGACGGGTGATGGCCACCGTCCCGGCGTGCTCGGCGATCAGCTTCATCGTGTCGATGATGGTGTTCGCCGCGTCGAACGACTCGGCCGAGTAGATCGCCGGGGCGAAGTGCGCGAGCGCCTTGAAGCCCGTCGCGAACGCCTTGTCGGTCTTGGTGGTGCCGAGCACAGCGCACCCGCAGCTGGCGTATACGCCGTTGGCCGCGCTGTGCGGGTTGGTGCCCGAGATGAGCGTCGCGCTGTCGCTTCCGTCTCCGCTGAAGACCTTGCCCGTGTAGCCCACCCTGTGCAGCGCGCTGAGCAGCAGGCCGAGGTCGCAGTAGTAACCGGCGTAGAACAACACCTGTGGGTGAGCGGCCTTGACGAGCGCTGCGTCGTCGGGGTACTGCGTAGTGCTTCCGGTCCCGTCGGTGCACTGGGTCGTGCCGTTGAACGAGCCGAGGGTCACCTTCGCATGGTCCTTCCTGGCCTGGGTGGTAAAGGCATTCGCAAGTCCGACCCCGTAGGTGCTTGCGTCGTTGACGACGAAGAACTTGTTCAGGTGGAGCGTGTGGTCGATGTACAGGGCGTCAGCCGGTCCCTGGACGAAGTCGGACGGGATGACCCGGAAGAAGTTGTGCCATCCGTAGGTCGCGAGCGCCGGCAGGCTCGCGGACGGGCTCACGGTCGCGAGGTGGTACTCGCTGAAGGTCGGCTCGGCAGCCCTGGTGGCCCCCGAGAAGGCGGGGCCGACAACGCCGATGACCGACTTGTTCGCGGCGAGCTCCTCGGCGATGGTCGGCGACTTCGTCGCTGAACCCTGGTCGTCCTTGGCGAGGAACTTGAGCTTGAAAGGAAGCTTGCCGAACTGCGACTTGCCGGAGTTCGCCTGGTTGACGGCGTACTGGACCGAGAATTCCATGTCCAGGCCGAGCTGCAAGTTCCCACCCGAGAGCGGGCCTTCGTAGGCAATAACGAACGTGGGCTTGGCGGTGGCCAGCGGCTTGGCGTTCGCAAACGCCGCCCCGCTCAGGCTGGCGAGCACGAGTGCTCCGGCCACGAGCGGCACACCGGCCTTCAAGAGCAAGTGCCTCATGAGGACTCCTCCTATCTCCTATTGGGTATTCACTTTGGGAACACCGGTTGCGCCCCCGCACCTGTCCTCGAACAGTGGGGAAACCTTACTGGGTCAGTCGAGAATTATGCAACTGCAACGCGGTTGTCATCTGTCCTTGACACCTGGGCCAGGCTCAGCGACATCGTGAGCGCCGGCGACCGGGCGGGAGATCCCGTGTGCAGTGGGGTAGCGTCTCGTCGATGTCGTTGCTGGTTCCCCTGCCGGACGAGGACGACCGTGCCCGCGTTGTCGGTGCCTGCCGGGGGAGTGCACAAGGTCCGATCCTGTCCGGCGCGATCTGGGCTCGTGTCGCTTAGTGTTGGCTGGCGATGCATAGGAGGAGCCGTTGACGGTCGCAGACCTGAAGCGAATGGTGCGAGAGGCCAACCTCGAGCTCGTTGAGCGCGGCCTGGTGTTCGGCACTTTCGGAAACGCCAGTGGGATCGAACGAGATCTGGGCCTCGTCGTGATCAAGCCGAGCGGCGTGCCTTACGGCGATCTGTCTCCGGACGACATGGCGGTCGTCTCGCTGGAGTCGGGCGAACATCTGGAGGGTCTGAAGCCGTCGTCCGACACCCCGACACATCTCGAGATCTACCGATCGTTCGCGACCGCAGGCGGTGTCGTCCACACCCATTCGACATGGGCGACGAGCTGGGCGCAAGCTCGTCGACCGATCCCGTGCCTGGGAACCACGCACGCCGACTACTTCAGAGGCGCCGTCCCCTGCACTCGCGACCTGACACACCAGGAGATGGCCGGCGCCTACGAGAAGGAAACCGGACGGGTGATAGTCGAGACGTTCGAAGCACTTGACCCCGACGAGATACCTGCGGTGCTCGTCGCGTCGCACGGGGTCTTCACGTGGGGACGTGATGCTTCGGGTGCGGTGCTTCACGCCGCGGTCGTGGAGGAGGTGGCCCGGATGGCACAGCTTTCACTTCAGGTTTCACTGGGGCTCAGCCCGGGTCTGGGCCAGATCACTTCGCAGCTGATCGATCGCCACTTCCTGAGAAAGCACGGAAGCGGCGCCTACTACGGCCAGGCGGAGCACTAGCCCGTCAGCAAGTTGCCCGGCTGCTTGCCGACCGCGACGACGTGGCTTCGACGTGCTGGTTGTCGACGACCCGGCGAGCTTCGTCGTCGAACAGGTGATCTCGAAGGGGCTCCCCGTCACCGAAGCTCGACGCACGTCGCGGCCGCCACGTGCAGCGACGCGCGGCCCGGCGCTGCTCGACACGATGAAGCGGGCACCGGTCAGGCCCGACGGGATCCAGCTGAGTAGACCCTTGGCTCCCCGGTGCGAGTGCTCGCGGACGACAACAACATGGTCTGTGTAGGCACGAACCCGTCCGACATGGCTCTCGCGATCAACGAGGTGATCAGGATCGGAGGAGGCCTCGCGGTCGTCGACCGCGCTGCGGTGGTCGAGACGCTGGCCCTGCCGGTCGGTGGCATCGTCGCCGACATCGACGTAGAGATGATGGCCGCAGCCGAATCACGGTTTGATGCCGCCGCGCGGCGGCTACTTCGGACGCTTCTTGGCGCCCTTCGAAAGGTGCTCGACCAACGCGTCAGGCCCCGGGAAGAAGAGTCCCTCGTGCCCGTCCTCCGTCCAACGGACCTGGTAAGGGGGGCCTCCGTCCGTACCGAGCACCTCCAGTACCTCGGCGGTCCTGTCAGGTTGGGCAACGGTGCGGCCCCGGACTACAAGGTGATCCCCGACTTTCACATCCATCGTCGTACCTCCTCGAGATCCGGGTCCCATCGGTCATGGTCCGATGGCCGCGGCTCCAGTGTAAGAGGCGAACGGCCCGAGTTCCGAGAGAGTGTGGTTGCCATCTTGCCGTCTCAGGCGACCGTCACTGGCACCGGTCGTATGATCCGCGCGGTGACTGAGCCGGGCTCGTTCCTCGTGACTCCGGAGGACTTGAGGCGCCACGGCCGCCGGACCGTCGACTGGGTCGCTGACTACCTGACGCGCCTCGAGAGCTACCCGGTGCTCGCAACGACTGTTCCCGGGGAGATCGCGGCGATGTTGCCACGGTCTGCCCCAGAACAGCCCGAGCCGTTCGAGGCGGTTCTCGCCGATCTCGACCGGATCGTGCTCCCGGGGACCACGCACTGGCAGTCACCCGGGTTCTTCGGTTTCTTTCCTGCCAACGCGTCTCCACCGGCGATCCTCGGCGAGCTTGTGACAGCCGGGCTCGGCGTCAACGGGATGGGATGGGAGACGAGCCCGGCGTGCACCGAGGTCGAGACGGTCATGCTGGACTGGCTCGTCGAACTGCTCGGCCTGCCTGCCCGGTTCCGCTCGGAGTCCCGGGGTGGCGGCGTGATCCAAGACAGTGCGTCATCAGCGACGCTGTGTGCCCTGCTCGCTGCCCGTGAGCGGGCGATCAATGGTGGCGCGGTCCTCGCCGACCTTTGCGTGTACACCTCGGCCGAGGCGCACTCATCTGTGCAGAAGGGGGCCCGGGTCTCCGGCTTCTCTCCTGCGCGCGTACGCCTGATTGCCGTGGACGAGGCATTCGGGATGGACCTGGCCGCGCTCGAGTCAGCCGTTCACGTCGACCGCGAGGCGAGGCTGGTTCCCTGCTGCGTGGTCGCCACCGCCGGCACGACCTCCTCGATGGCTTTCGACCCGGTCCGGGCGATCGGCGAGCTCTGCCGCGCCGAGCGGGCTTGGCTCCACGTCGACGCCGCGATGGCCGGATCAGCGGCGGTCTGTCCCGAGCTGCGATCCCAGCACGACGGGCTCGAGCTCGCCGACAGCTATGCGTTCAACCCGCACAAGTGGCTGCTGACCAACTTCGACTGCGACTGCCTCTACCTCGCCGATCGGGCCAGCCTTATCGATGCCCTCTCGATCACCCCGGAGTATCTCCGCAACGATGCCAGCGAGTCAGGCGCGGTGCTCGACTACCGGGACTGGCAGGTGCCGCTGGGTCGGCGTTTCAGGGCTCTCAAGTTGTGGTTCGTGCTCCGCTGCTACGGAGCAGAGGGGCTGCGACGACACGTGCGCGAGCATGTGCGGCTGTCGAGACATCTCACGGGGCTGGTCGTCGCGGACCCTCGTTTTGAGCTCTGTGCCCCGCCGGCGTTGAACCTGACCTGTTTCAGGCACGTCGGAGGTGACGACGTGTCCGAGCGGTTGCTCGCCGAGCTCAATGCCACCGGCCGTGTCTTCCTGAGCCACACGAGGCTCGCCGGCCACTACGTGATCCGGTGCTGCATAGGCGGAACCTGGACGACGGAACGTCACGTGGCGATGCTGTGGGATCTCATCGACGAGCTTGCGCCGGAGCCCTGAGCTGGTGGGATGTGTGACTGGTCACGATCGCCTCGGGTGCAGGGTGCGTACGTGCCATTCAAGCGCCGAACGGTCCCCGAATCCTGAGCGGGTCGTCCCGACCTCGTCTGGATCGACCTCGTCCCGGTGCTCGCTGATGATGTGACCGAGGACCGTGCCACGGTCGTGAAGGGTCAGGTGGTACGCCAGCAGGTCAAGGTCACGAGTGAACAGCGGCTTGGCGACGTGCTCATCGTTGATCCGGTTCTTCCCGACTCGGTGGACTTCGCGGAGGTGCTGCTTCGCCGCCTCCACGTCGTGGTACTCGTCTGCGTGAGCCATCTGAGCCTCCTTCGGAACGGGACGCGGGCGGCGTCGAGAACCTGAGAGACGTTGTAAGGCTCGGGTGTGACGCTACGAGCCGGGGCGCCCGTCGGTGGTCTGGATTACGGGGCCTAGGGTGCTTCCCCACAAGGCTTGCACAGCTTGCACGGCTGTAGAACCCCTATGTCGCTGGCCCAGCCCACCAGCTCCCGCTTCGTGTCGGCGCAGACCTTCTGATAGATCACAGTCCATTTTTGACCACGCGCCGGTGTCCCGCTGATGGTCCCGCACGTTGGCCGGTGCAACATGAGGTACGACGGCGTCGGGGGCCTGCCGCAGTTCAGGACGAACCCGTCTGGATGCTCCGATAGCCAAGCGATGTAGCCATCGTCGTCGTCCATGAACTCAATGATCACGCTCACGATTCTGGCACTGAGGGACTCAGAAAGCACCGGACGCCACGGTCGACGTCTACGCCTCGCAACGGCACCGGGCGTCGCGGCATCGTGTGACCGGTGGCTTGGTACGTCAAGCGAGGGCCAGCAGGGCGATCAAAAGGAGATGGCCCCGAGCGCGGCGCGAGGGTCGCTCGTCGAGACGATCTCTTTGCCGAGCGGTGCGATGGCGACGGCAGCCAGCTTGAAGTTCCCCAGCCCGAGCGGGATTCCGACGATGGTCAAGCAAAGGATCAGCCCAGGCAACACGTGCGCGATCGCTATCCATGCTCCGGCGAGAAGGAACCAGAGCACGTTGCCAACCATGGACGCGGCACCGGCGCCCGGTCGGCGGATCACCGTCCTGCTGAACGGCCACAAGACCTAGGCGGCGAGGCGGAACGAGGCGACGCCGAAGGGGATCGTGATGATGAGGACGCACATGAGCACTCCGGCGAACGCGTACGCCAGAGCTAGCCACAAGCCCGACAGGACGAGCCAGATCAGGTTGAGAATCGTGCGCACAGGGTCAGTCTTGCATTGAGCGGGCCAACTCGGCTCGGATCTCCCGCGCGGTGGAGTGCCGTCCATCTCGGGGCGCGATGGCGCGCGATCTACAGGGATCGGGCCGTCTGTAATCTCCGCCAGAGCCGTAGGCGAACTCCCAGCGGGGACGCTTCGTGAGACGATGAGCACGGTGCGAAGGCTGTAGGAGGACGTATGGGAGATACACCCGGCTCGCCATCTCAGTTCGTGACCAGGCCCTCGACGCTCTGGCGCATCCGGCACTCGCCTGCGACGAGCGAGGTCGCCATGATCCTGGTCGTTGCCCTCTCCGCCCTGTGGCTTGTGGCCGCTGCCACGGCCCAGGTGTGGTATCACAGCGTCGCACCGTGCATCCGCCAAGCGTGCCCGCCGTCTCCGTCTTACACCGGCCTTCACGTCTGGCTTGTGATCGGGACCTTCGGGGCAGTGCTCGCTCTCGGCTCGCTGGCTCTCGTCGCGCGGGCCATGGGTGGACGACGCCAGGGTGTTTCCTCCAACCTGCATCGGGTGCTCTGGGGCATCGTGCTCGCCGGTTGCGCGGGCGTACTGGTGGAGTTTGTCCTTGTTCACCTTGTCACCGACCATGCGATGGCGACGGCCCCATTGGGTTTCAACAACTCAGGTGAGGGTGCCGCCGCCATAGCGGTGCTCGCGGTCGCTCAGCCCGTGCTGGTCGGTTTTCTCGTGCTGGCGTGGAGCCGACTGCTTCCAACGGTGGGTCCCGAACATGCCCGTGCGAGGCGGCGACGGTGGTCGTGGTTCGGTCCTCTGGGCCTCGTCGGCATGGTGATCACGTGCGGGGCCTTCGCCGCTTGGAGCTTGCGCGATGGAACCACGCTTATCGTCAACACGACCATCATCGCCGGTAGGTCGGGGGTGGCGAACGTGGGAGCTTGGTGGCCGGGGCTGTTCGCAGCCATGGCGGCGCTAACGGTTGTTGCGCTTGCTTGCGCACCCGGCATCGTCTTGCGAACTGAGGGCGGTGCCGAGCCGGTCGTGCCGTCAATGAGCGATGAGCGCAAGGCCCCTGCTGCTGTGCGAAGGTAGCTGACGTCCCCACGCGTAGGCGTGTCTTCGCGACCCCCGGTGCGAACGCTTGGCCCGGTTGTGCTGGCGGCCCTGGCGTTGCAGACCGAAGCGCACGCTCAGGGAATGTCGACCAGTTCGCTCGGATCAGGGAAACCCTCATATCCAAGTGCTTGAGTGAGAGCAGTCACGAGGGCCAAGTTGATCTGTCCGCTTCTTGACCCGTTCGAGGACGACAGCGCTCCGCAGCCGCTGATGTGCACAAAGACCGAATCGATAGCCGCGCTCGGGTAGGAAAACCTCAGCAGGAACCCGCGAGCCGCGTCTTGGTCGCACGCCGCGGGTGACTCGCCTCCGTGACCCGTGACATGGCTGGTCCCAGGCTTCAATCCGTTGAGGATTCGGACCAGTGTCGACAGCGCGTGGCCGGAGGCATGCGCGGACTCCGCAAGCCACCGGTACTCGTAGCGGCAGAGTGCGACTCCGGTGGGCGCGCCCGGTACCAGTTTGATGGCTGCACCAGGCAGAGACGATGGACCGGCTGGGTGTAGATCGCGTACCTTACTTGGGCAGCCGTCCGCGTCCACCGTTACGACCCGCACGGAGCCCATGAGACGTTGCGCCGTGGTTCTGCTCGGCGACTGGATGCCGACCGCGGCTCCCACCTGGCGGGCAAATAGGACAAGCAGCCGCGGCGACTGGCGCGAAGCAGCAAGCCAGCCCATCGAAACCTTCTGACCTGCGTTTGTCACAGTGTGGAACGCCGCCTTACCCCAACCGAGACGAATTGCTGTGCTCAGTTCGAAGAACGTGACAACCATGAGATTCGCAGGACCCCAAGCGGCGCAGGTGGTGACGGCTTCGTCAGGGAGCAATACCGTGTTGCCTTGGGGGGTACCACAGGTTTGGTCATCGAGAGGCCACGTCGCGGGAACGGCGATCTGCAATCCGTGGAAGCTCACGAAACTGAGGTCACCCTGGCGAGGGGGCGTGATGCCGGTAGTGGTAACGGGCGGTTGTTGCGTCGCGGGCGGTCCCGTTCGCCTGCTTGAACCACTCAGGGCAACGAGAAGACCGACAACCAAGATGACGGCTACCAACACCGCACCGATTGAGAACCACCTGCGCTGTTGTCGCTGGCGTGCCTCCTTGATGAGCGCCTCAGCATCTGGAAGCTCCGTCTTGGCTTGCCGGGGTGCCTCGATGACCTTCATGACGGCTCCTACGACACCTGTCGGATTATCTGTACCAACTCGTCAGGGCCATAACCGAAGTGCCGGGCCAGCTTGACCAGTTCTCGTGCCTTTTCGACAACAGCGCTGCGATGCGGAGCGGCACCGGTGACGGACACGCCCCGACCACGGGAGAACTCCAACAGACCCTCGTCTCGAAGGGTGTGCAGGGAGCGAAACACCGTGTTCGAGTTCACGCCGAGCACCGCCGCCAGGTCCCGAGCCGGAGGGAGGCGCTCGCCGGGTTTCGCCTCACCGTCCGCTATGGCCCTGCGGATGGCGGCGGCAACCTGTTCGTGGAGCGGGACCGGGCTTGTGGGGTCGATTTCGACCTTCGGAGTGGTACTACTCACACTGTGATTATAAGCTCGCCGTGTTCCGCGTCAACTGGCGGCTCAAAGTGCTGTTCGGTGACCCGCCGCCCGCGGCCCATGGTGCCATGATGAACGCGGTGCGGGAACCAATTGTCCGGTGCCGGACATAGATAGTCAGTGGACCGCACGCGCCAAGGGGTTCCCGACAGCGAGTTGTGGCGACGAGCCGCTGACCAGGGCGGTGCCGCCTTCGGCGAACTATTCGAGCGCCACGCCGACGCCGTCTACGTCCATTGTTTCCGTCGCACGGCTTCTTGGTCGCGCGCCGAAGAACTGACGAGCGTTGTCTTTCTCGAAGCGTGGCGTCACCGACAATCGGTTCGCCTCGACACTGACTCCATCTTGCCGTGGCTCCTGGCAGTGGCCAACAACGTCATCCGTAATGCCAACCGGTCGCTGCGCCGTCACCAGCGCCTCCTGGCCAAGCTGCCGCCACCCCCCAAGCAGATGACTTCGGTGACGATGCGGCTGGCCGGTTGGACGACGAGCGCGAGATGGCACAGATACTGGAGCGGCTCGGCGTACTCCGAAGACAAGAACAAGAGGTTATTGCCCTCTGCGATTGGGCGGAACTGAGCTACAGCCAGGCTGCGGCGGCACTCGATGTGCCAGTCGGAACCGTCCGCTCTCGACTCTCCCGCGCCCATGAACATCTTCGTGCACGCCTAGGTGAGGCCGCTGAGAACCCACATCCGGTCGCGCCTGTCTTGCAACACCCCGAAGGAGAGACATGAATACCTTTGACCAGCCTCCCGGTCCCAGGCCAATGCGAGCCGAGTATCGGGCCGCTCTCCGCCAGGAGCTAGAGGCCGTGGTTGCCGTTCAGACTCAGCGGCGCAGGAAACTCGCTGGCCAGTTTGGCTCCTGGACCCATCGCGCCGTAGTCATCGCCGTAGCCGCGGCGATAGTGGTCGTGTTCTTCGTCCCCCTGCCACACGTCAGCTTGTTCAAGAGGCTTGTGGCCCCGGCGAAGGTGGCACCGGCGCGCACGACGACGGCCCCGATTTGCCCACCCGACCAGATCGAAGCGGAGAACGGCCCCGAGATTTCGCCCATGACCGGCGAAAGAGCGATGAGCATCGCTCTTGTCAACTCTGGGCCGGGTACCTGCATGCTCGACGGTTACCCGCGGGTGCGAATGGTCACGTCCGCTGGCAGGACCCTCGACTTCTCACAGATCACCCAGAGCCAGTACATCGGGAAGACTGTTCCATACCGGGTGCTGCTTGGGGTGGGTGCCATCGCGTACGTCGAGATTGCGAAGTATCGCTGCGATCTCGGCGACTTTGAGGAGGCTTCGAGCGTGCAACTGACGTTGCCAGGGGCCGGAGAGCGCACCGCCCTTACTGTTCCAGGTGGCCTCTCCTACTGCAAGGGTGGCCCGACCGATCCAGGCAATGTCATCGCCATCACCCCGATCGAGTCCATCCTGAACCAGTAGGTGTCTCGTGGCCCCATCCCTCCCGATCCACAGAAGACCAAGGACACGCACATGACGACGGTGCGCAAGCTCGGCGTAGTCGCGATGGTGACCCTGACTCTGGCCCTCGCCGGTTGTACGAGTTCGACCGCGCCGACGGCAACGAAGGCAAAGGCTGCCCCAGTCGTGCCCTGGGTCGACGAGCCAGCGACTCCTTCTCTAATGCTCTCGCTGCTCCCCAAGCCGCTGCCGCTGCCTCGACCACAGACCGGAGCGCCGCCGTGCACCGCCTAGGAGTTGTTGGTGACGAGGCTTGGCCCGATAGGGGCTATGCAAGACGACGGAATGGTCATCTGGTTCCGCAACACCGGCCCGGCTGCTTGTACTCCGACGGGCACACCGAGAGTCGTTGCCGCTTCGCCTGGGCAGCCGACCGTAATCGCCACCGCTGGGAGGATGCCCTCGTACGGCGAGAGGTCCGATGTCGCTGCTGGGGGGACCGTGTTCGAGCAGGTCGACGTCCCGGAGTTCTGTCCGGCTGACCCGGGTCGGAGCGACCGGGGCGATGCCGTGTACCACAGCTTGGCCATCTCCATCCTGGGAGGCATCACGAAGAAAGTCGGTGGACTCAGTCTCAGCTTCCCTTGCGGCATGTCGGCGACTCCGTTGTTTGTTGGCAAGCCACAACCGACCTACCCGGCAAATCCCTTGGTTGGCCTGGTCCCATACCTACGGCTCCCAGCGACGATAAAGGCCGGTTCCACGTTGCACTTCGAGGTCGACCTGTCCAACCCAGGGGACCGACCGGTGGTCTTATCACCTTGCCCGGTGTATTTGGAGCACTCGGACATCCCGACCAAGCTCCTGTACCGGCTCGACTGTCGCACGGTCCGTTCCATCCCCGCCCACGGTCAGGTGCGCTACGAGATGGAAATGGCAATACCGGATGCCGCGCCCCTCGGCCCAGCGGAAGTCTTCTGGGGCCTCGTTGGGGCCTCCACCACCACGGCACAGGGCCAGGTGCTAGTTCAATAGACCCCGGCGCGCACAGGTCGTCTTTGTACCAACCGTTGCCTGTGCATCCGGCATTATCCGGCGAGCTGGCTCTGCCGTCAGCGCGGATGGGCAGCCCTGCCACTGCGACCATCGGAACGCGACCGGCTGATTGCCGCGAAACTGTAACTACCCGACCCCCCCGGAAACGACGCCCCGTGGTATAGCTACGCACGGTGCGCAGACTCGCTGCTGTCGCGATGGTGGCTATGACGCTGATGCTCGCTGCGTGTACGAGTTCGGCGTCGCCAGCAGGAGCAAAGGCAACGGTGACAGCGAAGGCCGTGGCAGCGGAGACGGCAACGGAACCTGTCAAGCAATTTGAGACACGTTCTTATGAAGCCTTCTGTCTGACCTCCTCTTCGGGAAGGGGCTCGTTGATCCATGCGACCGTCGGCAGTTCGG
>Ga0247846_1000038_pt1 | contig 17509 bp, 22 predicted proteins | sample PFST0metaG_FD_186001 | JGI IMG/M metagenome (GOLD analysis project Ga0247846, IMG submission 186001) | Peat soil microbial communities from Stordalen Mire, Sweden - P.F.S.T0 | ecosystem: Environmental > Terrestrial > Soil > Wetlands > Peat | place: Sweden: Norrbotten County, Stordalen Mire... | reverse complement strand
GGTATAAGAGATGGTAGATGCACGTCTACCTATCAATCACAAGGAGGCCTTATGGCCAACAACAATGCCGTCTACAGCACGATGGTTCGTTCCGGCCGCACCACTTACTTTATCGATGTGAAAAAGGCGAAGAACAGCAAGAAGTACATGCAGATCACCGAAAGCCGAATCGACGTCGATTCAAAGAAGTCCCGTTCGACAATCCGTGTGTTCGCTGAGAGCATTGAGCAATTCCGCCAGGCAGTCGACGAAGCCGCATCATCGGCCAAACAATGAGGAGAAGCCCATGAATATCGACAAGAAATACCGGCTTGAGAAAGCCGTATCAACGGATGAAACCCGAACGAACCTCACCAACATTTCCATCACTCGACGTCACGCTATCGCATGCGACGGTCGCATGATTGCCATCGTCCCGGTGGAAGTGGATGAGGGAGATGAAGTCGGATGGATGACTCCGGACGCGCTGAAGTTGGCCCGAAGAGTGAATCCCAAGGGACTTGATACTATCCGGATCGTGCTGAATGGCACTCAAGAGCTACCGGATGGAAGCACTGTGAAACGACCGAGCTTCGATGAAGTCCGTCCCCCGAAGATGCTCCAGATTCTTCTCAAGGCTCATCGTGGAAGAACGTTCCGCATTGGGATCAATGCTTCCATGCTCAAATCACTTTCCGAAGCCCTTGGATCTGAGGAGATCGTGCTGGAGTTCGGTTCTCCGACTGAAACGATCCTCGTTCACCCTGTTCATCACGAGGCGGGGGTGTGCGGAGTACTAATGCCTGTTCGACTTAACAAAGAAAGGAATTGATATGTCTCACAATCTCAACTTCTTTAATGGAAGGTCCAGCATGATGTATGTGAACGAAGCCCCCTGGCACGGATTGGGCCAGAGGCTTGACCATCCAGCAACTGCTGAAGAGGCGATCGAAGCGGCCAATCTCGACTACACTGTAGTAAAGAAGCCGCTTCAAGCAGTGATCAACGGGAAACGCCGGATCGATGTCCCGGATTACTTCGCAACTGTCAGGACAGACACACAGGATGTTCTCGGCGTTGTAGGATCGCGATATTCTCCGGTCCAGAATCGGGACGGTTTTGGGTTCTTCGATTCACTGGTGGGCCAGAATGAGGCCATTTATGAAACTGCCGGAGCACTCAACAAGGGAGAGAAGATCTGGATCCTCGCTCGCCTCCCTGGATATATCAAGTTGCTCGGTAGAGATGTTGTTCAGAAATACCTCTTGCTTTACAACTCACATGATGGTTCATCGATGATCCGGGCAAAGCTGACACCAATTAGGGTCGTCTGCAATAATACCCTGAGCGTAGCCTTAGCAGGAATGGAACAGGAAGTGAGGATCAAGCACACTCCGTCAGCCCTGGAGAAGTTGGAGGAAGCACATAAACTGCTGGGACTCTCCAACTCAGTCTATGACCTTCTCGACACTATTTTCAAGAGGATGGCACTCACGAAGGTAACGGACAAGCAGCTCATTCAGTATGTCGAAGCGCTGGTTCCCGATAATCCGGAGAGCGAGTCGAAGAAGCGCACGGAAAACATTCGGGAGACTATCCTCAGTCTTCATCAAGATGTCGAGGATGCAAAGGCGATTCGGGGCACGGCATTCGGGGCATACAACGCAATCACCGAGTATACCGATCATGTCATAGCCACGAAGGACCCAAATCGGCGATTGAATTCGGCGTGGTTTGGCTCGGGTGAGAGGCTCAAGGTGAAGGCATTCCAGCTGGCGCAGGATATGCTTCTGAACTAATTCATCGATCACTCACATGCCGGTGCTCGTATGGGCCGGCTATTCATTCATAGAAAGGACATGTCATGACCAAGAAGACGTGGGCGATAATTCTCACAACCGCAGAAGCCGCAATCGCGGCAATCCGGCACGCATTGTCTGGCAGGAAGGGAATATAGCCTGTGGAAGAGAGAATCGACTTCATCGAACAGCTTCTCCAGGAGGCAGAGAAAGCAGACCAGGAGCATAGAGTCGAAATGGACCGGCTTAGGGCTGATCAAATCCTTGCAGCGATTGCCAAACTCGAAGAAGGGATGAGTGAAGTAAATGATCTGTGCGATAAGGAACTCAAGCTGATCGAGGAGTACCGGGCAAATGAACTCGCTCGTTTGGATAAGAAGCGCTCTTGGCTCGAATTCAATCTGGATGGGTTCATGAGATCGACTGGGGAGAAAACTCTTCGGTTGCCTCACGGCATTCTCAAGCTAAGGAAAGGTAGGGACAAGGTGGCGATCACCGCCCTCGATCAATTCCTCGCAGTGGGCCCGAAGCTCGGACTTGTCAGGACTGTGCCTGAAGAGCATGCTCCAGACCTGCAGGCGATCGTGAATCACATCAAAACCACCAGAGAAATTCCAGCAGGCGTGGAATTCATTTCCGGTGATACCAAGTTCTCATACACCACAACATCGAAGGGAGACACCGATGAGCGAGAATAACAACCGTCCCAAGGTTGAAATTGCACTCAACCAGGAAGCACGGCTGAAGCTGGTTCGTGACAAGGCCTACACCGGCCAGAACTCGTACGGGAATTTCTACCTGTACACCGTGATTGAAGGTGACGTTGAAAAGTCGTTCTTCGCCACTGAGGATGTGCACAAGCGGATTCTCGAAGAAGGATTGAAGACTGGAGACGAATTCCTGGTCCGGAAGAAACCGGTTCAGAACGGCAAGAAGATCCAGGCGAAAATCGACTTTGAGGTCGTGAGCCGCGCCCCTGTCCCTTCAACTCCGAACGGAAATGGGAACGGCAACGGGCATTCGGACGATTTCAAGGCGCTGATGAAGGCGTGTGTTTCCGAGGCTGTCGATATCACGAAAGAGGTCAACACGATCCCATGGCAGAACGAGGATGTCCGGTCGATTGCTCTCACGATGTTTATTCAGAGGGCGAGGTTGAACTGAAACAGAAACGGCCCAGAACATCGGGCCGTTTTCTTTACCCACTGCGCCTCGCAACGGGAGATCTCTTTTCTCTTGCCGGAGATCCCGCTTCTCTCGGCGGGGACAATCTCCTTTATAGAGGGGTCAGGCAACACAGCATTCCGCGCCCAGTGTATCATGCCACGACGATAGACAAACCGAAGGGAATCCCCAGATCGAAATAGATTTGCATGGATGCAATCGGAATATCCAGTCCCGCCATGTCGCAGCTGCTCCTGTATCCGGCAAAGACGTCAATGTGGTAACGCTTCTTGAGTGTCAACAAATATGCTTTGTGTGGTGCCAATTGAGTCCACAACCAGTCCAGATGTTCGCTCAGTGGTCGCGTTTCTACCAGCGGGCTCTCAAGCCGCCACATATCCTCCTTGAAGGTCGTTTTTCCTCGATGCTCTCCCTTGCGATGTGTGTGACTCGCGGATAATTGAAGGACACGCTCGATCTCATCGAATGGCAGGTCAAGGCCGGCGATTCGGAAGGATGCAGAATATTCGAATGTAATTGGAACGTCCTCTGGCCCATCCTCCAGGAAGTCCCGTAGGCGTGTAAATGATTTCATGGCAACTTGATCTTGGTGTGTTGCGCCCTAACGCCCGCTAACCTGCGGCTGATGAACGTTACCTTACTGTACTACACCTACATCGTTTCGTGAATTGCAAAGGCCTCATCCCCTTTGCCAGGTCCCTCACCGCCCGGATGTCGCACCGATCGACTTTCCGCAGGTTCAGCCGCTGGTTAGGCAGCCCAACTACTTAAGGTATGGAAGACAGAGCCGCTGGGAATAGGATCGTGCAATTGTGCTTCCATTGCTCGGCTCTGTCGGCTAGTTCGCCCGCATCTTCTCTCGCTACAAAAAGACAACCTACCGATTCCAAGAGCAGGAAGGACATGAAGGCGGATAATGTCACAAGATTCGTTCGTAGAACCTGCTCTGAATGGCTTTCAACTGGTTTGATAGTCATCGTGTTCTTATCCAGCAGATGAAACACTGAGTAGAAGCCAAGACTAAAATGTGAAGCCTGTTCGTTCAGATGGTCGCGCAAGAATTGAAATTGCCCCGTGATGGCTTTGGCAATGTTGCCCGCACTTGGCAGTCTGCCATCAATCGCCTCATCTGCTCTCTTATAGTCGAGTCTGAAATAGGTCAACAGCTCGACTGATTCAAGAAGTGGTCGAAGCAGTGCACCTGATTCCTGTGCAAGCCCATCTAGCGCAAGACTGTGACACCCTAGAAGGAGATTCCGTCCCTTTGCAGTGGTGAGCGCACAAACTCGCGCAAATCGACCTGTGAAATTTGATTTATCGTGTTGGCTTATTTGGTTGAAGCGCGTTATAGTCTCGTCAACTAATGTGTACCCCTTTACCAAATGTTGGGACTCTGAAATCAAGACGGTCTCCAGCCAAATCTGAGACTGATGTCTAGCGTGCCAAAGGTCCATTCTTCTCCTGTTGGGCTGCCTAACAATGATTAGATCCGAAGTATTCCCCCGCTCGTTCGTCGGGGAATGTGAAGAGTCGTGTGCAGCCCGCTTTCCAGTCATGAAAAACTGCACGGCGCGACATACGCCTGAAAAGCAAACCGGCCCCTCCATCCTTTTGGTCGGACCAGAGAGGCCTCTTCCAACGAACTCGTGTATCGCCGGTAAGATACCTCTGGCATGGACCAGATGCAATCAGACTTGCGTGGGCTCTCACCTGAGAAGGAGGAGCTTGCGGGTCTCCACATACGTTCCCGCCTGCAGCCGGTAGAAGTAAACGCCGCTTGCGAGCGATGACGCGTTGAATTCAACAGTGTATGTTCCGGGTTCTTTCACTTCATTCACCAGCGTCGCCACTTCCCGACCCAGGACGTCATACACCTTGACAATAGTCCATTGTCGATTGACAATTGTGAATCGGATTGTCGTCGCAGGGTTGAATGGATTGGGATAGTTCTGGTACAAGAAAAGCGACGACGGTGTTGAGAATCCGATCTCTTGGGATACCGTTGTGATGATTGAACTCAGGAGGAAGTGGTTATTGGTCTCAAAGACGTCAAACGATCCACTGTTGTAGATGTTCCGAATGAGACCGAGACCTTTCTTGAATGTGAATGTACTCTGAAACTGACCGTCAGGAGGTAGAGCGATCCAGGACTGCAATGTGGTAGTATCCCCCTGTCCAACTTGCCGGTATCGACAGATCATCGTCGTGTCAAGATATTCTCGCGTGAAGGGGAACACGTCATACCGAATCGAGTACGGGTTAGCATTCCGATAGAGCTGATGCTGGCCGAGATGACTCTCAATCAAGACACAAGATGAAGTATCCCTCATGGGATACGAAGTGTCCCGATCCGGTTGTCCGATAGAGGAGAAGATCTCGTGGCGTATGAGATCTCGTTCGACCTGGAATATCCAGGAGGTGGAATCTGTATCAGTAGTGCTCCCGGATACGAAATATGTTACACGACCTGAGTCGATGCTGATTGTTCCTGGATTCCCCTCTGGCCATGATACGGCAACAGTAAGATAGCGATACGTCCATTGATTGCCGACCGAAAGCGGAAAGACGTCAACAAGCGTGTCGTTGGTTATCCAAGCTGATTCCGAAAAAACAAGCGCACGAGTAAACACCGTTAGGGTGAACAAGATAGGCAAACAGAGTCGGGTATGCATGGTCGCCCCCTGCCAGGACAAGTACAATCATTTGAATTGCGTGACTGGGCAGAACATCTGCTCCCGTAAACGCGGCCACCAGCCTAACGCCCGCGGCTCACTTGCGGGTGATGAACCTGACATTCACGTGCTGCACTTACTTCGTTTCCGTGAATGCCATGATCAAGAACCGCACCGAGTACCATTATTCAGGCGAGCTCTGCTACAAACAACGCGATACCAGGAACGAACAATCCGTCGATTACATCGTAAAGCCACCGAACTCGGCTTCCAACTTGTCGCGCCTGAGCCATCTTCTACACCCCTCCCAAGAGTTACTTAGGAGGCTGCAATTCCCGGAGACACGGAGATCATCGCCACCATGGATCAGCCGGAATAAACTGTTTGGTGCTATCATCATACACAACATCTGTGCGATCGTTGAAAGTCTGCCAACCGTTTCCAACATATTTACGATTGACTTCCATTTCTCCGTCCCCAACATCGAAGTCAAAGGTGAAAGGGAGGCGACCATCAGCCCAAATGCACTTCTTGATGTTGAGTGATCTGTGACCGGTCCAAATGCCTACGAACACGTTATTGGTATAACCATCCGCAACGATCAACGAGGTGTCTAGATAGGCAGTGTGGGTCAATGGTTCAAGAACGAGGTCTGATGAAAGAACGCCGTCAAATGTGCCGGTGTGGGCAAGAAGCGAATCTTCCCGAAATATGTACAGAGCCATTAGAGAAGCCCCGTTTGGTGGCGCTTCTGAGGAGGCGGCTGAATATCGATAAGCTCGAACTATTTGAATCCGGCCAACAAAGCTACGAATCGTCTTACGAACTCTGGATTTCCCGCGTAGAATGTACCGATTCGAATGATGCCGGTCGCGTCTCACGGAAGAAATGTAAATATCGATGCGACGGTAATCAGTACCTAAGACCCCTGATGAACAGAACTTGCCGGACTGCCACACTTTGCTTAGATCGTAAGATCGGATGGTGTCAGTAAGATCGATGGATTTTGCAGATTGTGTAAACAAATATTTTTTAAAGTCAGTTCGGAAGTCAACCAAGGATGAATCATAATAGTTGTGCATGTAAAAGCTTTTGAAGGGATCGGCTTGAGCCTTAGCTCTCGGTGAGGACGAGATCATGAGAGCTAGAGCAAGGTAGCAAGATAGTCGACGCATGAGAATCATGTTAACTCCGATGGAATTGCCACCACAGTCCGCGGCTGCGTTGCGGCACACAACCCAAAAACACGACGACCTCTCCCATCCACAATTCAGATGAAAGAGGTCCCGTCACTGCCAACTTCACGCCTCTGTCGCCAAAGGACGTGATGATAAGCTACCCAACGTTTTGAACATCCGCAAGCAGACTACCGAGAAGGCCCCTCCGCTTTTGCCTTCTTGCCTCTCAACCCGAATATTATTAGTTTCTTGAGAAAAATGCTCGACCCGGACCTGAGTGCCATGGGATTGAGAAGGAGAACCTCCGGACATTTGTTGAAGGAGGTTTTTGCGTTTACAAGCGACAGAGATGCCATGTGGCGAATAGTCTGCCCTACCGGGAGAGATAAACGCCATAATGTGTTGTTGATGTAGTTATGTGCCATGCCGCCTGGCCACGGTCAGGTTGCCCACCCCGATGTAAGGAAAAAGAATGATCGATCCATTCAAGGACGCCATCTGCAAGAACGTCTCGATTTCCTTGGACTTTGTTGAGACAGTGGAATCTCGAGCCAGTTATGAGATACAGTCTGGTGATCCCTCTCTCGACCGTGGCACTGCGGACACGTACCTCGAAGATGGCTCTTTCATGCTCGCCTTCCGCACGATTCGCTTGCTTGACCACTTCCAGCGTAGCAAACTCTGGAAATCAGATACCGCGTTCGTGTGCCGAAATGATCAGAGAAAACTCGCATTTAGCATCAAGTCGTTTGGAGGTTACTCAATTCCGAATATGCAAGATCCTTACCGCTTTAAGTGTCCTGTCCGAGAGTATCACACTCCTAGAGTCGGACATGGTGATCATTTCTTCCGGGCAATTATTCCAACGAAGGATCCGCAAAAGCCAGCGACCCTGTTCGACAGCGCAAAGCTCAAGATTTCAACTGTAACATACATGGCAGGTCTTGTCACAATTCATCTTGGTCGACGCCAATATCACCTCTTCGCCTACTCAACGGACGATGAGAAGAGAAACTACCTTTTTGTCGAATCAATTGAGCCAATCAACTACCACGAGTTCAAGAAGGCTTTGGATGTCATACTTCTTTCGTATGCGTTTGTGACAGGCTACTTCGCGAGAGATCGAAGGCACATTGTTGGCGCTGAGGATTTATCCTTCACGCAGATTACGGAGATATCATTTGAGACCCTTCCCAACACCTTGTCCTCTAAGTATAGCGTAATACCGACGAGTGCTCTCCGAACAGTCTTTCGGATGCCTCATGAAATGTCATTCCCTGAATCTACCTTCAATGATCTCTGCGAGCAACTTCTATCGCACCCGTCTCTCGGCCAAGTTATTCTTGTCTTGGTTGAAGGTCATTCATTAAGCCTCGAGCTAAGAGCTGCGGTGTACTCGATAGCGCTTGAGGCCATAACTGATATTGTCTCAAAAGAGAATCAGTCCAAATTTACTCCTATCCCTCAGAAGCGTCTTGCCAAGAAAGTACTTCGAGCCCTGCTCTCCACTCTCGAGTCCTTTAGAACAGAACTTTCTACTGACGGCATTGAGACGCTCGTAAAAAAGCTCCAGGTCGCGAATTCTCCTACAAACAAGGACAAACTCCTCAGGCCGTTTGCGTTGTATGGGGTAAACCTCACTGCTCATGAAATCGACTGTATCGAAAGGCGAAATGACTTTCTGCACGGGCGGTTTCCTTTCGACCCGTGCAATGTCGACCAGAAGTTCCAGTTGGAGCAGACTGTACTTGCACTCTTGTATTGTGTGACAACGCTTGTTCTCAAATACATTGGGTACACCGGTTTCGTGATCTATTATCCTGCGTTCAATGAGCTCAACAAAGGTCACAGACCTACTAACAATTTCGTGAAACACATTTGATGTGGGCAACCTGAGCTTCGTGGCGGCACTGCAGCTAACAAACGACAAACGGCGCTGGCACACTGGATAGGCGAAGGAAGTTCAGAGATTGGCTAAACTAATATTGCTTGCTCCATTGCTTGCCTAAGGAGACTCTATGCACGTTTCAAGAATTCTTATTGACATCCATCTCGACAATCTCGACCAATTCATCAATACAGTTCACCAGAACCTTGAACAGGGCAAGGCTGAATTCACGAAGGAGATCGACGCAAGAGCAAAGAAGCTTAGTCCTTCCGACAGAGATGATCTATATGACTTCTACCGTGACGACTACTGGTTGCTTGACGAGGAGTTCCCAAACATTCTTTGGAACTCAGTTCTCATTTCCATGTATTCGGTTGTAGACCTTGAGCTAACCAGATTGTGCAACTCTCTGCAGACGAAACACTCAGCGAGAAAGGCATTGTCTGACAGGCGAAAGGGTACCTTGCTGAAGAAAATTGAACAGTATCTGACCCTTGACCTTGGCTTGAGTTTTCCCTCAAGTTCAGCGGACTGGACAGAGCTCAATTCAATTGCCACGGTTAGGAACTGTGTTGTTCACAATGGTTCTCAGATAAAAGGTAAGAAAGACAAGGAACTCCGAAGATACATTCGTGCCCATTCCACATTGTCGATCGATCAGCTTGATCGAGTGGTCCTAAGCGAACAGTACTGTCGAGATAGCATGACAGTCATCAAACGCTTCGTCAAGGATCTGTTCGAAAACCATTTGAGATAGGCAAGCAAGCAACACCAAGTACGACGCTCGTTCGGTGGGCGAGGCTGGGTTGAATCGCATTGGCCGCAAGAAGTCGAACTCGCTTCATGCCGCGCTTATTTGATGGAAAAGCGTGGGGTACGGCACGACCCGGCCACGGTAAACATTATGCTCGATATTCTCCCTTGATTATAAGATGAAACGTGAAGTAAGAAATCTTCTATCCCGCTCAACGGACTCCGTCCTTCTATCGATTGAACATTTCAATCGCCCCTGGGATCGGGGCAGGCATGAGGCCGTCTTGGTGTTACTCGACCGATCGTTTGAACTTCTGCTAAAGTCCGTCATCATTCATAGGGGTGGTCGGATCAGAGATCCTCGGGCGAAGGAGACTATCGGGTTTGATTCATGCGTCCGCAAATGTGTCAGTGATGCACAAACCAAATGTCTGACAGAAGAAGAAGCTCTGACAATTCAAATAATCAATAGTCTGAGAGACGCTGCTCAGCATTACATTGTCGACGTCTCTGAACAACAGCTTTACATATACACGCAATCAGCATTGACTCTGTTTGACAAGATTCTCAGGGAAGTGTTTGGGAACAAGCTCATTGACTACTTGCCTGAACGAGTATTGCCGGTTTCGTCTACACCGCCAGCAGATTTTGCAAGCCTGATGAGCATAGAACTTGCTGATATAAAGAAACTGCTTTCTCCCGGCTCCCGTCGGAGGTTCGAAGCAAGGACAAAACTGCGTTCGTTTGCCATAATTGAAGCCTCTTTGGGGGGCAGCCGCTTGCAACCAAGTGAAGGCGAGTTGAAAAAGCTTGCTCATTTAATATCTACGGGAGCTGCCTGGCAGGATGTTTTCCCAGGGATCAAGCGCCTTGCATTCAATGCTGATGATAATGGTTTGAGCGTTTCGCTCAGAATAACAAAGGCCCGAGGTCAACCGATCCGTCTGGTTCCGGAAGGCACTCCCGGCGCCACGGTCGTAGCCGTCAAGCGGGTGGATGAGCTCAGTTTCTACTCTCTTAGCCTTACTACGCTCGCAGCAAAGGTCGGCTTGACATCACCCAAAACTCTTGCCGTAATCAAAGAACTGAAGTTAACTTCGGACGCGGAATATTTTAAAGATTTCGTCATTGGCAAGATGGAACTCAAGCGATATAGTCCCAAAGCAATTGAACGAATCAAGAACGCCCTTCCATCGTTGAACATGGAGGACGTGTGGCGGCGTCACAGACCCATGGGACGAAGAAAAGGGAGCGGCACATAACACGCCGCGCCACGACGCTCCCTCATCCCGCAAAGGAGCGGCGGGCAGTGCAGGATAGATACCGCATCACGTGAGGAACTATCGTGGTCGTCGACATTGAGGGGACCTTTACGGGGATGAACCGAATTGGCGCTATGGGGTTCGTCCATTGCAAAATCTATAACGCGACTTGAACTGGGGCCACAACACAGTTATGAATACAATGGTCCAGACACCCCTGATCGATAGGATCTCACTTCGAACTCAACTTTACTTTGCCAAGGAAATGGCAATTAGGGCGGTTGGGGTAGTGGGTTGCATGATGGCATTTGCGTGGTTGTTCCATCAAAACTATCTGTTCATTTTGGAGATGTCTCTCATGGGCCTTGCCGTAATCGAATTGATTCCATCGGCAATACTTCATTTGGAGTACTACGATTGTGACAAGTCGAAATCGCTATCCGTTGACAAGGCCGCGCAAACGATGACCATTATTGATGAAGACTTGTCTCATGTACTGAGATTCAACGACATTGATTCGATCAGAGTCGTTATGGGCCAGGAGTTGTTTGATGGTAGCAAGCGAGGCTGGTATTCGTTCGAGATATATCACTATGCTGTCATTCACACAAAGGCAAATGAAAAGTTTATCGTTACGTGTCTTATGATGACTGATCTCCGAAATGCGTTTAGGGATCTTGGGTTGCCGGTGGTCTGGGAGCGAAAACGGTTTCCCCTGCTCTCTCGGGAGAGAGAGAAATCGTCGGACGGGTGGTAGATCTGATTGGTCTGAACTGAGGACACGGCTGGAGCGATTCCTCCATGGTTTCCGAAACCGATGTTTGAAGTTTCGACCTGATCGTCGCGCGGGGCCCCGCTGCCGTCGCAATTGGTGTGGTGAACTTGGGATACAATGTGTCGCAGTACCCAAGGTAATAGTAAAACAGACAACGGTGCCTATCCACAAAACATGAGGAAGAGATGGATCCGGGAACTGTAGGCTGGGTTACCTTGGCGTTGGGGATAATAGTTCTTCTGGCAAGAGGTCTTATCGATCCTTCCAAGCCAGGAAGGCCTGGGGACTTTACCCCTGAAGTCAGGCGCGCAAGGATGATGGTTGCGGGGATGGGCGTTATCATGGTGGGGCTCGCTGTCCTTCTCGTGGGTCACTATTTCCCAACTGGGTATTCGGGATCGCCAAGTTATCTTAAATCTGACTACACAAATCCAAATCGACAGCTCGGCATTTCGCTATTGTATTTGATTGGGTCCACTTTTACCGGGTGGTTGGGAATAACAATAGTCCGATCCCGGAAAAGAATGGTCGCCAACCAGAGGAGAAATCCGGATTTGGTGCAACCAATTGACATCACTAAGGAAGAGAGGAGGCTCCAAGTATTGGGTTGGGTATGCGTGATTGCAGCGGGAGCGGGAACTATGTGGGCGGTGATCACCTGGATATTGGGCCCATAGGATTTCAAATGTCTTCAGAATAGAACGGACGATCACGGATGATTTCTCGGCTGGCATGGCGCAATGGACCACAGACCAAGGATTACATTATGGCGTCAGGGCAGTGACCACGGGAGAGACTCCGAAGACCGAGATCGGCGCAACATATGAAGACGGTTGTGCGCTTACAATTGGGGCCAAGGCGGGCTTTCTTGGAGCCCAGGTATGCATGGATCTTGGCCAGATCTACACAGGCCTCGCAGAACTCATTCCAGCGGCAGAACAGATTGTGAGTGGTATCATTCTGAGTGGGAAAATGAAAGGAAGAAATGTCATTCCGAGGGAAGATCCATGAAATATCTTCATCGTGCCTGGTTTTATCTTGTGGCAGCATCGCTTCTCGTTCACGTTTATCTTGTGGTGACGCTTCCGTTTCAGACATATTTGAGTTTACACGATGACCCGATGCTGGGACCGACATTTGCTGTGCTGGGACTCTTTCTTCTCACGTACCCTTACCTTGTCCTCTTTCCACTATATGACGTTTTCTCGAAGAAGCGAAATCTGAAACTTGTATTGATCTGCATGATCATAGTGTTGCCGTTGATCGGACCGTATATCTACTTCGAGAAATTCATCTTCCCGACGTATTTTCGACGCAAGACCCCGGAAGAAAAGGCCCGGGACCGGGCGTTGTTCGTGGCAGTGCCTCCCGAGACCTTGTGGCGTCGAGCTGCTGCAGCTACCATTGACTATGGAGTGTTCATTCTTTTTGTATTCTCACATATCTGGACTTTCGGCACGCCAGTAGGAGAGAATACCCGAGTAATCAGCGGTCCTGAGAATGCGCTGCTGTACTTTGCAGTTTGGTTTGCGTACTTCCCCATGGCTGAAGGAATATGGGGGAAGACTCTCGGAAAGTCATTGCTGGGTCTGAAGGTCGTTATGTACACAGGCCAGAAAGTCACATTTGGCGGGGCACTTAGGAGGCATTTGATCGATTTTATCGATCTGATCTTCTTCGGTTTCATCGCGATTGCCGTAACTCGAAACGGACCTCCTCGAAGATTTGGCGATTATTGGGCCCACACACTCGTAGTACTCAAGGCAGCCAAAGCAACAATGCCGACCGAGCCGGGAGGATCCACACAAGAATGACGATTTGCTTCTTGTTTCTCTTCAGCGCCCCGGACAGTGTATGGATAAGGAAACTTACCCCTCCTGTTACACCGCATCCACCCTCGGTGCCAAGCTCTTCACAAATTCCTCATGGTCCATCTCGAGCTCGTTCATGTCCTTCAGGACGGCCATGGATTGATCTCCTCCCACTGGTCCGACGTCATCGAGCGTGCTCTTGTTGAGAGAGACCAGAAGTTGCGTTCGGTGCCTGGGATCATTGAGTAGCGCCAGTATTCTTCTTGCTTTTGGGCTCATGCTTTCACCTCCTCTCGAAAGTTCTATAGGTACTCCATTCATCTTCTTCAATGATATCAATGTGTTTGTGCCACTTTCCAGTCTCCTTTTGCGGTACAAGGCGGTGCTTTCTTGCGCTTCGAAAAGAAAAAGGGGCAGGGGTGGGATCCAAAATAAAAAAAAATAAACTCGCCTCCCGGCGGAGAGAGCCTACCCCCCCCCGAGCCAATAGTCACTCCACCTTCAGGCTCATCAAGACCGAAAGCCTTTCGAGATAGTCCCTCATGTTTTTCCCGCTCCGAATGGGTACACTCCCGTCATCATAAAGGTAGATCGCGCCTTCCCTCGAATCTCCATCAATAGATATCTTCCGGATCGTCTCCTCCTTCAGCCCTTTGAATCGGATTCCTATGGGATAGTCCCCATAGTCGAGACATTCTTGCGTCAAGAACCCGATCGGCTTGTATTCCCGGTTCAGAAGTATGTACGAATCGTCCTTCTGCTTCAAAAGGCAGTACGGGAACGCTATACGGTGAAACGATGTGCTGTAGTTGTCCATGTGCTTTTATCCTCCATATTGGGCATTTGCCCGAAAAAATCCGGGGGGACAGGGAAAGGGTCCTGTTGCCCCCCGATTACCTTCTGGGATGAACTACCAAGACCCAGAGGTTGAACTCATTCTGTGCCAGCGTGTGCCACCTTGCTGGCACAGGTTTTTTGGCGATTCTGAACTGGAAAGGTCGATTTTGACCATTTTTTTTATTTTGTGCCAGTTGTGCCAGGGTAAAAACCTAGGGAGACAAAAGACAAAAAATAAAATCATAAACCACTTTCCCCTACAAGGTTTTGGGCTGGCACAGGTGGCACACTTGGCACAGCCGGCACACCCGCCTCCGCTTTCAGGCTCTCCAGGAACTCCTGGGACGTTTCATAGCAGCGCTTCTGAGCCAGGGTTTCCGCTTTCCCATTCTTGATCCTAGGCCGGACCTTGTCCATGCCCTTGATGAGCCCGTGCTTTGCCATCCAGCGGACTATGTCGTCCGGAGTATGGCTCCCAGTGTTGAACCAGATGAAGAGATCGCTCGGGATATACCCTTCGAGGACATACGGCCTGCATGGATCAGTCTCTACTATAAGGCAGTGATCGACGATCCACTCTTTGAACCTCAGGACACAGCCCTCGATCGAGGTCTGATTGAGCTCATAGAGCTTCCCTTGTTCGGGAGTAAGAGGAGTAGCGATCTGGAACCGTAAGTGGCTCCTGTCCCCCAGGCTGTCATACACTTTTTTTAATTCTGAACGGATGTAGTGCCCGAGCCTTCTCACGAGTTTTTCCTTCAGTGAGTTGTCGCGTTCAGCCTCGGAGAATGACTGCGTCATGTGATAGACGAAGAACGGATTGTTGCTCTCTTCGGTGGGGAGCTCGTCCTTCTCGACAAATACCATCAGCGGATCGTTGCTCAGGATGATTACCGACAGGTTGTTCCTCACATCATGGGCCTTTTCATATTTCTCATTTCGTCTCACAAACTCCTGGCCTGAGAGCTGCTTCAGGAGCTGATACTGTCGAGGGTCTCTCCGGTGGAGAGTTTCATCGGCAATAAGGAGCTTCGCTGTCGCCCACTCGGTAAACTCCGAGTCCGCGGCCTTCCATGTGCTGCTCAGGTAGGGGAATATGCTGGAGACGACATCTCCGAAAAGACTCTTTCCGCTTCCCTTCGGTCCTGAGAGCAGAAGCATGGGGAGTCGGAGGTAATTCGTATAGCAGTAAACGCTGAGCCACCGCTTGATGAACTCCGTGTACTGGCCGAACGTCTTCTCGAGCCACTCATCGATAAACTGGTTGTCGGCGATATCGACAGGGAGGGCGGGATGCCTGATTTCCCATGCCGATTCGTTCACGAGCCTGTATGAGTGTGCGAAGATGGTGATATCTGATAGCTCCTTCTTACTCGTGAAGGAAGGGATGAACTTCTCCGTCAGCATATACGCTTTCACCTCCGGAAGCTTTTCCTTGCTGATATCCATTAGAATACACCCGTTATTCCAGCCGATATTTGTCACCGAGACATCCACGCTGCGTGTTTCCATGTCCTGAACCAGTTTCACTCGGGCACATCCTTCGCCGTAGGCGTAGTAGCCATCGGTTATCTTCTCAAGAGAGGGATACATCTTCTCCGACGTATACGTTTTCCCACAATGCGAACAGTAAATGTTCCGCGAGTACTTTGTGGTCACGAACACCACGGCCGATGGAGTTCCATTTGTATGGACTCCCCTGTCCTCGAAATCACAACAGAAGGGGCACCAGATCGGAGTCTTGTCCTTCAGATCGGTCACGAGCACGGTCGTGTCATCCTTGGCCAGCCGGACTTTTAGCCGTTCGTCGAACGCACTCTTCACGACCTTTAGGCCTTCATCAACGTTAAAATCCGAGAAGTCCTTTCTATCGAAGAAGTTGATGAACGTGCCGGTATCAGGTGATGGAAAATATTGTCTTCCTCCGTCAAGAACAGCATCATCACACTGAGGGAATAGTCCATCCTTTGGATCGGTCAGCTTCCTTACGATCCGGCTATAATCCTTCACCGTGTAGACGAACCGGTTGAACGGAATCAGAACCCGGAATCGATCCATAGGGGGTGCGGTGATTTCGCCCTTCGCGTTCTTCTTATCGATCTGGTGACTCTTGGTTGTTGCGATGAACGCATGGATCTTCTTCTCTTCGATGATCTTCTTCGCATCATCGAGCGAGAGTCCATCATCGATGTCGGCGCCGAAGCCCGTCGCACCCGAGAAAGTCTCGGTGCTTCGTGGACCGTTCCAGCGTATGGGGGAGTAATTATGGTGGGTTACAATTTGCAGAAGGTCTGCATGCTTAATTTCGGAGACCTTGTAGAGCGTGGTTGCTCTTCCTGGATCTCCAACAGATAGTTCGATTGTGTTTCGCATTTCCTATATTCGATAGTTTTCCCTTTCGATCGTTCAACAAAGGTGGTCGAGTGTCTCTCGGATCCACTTCCTTTTGGTTTGCCCTTCTAAAAAACAAAAACAGATGTGCCGTTACTCTTACAAACCTCTTGAACAGCTTCACCTGCCTCAGAAAAGACTCAACTGAGGATCGTCGTCTGGCAATTCCTTCCACTTGCGTCCGTCCAGTTCCCTTCCAAGGGGGCGAGGATCTACTGCCGCATACTGCATGAAGTTGAACCTCACTTTCGCTACGACGCACTGGTCCCGGATTTCCCTAACCCAGTCCGTCGACATCGGTCGAAATCCAAGCCCGCTTTCTCCGCCGCACATAACATACTCGATGCCAGTAAGATCCATCTTTCCGACCCGACCGATCAAAGGTTCGAACATCAACCATCGGTGATGTGCGGGGATCGTCCGCAAATCATTGATCCTGGTAATGTATTTGCCGGATTCAACGGTCACTCCAACCCAAATGTTGTTGCTGTAGACCAGCTGGGTTGCCGTCTCCAGCAACCGCTCAGTTCTCTTCGTCAACAGAAAGAACGTATGACGAGTGCACTGGTTCATAACTCGAAAGATCCGCTGGAGGAACTCAAATGGCACATCGGGGTGAAAGGGATCTCCCATATTATTTACGAAGAACACAGTCGGAGATTTTCTCCTCCGCGGTACATCGAGAAGGTCTTCATGACATGTGACCTTCCCGCCATTTCGGTACTTCTGAATCTTCATTAACGGTATCAATCGGTCGAGGGCATAACAGTTTTTACAGCCATCACTATATTTCGTACATCCAGTCACTGGATTCCATTTCGCATCGCTTATCTGATGCAGTCCTTTACCCATTACATTGTGTTGGTTATCATGACATTGAAATTCGTGGACCGGCAACTTGCCGGAACCTACGATCGAGCGGGAATACGCTCGCCTATTCGAGGGGATCAATTGACTATGGTTGGAGAAGAGGGGGAAA
>Ga0247846_1000025_pt1 | contig 20067 bp, 22 predicted proteins | sample PFST0metaG_FD_186001 | JGI IMG/M metagenome (GOLD analysis project Ga0247846, IMG submission 186001) | Peat soil microbial communities from Stordalen Mire, Sweden - P.F.S.T0 | ecosystem: Environmental > Terrestrial > Soil > Wetlands > Peat | place: Sweden: Norrbotten County, Stordalen Mire... | reverse complement strand
GCATAGCTGCGTGGTGCGCGATCCGGAGGCCATGGCCCAGATGCGCGAGGCGCTGGAGTACAAGCACGAGGAGTGCTGGAGGTATCCGACACGGCATGAGGCATGCGTGGCGCGGGCACGGGCGAAACGGGAAAAGATGCAGCGCAAGCTGGCATCGCAACAGGCGAGTTGGAGGGGTGGATTATGCGGGTGATGGAGTGGGCGCGTAAACGAGCGCACAAGTCGGGCCTTTTGCGGTATTGGCTGCGGACGAGGAATACGCACATAGCTCGGGATGTTTTCGACGCGCGAGCGAAGCGCTTGGGGTATGTGGGTGCTGGTTGGGGCGTTGCGGTGGAGGTGGCTGATCGTTGCGAAAAGGCCGAGTCCGCGGTCAAGGACTTGTCGATGGCGGTGGAGATGGAGGACGTGGCGCAGGCGATGCCTTTCCTGCGTCCGGCGCAGGTCGAACGCCTGGTGATGTTGATCGAGCGGTGTGGAGAGGTGTCGGTGATGGCGGGCAAGGTGCTGCGGTACGGCTACAACGGCACATCGCCGCGCACCGGGCTGCCGAATCAGATGGTGCTCGAGCGCAAGGTGGGCGGACTGCTGGCCATGATCGACCTGATGGCGCGCACTGGCGATGCGCGACTGCGTGAGGTGCGCACGTCGCGGGACTGGGCGAGCAAGCGTCTGGCTAACTGGGCGCAGTGGCAGGCCAGTGACGACGAGGTGGCGTAATGCAGCTACGGCGATGGACGGGGGCGCAGATCGCGGAGTTGCGCAAGGGAGTGGCCGCAAGCGTGCCGGTGGATGACCTGGCCGAACAGTTGGGGCGCACGCGGAGGGCGGTCGCAGGTATGGCGCGGCGGTTGGGGTTGGACAAGGTGAGCAAGTGTCGGCGCTGGAGCGTGCGTGAGGATGGGGTGTTACGTCGACAACGCGGGCGCAGTATCGACGATGCCGAGGCCGCGTTGAGGCCTTACGGACGCAACCGGAAGGCAGTCACAGCGCGTGCCCGTGCCTTGGGCGTGCGACTGTGTGATGTACGTGGCCAGCATAGGCAGGCGGTAACAGCGGTCATGCGAGCTACGCCATCGGAGCTCGGCATCAGAACGCGGATTGAGTGGTGTCCGCAATGTCGCGCGCCGGTGAGCAACTGGCAGGAGCATTACGAGCGGATGGGCCACCGGAGGCCGGTGGCGGCGTAACAGGCAAGCAGGACGAGATGGATAGGACGCTGCGGGCATAGAGCTTGCAGCGCATGGGGTAGCACTGTGCAATTTTCAGGGACGCATAAGACGATGACGACGGCCGACATTACGGCCACGATGGCGGAGGTGTTGGCATGAGTGCAAGGGCATCCGCGTATGCAAAGGGGCTGCTGGAGTGCCCGAATGGCGAGCTGATCTCGGCGCGTGAAAAGTTGGTGCTGATGGTGCTGGCGGACTCGCATCAGGACCGCGCAGGCCGCTACACCTATCCCAGTATCCAGACGATTGCCAAGGACGCAATGTGCGATAGGCGGTCGTGTCAGCGGTATCTGGCTGCGCTCGAGCGCAAAGAGGTAATCCTGCGCATGCACCCGGCGAACCAAGGCCGCGCGCAGATCACCTACTACTTTTTTACCGAGTTGGACGAGGTGCCAAAAGGGTGGCAGCCTGCCGCCCTTTCTGATGATGGATTTTTTTTGCAGAAGGGCGGCAGAAGGGCGGTAGAAAGGGCGGCAAAAGGGCGGCAAAACGCTTCGGCGCTTAATGGAACGCGCGTGCGCGAACCGGAACCTAAACAAGAACAACAAAAGCAACTCCCCCTTATCCCCCTCGCGGGCGAGGGGGAGGCGAATGGAGGAACGAGTGAGATTGCAGAGCGATGCAGTGAAACTAAACCCGTGGGTAGACAGGTGGGCTTACTGTCAGCGGCAGAAAAGACCAATGCTGCTGTTGAGGGCAATGGTGCTGGTGTGGCCACTGAGCCGCGAGGTGGTGGCGGTACGCCGTCGGCAACCAGCGCCGCTGATCTGGCGCAAGTCGCAGACGCGGGAAGCGCGGCTGAACATGCCGCGGTTGTCGCGGATGTTTCCGTTGACGGTCGGCATTTTCGACCAACGCCTGATGGAAGTAGTGGAAGTTTGGGCTTCAGGCAGGTCGGTGTTTCCGCCAAGCGTGAAACCTGCAACCAAACGCCGCAAGCGATTGGCGCCGATGAGGCGGAAGGTGGGCGAGCGGTTCGCGATGCGGCCGGGCGTTGTGGATTGGGACAAGTCGATGATGCCGTGGTAGCGAGCGAGTTCACGCCGGACCAGCTAGAGCATCTTCGGAAGTGCAATCCGCAGACGCGCGCGGATTTTGAGAGCTATTACCGCGAGGAAAATGCAAAGGCCGCGGCGGCCGCAAAGCGAGAGCGAAAACCGGAAGAGCCGGAGCTCGAGTTTGCCGAGGTGGCGGCTGCGCGTGCTTGGGTGATGCGCAAGCTCGGATTCATCGAGCGGCGACGCGGCGGTATGGGGCCGGTGGTGGAGGCTGCACTGCGAGTGCGCGCTGAACAGGGTGAGTCGCTGGGAGTGTTGGCGCAATGCATGGTTGGGGCTGTGCGCAAGCACGCGAAACTCGCCTCGCGCATGCGGTACCAGTACGGTCCAGCGAAGTTTATCTCGCTCGGTCTGTGGCTCGACGAGAACACCTGGCCGTGGGATTACAAGGAAATTGCGCGGCAGCAAGCGAGGGCATTTTGACGCAGGGCTTTGTGCAGATTTGGACGTTGCGGCGCGGCGTGCTGGATAAGCATGAGCCGCTGGATATGGCTGGTCAGTTGGCGGCGTACAGCCAGGCGCTGGCCGATGCGGCACATGAGGCGCGGACGCCTGTAACGCGGTACGGAAGACGGAGGCAAGAAGCGTAATGAAGAAAGCTCTTGATTTGTTTTGCGGCGGCGGTGGTGCTTCGATGGGGTTACATCGTGCAGGCTATGACGTAACCGGAGTGGATATAAATCCGCAGCCTCGTTACCCGTTTCGGTTTATTCAGGCTGATGCAATTACATTTCCGTTGGAGGGGTTTGATTTTATTTGGGCAAGTCCTCCGTGCCAGGCGTTCTCGCGCCTGCGCCATTTGCACAAGAAAGATAGACCGAACCTGATTCCGTCTACGCGGTCAAGGCTTGTGAAGTCGGGAGCTCCGTACTGCATAGAAAATGTCGAAGATGCACCTCTGGGCGAGTCTGGATTTCTCATCATGCTCTGTGGGACGATGTTCGGATTGCGCACTAAGGGTGGACGTGCAGAGCTTCGACGGCATCGCGTCTTTGAGACTTCATTTTCGATTCCACTCCGGCCGCGTTGTCAGCATGGATACGTGCCCGCATTGTCTGTTTGCGGAAAAGGGGGGCATTTCACAGCACCAAAAGTTCTGACAGTTTGTGGGCATACGCCGGTAGACAATGTGCGTCCTCGGTCGATTACGGTCACCGGGAGCACGCCACAGACCAATACCGTCAGAAATGTAGTTCGGGAAACGTTCACGGTAAATCAGGCGCGCGAGGCGATGGGTATTGATTGGATGAGCATGAAAACGCTCAGTCAGGCTATTCCACCAGCTTATTCAGAGTTTATTGCGAAGCATGTGGCGTAGTTGTCGGTGCCTGTTTGGGGAATCTAGCCGGAAGAAGAGGAAAAGCGTTGAAAGTTGGCGAATTGATCGATAAATCGAGGCAATTTCCTCCCGAGGCGTGGCAGAGACGGAGCTCGATGAATGCGGGGAATATCGCTGAACTTTATAGCTAAAGATTGGTGCGATTGTGCAGGACTGGAGCGGTTAATCGCGAAATCAATATTTCTTGATTTCTGATTGAAAAATGACGGGCGTGGCCAGTTGGCTGCGCCTGTTTTTTGTGCTCGATTTGCATTCTGGAAAAAGATCGGGTAGATTCACTCTCGGTGGAAACACCTCGTCATCCCGCAAGAGGGTGTGGGGCCGCGCTAGAGCCCTCGTAGTACCTCGTAGGTTGACGTGTGTCTGTACTGCCCCATCAAGAGAATCATCCCTGCCGGCGCAAGCCGGTTTTTCTTTTGGTGGCTCTTCTCGTTTGGCGTAACTGTCATGGGCAAACGTCCAAAGCAGCGCGCTAGTGGAAACTTGTTTAAACTCTACGCCCCATACGACGCAGTTAACGATTGGCTTCGCGTAAGGAATGTGTCCTTTGCTGAAGGAGAGCGCATGTGTCGCTTGGGCGAATGGTCGCGCGTCAACGGCGCAAACAACGAACATGTCGGCTATGAAATTGGTCGACGCGAAGAGTGGAATGCGTGCGTAACTAGTGAGTCGCCGCGCTCTATTGCGGCCTCTGAAATGGTGTCGTACGCGATTCGTCGGCCGTCGCAAACGGCGGGCCTGAACGAAGAGCAACGACTGACGGCTCGCGATAAGCGAACCAACTGGCCGTTGCCGCCGGAAGATTATGTCGAGCGGCTCGAGGCGAAGGTGGAATACTTCGGCCAGCATCGATTGGTTGCATAACAAGTTGGGCTGATGCGCGTGAGCGTGTCGGCCCTTTTCTTTTTTTAGGGAGAACGTTTGATGGATGGAACGTTGCAGATCCAGCTTACGGTCGGCGCAGGCGCGCTGCTGAACCTGCTCACGGTTGCGTATCATGCGGGCAAACTCAACCAGCGCGTTGCCAGCCACGATGTAAGGCTCGACGAGCAGGGCGTGATACTTGACAAGCATGGTGTAACGCTGACAGATCACGAGCGTCGCATCTCGCACATCGAAGGTCAGCGCGGTATTCCGCTGTCGAGCGGGGACTAAGCGTGCCGAGGCGTGCAAAGCGTTTTTGCCTTGGCCATTGTGGGCGCATCGTCGATGGTGGCTATTGCGCTGCGTGCCTTGACCGCAAAAAGTCGAGCTCAAAACAGTGCGAGTATGGGCGCGATTCGGCGTGTAAACGCGGGTATGATCGGCATTGGAGAGAGTTCCGTGATGCATACCTGCGAAGGCATCCTCTCTGTGTGGATTGCCTTAAGGAAGACCACCGGGCTGTTTCGGCAACCGACGTGCATCATATCGCCAAGCTGCGAGAGCGGCCTGACCTGCGGTTCGAGGAGACGAACCTGATGCCGCTGTGCAGTGGGCATCACGATGCGCGTACCGCGCGCGGCCAGTAGCGGGCGCACAGGGGTATGGGGGTCAAAAGATTCAGGGTCGGCCTCTGTAGACCGTATGTGGACCCTTACGCACATATCCGCATAATAAAAAAATCAGCCTGAACAAATGTTTGATCGCCAAAGTCTGGATCGTCTCCAGATGTGGCGTTATTTGCGCCCTGCTGCCTGTTCGCGGGGGCGATTTGACGTGTCTTGCATTCAAAGAGGTCAAAAATGCCCAGGAAGCCAAAACCGATAGAGCTGCAGCTCCTGAAGGGGGCGCATCGAAATGACCCCAGTCGACTGGCGGGCCGGATCGAGGCGCTCAAAATTCCTCGCATCCCCCTCGGCGATCCACCTGCGTACTTTCTCGTCAAGGCTCCTGGTATCGGATACCAGCGAGCGGAAAAACTTCACCAGATTTGGGATGAATGCCGAGCGAAATGGGAAGGTCGAATCTTTGAGGCCGACTCGTTCGCACTTGAAACCGTCTGCCTGCTCTTGTTTCAGCAGCGCGAGGCGTATGTTCATCAACATAAGTTTGCGCCTGGCGCTCTGTCGGCGCTCGTCAAGCTGACAACGATGTTTGAAGAGCGTGCACCTGAGATCGGCATGGGCGCAGATGACGTGGCGAGTGATCCCAGAGCGGAGTACATGGCGAAAAGGGCTGGGTAGAGATGGCGGTGCGGATAACGGCAGAGCGGTACATGAAGGATGTTCTTGCTGGCCGCATTCCGGTTTCAAAGCTCGTTCATCTACAGATCGAGCGCCACTACAACGACCTGAAAACAGGCAAATCGCGTGGGCTGAAGTTTGACAAGGAAGCCGCGCGTGCCGTCATCGAGTTCTTCCCGCTCTTTCTGGTTGGCACGGATGGCGACTGGGATGGCGTACCGATTGAACTTCCACCTTGGTGGCAGGCGCTGCTCTGGATACTGTACGGGTGGAAGCGCAAAAACGAAAAGGGAAAGTGGGTTCGTCGGTTCAAGTTCGCCTACACCGAGGTCGGGCGCGGAAACCTGAAGTCGCTCGTGGCTTCCGGGCTCTGCCTGTATGAGTTGTATGCTTTTGGCGAGCCCGGCGCGCAGGTCTACGCGGCCGCCACAGATCGCAAGACGGCCAAGCTGGTTTTTGATACGGCCAGCTTGATGGTGCGGAAGAGCGAATGGCTTAGTAAGCACATCGATGTCAGCCGTGAAAACCTCTGCATTCCGGGTACTGCGAGCAAGTTTGAGCCGTGTGCCAGCGAAGACCAGAACCTTATGGGGCTGCGCCCCACGTTTGTGTGCATTGATGAGCTGCACGTGCATACAACGTCCGGTGTCTGGGATGTGTTTTACAGTGCCATGGGCAAGCGTAAGCAGCCGCTTATGTTTACGATCACCAACAGCGGTCAGAACCAAAACAGCGTCTGTTTTCGCAAGCGCGAGTACAGCGAAAAAGTTCTGAAGGGCATTGTCCCTGATGACCGATGGTTTGCCTGGGTCTGTGGCATCGACGACGAGGGCCGCAGCGACTTCAACTGGGAAGACGAGAGCAACTGGATAAAAGCCAATCCTTGTTTGGGTGGTGCCGTGTCGCTTGCTGAGCTGCGCGAACAAGCGCAGGTGGCGAAGGCTGATCCCAGTTCGTTGGCGAATTTTCTGCGCTTCCGTCTGTGCGTCTGGACCACGTCGTATTCGGTGTGGATGCCGATGGACAAGTGGGACGCCTGTAAGCGCGTGGTCGATCGGGAAAGTCTGCGCGGCCGACGCGCTGTGGGATCGCTCGATTTGTCGACCACCACCGATATTTCATGCTTTCTTTTGCTCTTTGAGCCTACGGAGGATGATCCGTACTACCGCGCTTTTCCGCAGTTCTTCCTTCCAAGAGAGAACCTCGAGCGGCGCGTGAAACGCGATCGCGTTCCGTATGACGTGTGGGAGCGCCAGGGGCTGTTTCATCTCACCGAGGGGCCGGTGATCGATTACCGGTACATTCGCAAAACCATCAATGATCTGCGCGAAGAGTTCCGCTTCGACCGCATAGCGTTCGATCGCTGGAATAGTACGGAAATTGTCACCAATCTTGGCGATACCGATGGTTTTGAGATGGTCGAGATGGGGCAGGGCTTTGCCAGCATGAATGCGCCCACTAAGCGGCTGATGGAAATGGTGCTTTCGGGCGAAGTGGCTCACGATGGCAATCCTGTCCTGCGCTGGATGGCCTCGAATGTGATCGCGGCCAAAGATCCAGCGGGCAATATCAAGCCAGACAAGGCCAAGTCGCGCGAAAAAATCGACGGTATCGTGGCTTTGATTATGGCCATTTTTGTCGCGCTTGGCACTACCGACGATTCCGATTCCGGCTTTGAACCGTACTACCTGTAGGGGAAATTATGGGATTTTTTGCACGTTTGCGGGAGTTTCGCGCGAACCCGATGGAAAATCCGTCAGTTCCGCTTGCGTCGGGCTTTCTGTCTACGCTGGGATGGCTCTTTGGCGGCAACGCGACGGCATCCAATGAGATCGTCAGCGAGTTTTCGGCGCTGCAGCACGTTACGGTGTATGCCTGCGTGCGGGTGATCGCGGAATCAATCGGCAGTTTGACGCTGCGCACGTACAAGCGTGTGGGCAAAGGCCGCTCGGAAGTAATTGAAGACCCGATCTGGAAGATGCTGGCGCTGATGCCAAACGATGAGATGTCGGCATCGGTCCTATGGGAGAACGTCGCCGGGTGTATGGCTCTTTGCGGAAATAGCTTTCTGGAGATTCTGCGCAATAAGGCAGGAGCTCCTCTGCAGCTTTATCCGCTGCACTGCCTGCGCACAAAGCCGGTTCGGCTTCCCGACGGTTCATTGGCTTATCGCACGGTGGACTTTGCCACTGGCGGTGAGCGCATCATTGCGGGCAAAGATTGCCTTCACTTCCGGCTGTTCTCGTGGGATGGCCTCGAAGGATTGAGTCCCATCCAGCAGGCCCGCCAGACGATCGGCTGGGCGCAGGCCGCGATAAAGCAATCGGCGCGCTTCGTTGGTAATAACTCGACGCCGCCGGGCATTCTGACGCGTGTCGGACGTGGTGACGACGGCGCCGAACAGAAAATGCGAAAGTTTTGGGAGAGTTCTTCCGGTGGCCAGAATAGCGGTCGCACGGCGGTTCTTTCTGGAGAGTGGAAATACCAGCAGATCGGCATCAATGCCAAGGATAGCCAATGGCTTGAGTCGATGCAGTTCAGCCGATCCGATATTGCGGCGCTCTTTCGCGTGCTGCCTGGGATGGTCGGCGAGCTCGGGCGCATGAGCAACAACAATGCCGAGCAGCAGTCTCTGTCGTTCGTCATTGACACTCTGCGCCCGTACCTGGTCCGAATCGAGCAAGAAATCGCCATCAAGCTGCTGGGGGGTGATCCTAGCCGCTTTGTAGAGTTTGATGTGAGCCAGCGCTTGCGCGGCGACTGGAAAAGCACGATGGATGGCTTCGCGGTTGGCCGCCAGTGGGGAATTCTCACGGCGGATGAATGCCGCGAGCAGATCGGATATAACCCGCTCGGCACGCCGGAGGGTGAGATCACTATTGCCCCGGTGAACATGCAGGCTGCTAGCCGAATGCTGACGACTGAATCGATACAGGATCAGCCGGTCAATGCTCCGCCGGAGCCGTCCGTCGATCCGCAAATGCGCAGCATGATGCTGGGCTACGGCCCAGCACTCCTTTCGATTGCCAAGGATGCCGTTGGGCGCGTCGCAACGCGCAGCAAGCGCGATTCCGACAGCCTGACACCAATTTTGGCACCGATGGCCGACTCGATTGCGACTCTTGCGGAGTTTGAAGCGAGGCGGCAGTTGAGGCTGCCGGAAGAGTGGCGTGCCACAGACAAGGGCCGGTGCGAGTACGTGCGTGGCGTAGCGCGACGCGCTATCGAATGGCAGATCGAAGCGCGCGACGAGATCGCCAGCGTCGAACTGCGCAAAGCTCTCAGTTCCATCACCTACACCGTCTATCGCGAGGCCGGCGCGGCGCTCGCTGAAAGGAATCTCAATGCCGCAGCATAAGCCTGAGCGTCGTTTCGTTTCGCATGAATTCCGGGTTTCGCAGGAAAGCGATAAGCCGCAGATTGCTGGATACGCTGCGCTTTTCGATAGTGCCAGTGAAGATATGGGGTGGATCGAAATGGTAGATCCACACGCGTTCGATAAGGTGATGACATCGCGCCCCGACGTGCGCGCTCTGTTCAACCACGATCCCAATCTGATCCTCGGTCGAACGGTTGCGAACACGCTAAAGCTGACAATCGACGCTCGCGGTCTGGCGTACAGCATCGATCCTCCCGACACGCAGTTGGCACGCGATCTGATGGTCTCCATGCAGCGCGGCGATGTTTCGCAGTCGTCCTATTCGTACATCGTGTCGCGCGATCAGTGGACAGACAACGAAGACGGGTCAATCACGCGGCGCATTCTCGAGATCTCTGAACTCTTTGACGTTTCCCCTGTCACATATCCGGCTTTCGCCTCGACAACGGCCGGTGTACGGTCATTGCCAGACTCGTGCCCTGTTGAGTATCGCTCGCGCCTCGAGCATCGTTACACGGATGACGATTCCGCTTGTCTTTGCCAGTGCGCGCAGTGCCAGGATGGAAATTGTGACCTCTGCTCTGATCCGGACTGCGATGACGAGAACTGCGAGTCGTGTTGCCAGCAACAGCGCAGCAGGCCGATCAGTGCCGAGCAGCGCCAGCGCATGGAAATGATGCTGGCGTTGGCTAAGGCCAAGTAGCCCACATCGATTTTTGCAATACACAAGGCGGACGTGCCACTTGCTGGCTGCGCTCGACCGCACTCGTGCGCCTTGTTGCCGTGAGGTCGCCACATGCAGCGGCGATTGTCTCTGCGCCAAATTCCAATCGAGGTATTCGCATGACGCTCAAAGAGCTTCGCGAACGCAAAAACAAGCTGATGACCGACGCATCGGTCATCATGAGCGCTGAGACGATCACGTCCGAGCAGCGCAGTAAGTTTGACACCATGCTGGCCGACGTGGCCACCATTGACGCCGACATTACCCGCCTGGAGGCTGTTGAGCGTCACGAGGCGGAGCAGCGCTCGATCCAGAACCGCCCCGCCCGTCCTGTGCCTGGCGAATCTGCTGCTGCCGCCGAAAATATTGAAGAGCGCAAGCGCCAGATCACGGCCAGCTTCCGCAGCTTCATGCGGACCGGCCAGGTCGAGAGTCGCGACTTGACCGTGGGTGCAACCGGCGCCGTGATGATTCCACAGCAGTTTGATTCGGCAATTATCTCCGCGCAAAAGAGCTACGGTGAGCTCTACAACATCGTGGACGTGCAGAAAACAGACAATGGCGATCCGATCAAGGTTATGCTCGACGACGATACTTCCAATGGGTTGACCTCGGTCACCGTTGGCAAGGATGCCGACGAGACCGATCCGACGACCACGAGCAAGCTCTTGCAGGTGGACACCTTCACAACGGGCGTTGTCAAGGTTGATATGGGGCTTCTGTCTGATGCTGGCTTCGATATTGAGGCCTGGCTGCGTGACAAGTTTGGCAAGCGCTATTTTCGCGGCTCTTCGAGCTTGATCTATAACGGTGATTCGGGCACGGTAGCTTCGCTGGCGGCGGCCTACACCGAGGGCTTTACCAGCTCGGCGACGGCAAAGATTGGCTACAGCGATTTCACCTCGGCCATTGCCGCGCTCGATCCGGCCTATCAGACCAATGCAATCTGGGCAATGAATAACGCTGTGCTCGCAAGCGTCCTTGGCCTCACCGACGCCAACAGCCGCCCGCTCTTTCTTCCCGGCCTGGGCGACGCGACGCAGGGATTCGTCGGAACTATCCTTGGCAAGCCCGTGAAGTTGGTCACCCAGATGCCCAGCCTGGCTACCGGCAATGTGCCGCTTCTTTTTGGCGACTTCAAGTCGGCGTATCGCTTCCGTCAGCAGAACCCCGGCCTGCAGATCATTCGTCTGAATGAGCGCTATGCGGCCAGCTATGAGGTCGGTTTTGTCGGCTTCTGCCGTGTCGGCGGTATCAGTACGCAGGCCAGCACGACCACTCCTCCGGTTGTTGCCTGCACCTGCAAGTAGGGTCATGCGGGGCGGCTTTTGTCGCCCCGATTTCTTTCTCTGAGAGGTGTCGCCTACATGATTTTGTCGTTTCATCTCACGGGGCTGCCCATTGCTGAGCCTGTATCTCTTGCGCAGATTAAGCAGCAATGTCGCGTTGATGCTTCCTTTACGAATGACGATGCCATCCTGACTCTCTACGGTATTGCAGCGAGAGAGTATGCCGAAAAATACACGCGCCGGGCCTTCTTTCCGCAGTCGTGGCGCATGACGCTCGATCACTTTCCGGTAGCGACGTTCAGTCCGACAGTGAATCCTGCTATGCGCAATGACTGGATGTTCTTCAATGGTGTCTATGGCGGTATGACGATTGCACTTCCTCGGCCGCGATGCCTGTCTGTGCAGTCGATTGGCTATGCGGATCAGGGTGGCGCGGCGCAGATTGTGCCGGCGACAGGCTATTACGTTGATCGATCGAGCGAACCAGCGCGAATTGTGCCAACGGCAGGTTTTTTCTGGCCAACCGCTACGCTATATCAGCCGGGATCGGTCAAGGTGGATTTCATCTCCGGGTCTTATGCGAAGCCAATCACGGCGCCGGAGGCATTTACTGTGCCCTCCAGCGCCCCGTTCACCTATGCGCCTCGGCAAACCCCCGTCGGCATCGTCGGCGTAACGGACGCCTCTGGAAATGATGTCAGTTACACCTTTGACAATGGCGAATTCGTCTTTTCGTCGTCTCAAGCAGGCTCCAGTTGTAGTGCAAACTACTACGTCAGCACTTTGCCGCAGTCGATTGCGCTGTCTATCTTGATGCTCGCCTCGCATTGGTATAACTGCCCGGAGGCCGCGAACCCTTCGGCACCGAAGTCGATTCCGTTTGGTGTCGCTGAGTTGCTGGATCTGTACGCGTTTGAGTGTCCAGATCTTGAATCGGTGGTGTAGCGATGGGATTTGACCCTCTTTACATAGCGGCTGGCGAATTGCGCCACTCCATTACGATTCAGAGCGAAACGTCGACAGCGGACAGCGCGGGGCAGCCCGTCGCGGCCTGGTCAAACGTTCTCACGACTAGAGCCAAGGTGGAAGGTGCAGGATCAGCAGCGTACAAGGCGTCGTTTAGTGACAACGTGCGCACTTCTGATTCATCGGAGATGTTCACGATCCGCTGGCCAGGCATAGACGTGATTGTCGAGCCCGGCCAGCGTATTTCCTTTGCCGGAGATCTCTATGAAATTCAGGCCGTCGACAACGTGATGCACAGGAATCGCAAGGTGCGCATTGCAACCAAGATTGTCGATGAGGACAGCAACTGATGGCCGATGAGCTTGCATTTTCCGTCGACACAAAGGCTCTTGACGTGGCTCTTTCCGGGCTCTCGATAAAGACCCAGACCAAAATCCTGGCAAACGCCCTTAGCAAAGGCGGAGCGATTGCAACTGCGGCGATCAAGGCGAATGCCGCGGCTTCCGCGAAGAAGGACCGGCAAACGCCAACGCCGAAAAGCAACTCTCTTCCCGAAGAGATCATGCGCGAGGACATTCACGCAGTCGTGAAGGTTTCCGAGGGAGGCGCGAACTGCAAGATCGGCGGAACGGAGTTAGCTGGATATGTAATCCGCTGGCAAAACAACGGCTGGAAGCTCACTTCGCATGGTCGCAAACGTAATCGGCGACAGATCAAGGCGATTCCTGGTCGCTATTTCATCGAGGGCGGGATGGATGAATCGAAGCAGGAAGTGCTGGACGCCATGATTGAAGCCATTGAAGAGGGCATTCGCAATGCTGATTGAGGGCGTGTATCAAGCCTTGGCGGCCTCACCTGTGGTTGCCACGATAGCGAAAAGCATCCGCCCTATCGTGGCTCCAGTAGACCTTTCAGATTATCCCTGCGTCACCTATCAAGTCGTTTCGCGGACGCCCACGTACAGCCTGAATGAGGATGTGGGCGTCAGCCAGAGCCGGATCGTGTTCGAGTGCTCGGCGATTCGATACGTCGATGCGGCGGCGCTCATTGAAGCGGTGTACGGCCTGTTCTCTGGCTTCAAGGGTGACCTGCCAGACGGTACACGTGTCTTCGAGGCCGAGATCGTAAACCAACAGGACGACTGGAACGCGGATGCTGAGATTTATTCCTCGCATCTGCATGTCATTTTCACTTTCCAAAACTAAACGAGGTTCAGTATGGCGACCAAAGGTTACAGCGGCGCGGGCACCGTCTTGTCTATTGGCGGTGTTACGGACGGTTCCACCACGGAAACGTTCACGGAAATTTTGCAAGTCAAAACCCCGAATTTCTCGGGTGCGGAAGCGACGTACGACAAGATCACCAACCTCTCAAGCCCGAAGTCAGGCAAGGCTGTGGTCGATGAGCTTATGCCTACCACGATCAGCTCGGGAACACTGGAACTCGAGGGCATCTATTTGCCCACCGATGCCGGCCAGGCGGCACTGAACACGGCGTTTGCAACGCAAGACGCCTACGATTTCAAAGTGACTCTTCCTGTTGGTCCCGGACAGAGCACTACAGGCAACGTGTATAGCTTCTCGGCGTACGTCAAGTCTCCGCTTTTGCCTATCATCAGCGTGGATAAGGCGACCACATTCAAGACTACGCTGCAGATTACGGGCATCATCACTCTTACGTTGGGAGCCTAACTGATGGATCCTTTGAAGCCGACTGTCGATTTGGTCGTCGGAGCGCAGACTTACAGGCTGCGCTTCGATTTTGACGCGATTGCCCAAGCCGAGGACGAAGCAGGGATTTCTTTGCTTACTGGCATGAGTCGCAAAGATGTGAAAACCCCTCGCATCAGTATCGTGCGGGGAATGCTTTATGCTGCCACGCTGCGCGAGCACCCTGGCATTGCGTATAGCGATGTGGCTGGGGTGGTGACGCGCAAAACGATCATTCCCATCTGGGAAAAGGTGATCGAGGCGTGGGCGAAGGCTATGGCCGATGAAGAGGCCGAGGCGGAAGACCCAAACGCACAGAGCCAGGGCTGACAAACAGTCAGCGCTGGCATGAGCTTTGGTCTTTTGCTCGATTCAACCTCGGATTGTCTGACGAGGAGTTCTGGCATTCGACTCCTCGTCAGCTTTCTTATCTGACAAAGAGGTATCAGCGCAGGCAGGATCATGAGTTCCTTCTGGCCGGCATTGTTTCGGCCACTACGGCCAACTTCTCGATGTGCCATCCGAAGCAGCCGCTCACTCCGGGCATGTTTATTCCCGGATACGAAGAGCCGAAAGCGCCCGAGCCCACAGATCAAGAAATTGCCGAGAGGGTCAACATGATACTCATGCCCCTGTCGGTGAGGAAGTAGGTCGTTTATGGCGTCCAGGCAGGAGATTGCGGGGCTTTATGCGCGCCTGCAGCTCGAAACGACGCAGTTCAAGCAGGCCCTTGGCGAAGCGACGAAATCGGCGAGGGATTTTTCGCGCTCGATGCGCTCGGAGACCACCGAGGCTAAGCATGCCATTCACATGCTGAGCGAGAGCATTGGTGCGGAGATTCCTCGAGCGTTGCAAGGCGTCTTGGCTAAGGTGCCGCTTGTTACTGCAGCGATGAATGCGATGTTTCCGGTCGCGGCCGTGTTGCTTTTTGCTAAGGCGGCGTTTGAAAACTTCGAGAAGATTGAAGAGCATTTCAAAAAGCAGGAGGAGGCTGCAAAGAAAGCGCAGGAGGCGTGGGGCGAGCTGGCGACCAGCACGGGATCTGTGCGGATGGAGCTTGAGAAGGCCAACCGGACGATTGAGTCGTCGATCGCCGAGTTGGCCAAGAAGCAGCCGCAAAATGGCCTGAAAAATGCCTTACTGGACGCGGCTGACGCGGCCGAGCAGCTATCGAAGAAACTCGACACTGACATCGACAAGATGCTCAAGCTGCAAGGGCAGGAGAAAAAGGGCTGGATCGATCGCCTGCTTGGTTCTTCCTCGAATAGCGATCTGTCGGGTGTAAGGCAGGGCGTAACGAGCGCCTTGTCGCGAGTGTCCGAGATCAATGGCGAATATGACGACGTGATGCAGCGCGCCGCAGCTTCTGGAAACAGAAAGAATGTTGTTGAGCAGCAGCAACTCAGGGAAAACGCGCTTTCCAAGGCTTTAGCGCCCGCAACCAGCCAGTTGTATGAGTGGTTGCGAGTGCACCAGGGCGAGAAAAGCCAGGACATGACGTGGGCGTCCTCGGCCTGGCAAACCATCAGCAACGTTATGCAGACCGCCCATGCGGAGATTGCCAGTACCTCTGGCAGTTTGTCCTTACATGACGCGAAGGATGGCAAGGCGCGTTCCGATGCGGACAAAGCGGCTCAGACGGCCGCGCGCAAGGCACAAGAGGAAGAGCTTAGCGGCCTTGAAAACCACATCAAGGAGATGCAGGCCGAGTTTTCCTTGGGTGCTGGTCTGACTCAAATTTACTGGGAAAATGTCTTGGCGTCTCACAAGTGGGGCAAAGAGGCGACAGAGAAGATTCTTTCTCACGTTGCGGATTCCACGCAGCAGTTCAACATGCAAATTACGGGAAAAATCTCTGCCATGCGCAAGCAGTTGGCTGAGATCGGTCCCGAGCCTGCGGCGGGCTGGAAGCCGATTACGCGAGGGATGGACCAACTTGCGCGAGCGCAGGAAGAGGCCGCTGCGACAGCGGCCAAGAATAAAGCGGCACTGGACGCGGCAACTCTTGGGTATGACCTGGCTGCCGGCAGCATCACCCAGTATGCCTACGCTGTAAAGCTCGCGGAGCAACATGACGCCGAGTATGCGGCTCAGCGCAAGGCTCTGTCGGCGCAGTTGGAACAGCTTCAGCAACTCGACGGTTTCTTGGGCGGTACGGTCATCGACCCCGAGAATGAAGCGAAAAAACTCAATGTCCGGACCAAGCTCAACGACCTGGACAGCGGACACAAGCTGCAGGCCGACGCCGACAGGCTGAGCGAATCCTATGCAACCTTGCATGGACAAATTGATCTTGTGTTTGACGAGATGCGGCGCAAGAGCCAGGAGACCTACAGGGGACTGGCGCAGGATCTGCAGCAGTTTGTAGGCGGCATGAATTCGGCAACCGCAAACGCCATAATCGGCCATGGCTCTCGCCGAGATTTTGCTAGCGTGTTCGAGGGCTCCGCGCATTCACTGGCGTCGCAGTCTCTCGAAAAGATGGAAGGCCTGTTCCTCGGAAAGGGCAAAAAGAGAGATGGCTCGGCCACCGATGCTCGTTTGTATACGGAGAGCATCATCACCAACTTTGATGCACTGCAAGCGGCCATGAATCATGACGCTGTGTCGAGCACGAATTTTGTCAGCAGCCAGCTTCCTGGCCCTGGCCTGGCTGGCGTTGCCGGAGATTCGACAGGGGCCGACGTTCTGAGCAGTGTGGTTGGTTCTGTCGGCAAGTCCGCTGGGGGGAAGTCTTCCTCTGTGGCCGCCACGGCGGGTGGCTCTGCAATGAAGTCGGGCATCGGGTCTCTGATGGGCTGGCTCAACGACAGTGATACGGCTTCCAAGCTGATGGGCGGGCATCTGTTCGGCTCGGGCAGCATCTTCGGTGGCTTCCGTGCGGCGGGCGGTAGTGTGACCGCTGACACGCCGTACATCGTCGGCGAGCGCGGTCCAGAGCTGATGATTCCGGGCACAAGCGGCAGTATCGTGCCGAACCACCAACTGGCTAGTATGGGCGGCTCGCCCGTCTACAAAATCGATGCACGCGGCACCGACGCGGCCATGGTCCATCAGGCCGTCTATCGCGGCATGGCGATGGCGCACGCGCAGGCGGTGACTGACTCCGACCGAAACATGCGGGATTCCGCTCGCAGAACTCCGAGGTAAACCATGGCAATTTCTATCAGCAGCGTCGCCCTGTCGGACTGGCAGGGCGGCTCGACGGTTGCGCTGCGCATCAAGATCGGCGCGACCTTTACCAGCTTAGCGGGAAACATCTGGCTCAAGACCATGGATAGCCCCGCCGGCCAGGGTGATTTCTACATCCAATCGGCCTGCACGGTGAGTGGCAACACGCTGACGATTCCTGCGATCAGCCTGGACTCGACCACGGACAGCCCGGACAATCCTTCGGCCAGGTACAGTGCGTTTCTCGTAGACACGTCCACCGGCGACACGATTCAGGCCTTCGGGTCATCGTTTTCTTTGTCGCCCGACAGCGCCTCGACCACGTGGCCCGCAATCTTCGCGCAATTCACACAGGGGAACTAGATGAAATACCTGTTTTCTGTTCTGCTTCTTTTGTCGGCCGCGGCCTGTGCCGTGGCCAGCACGACGACCATCTCGGCAAGCAACATCACCGACTTGAATGGGAGAAAGATCGCGGCCGCGCGGCTCTGCTTTCAGCCGGTGGATGCGAGCGGTATCGCAATCGGCTACCGGGACAGTTCCGCGCAGGTGGTGCCCGTGAAGAAGTGCGGCCTTGTGTCGAATGGCGCGCTGCAGAGCGGCTTTGCCGTGTTCGACTCGTTGACCACGGTGCCGACGAATGTGCGCTACCACATCACGCTCACGTCGGCGCTCAACACGTCGAGCGTGATTCGCGACTTTGGCACGACAACGATCACGGGAACAACCTGGACGCTGGATACATTTGATCCGGGCGCATTGGTGCTACCGGCGCTGTTTACGGCCTCGTCGACGAGCGGGTCTTTGGCGGTAAATGGAGACTTCAGTGTCTCTGGCACGTCAACTCTGAGCAATACGACCATCAATGGCAACCTCTCTTTTACGGGCACGCTTACTGGCACGGTGCCTGTGTCCACGTTGTCGAGTAGCGTAAGCACGGTCAATGGCGTTTCGTGTGCGCTGGCTGGATCATGCACGATCACGGCGGCGAATCCTTTCGCGTTGACTCTTACCGATGGCGCGGGGGCGGGAACGGCTTTCAATGGCTCGGCGGCACGGGCGATTGGTTATCTGAGCACCACGCAGACAGCTACGCAAACGATTCTTTCGCCGATACATATTGTCGGCGGCGCGAAGACAATCATTGAAGATACCAATGGCAACGATATTGCCCTGTACGTTATGAGTCCCTATGCCGCTACGGGAGGATATACCGGAGGAATTAATTTCGGCAAGGCCGCCAGTATGTATAACTCGGGCAGTCTAATTTTCAACTACAACGCCAGTGCTTCTACTGTCAATTATGTTGGCATTGGACTGTTTGGCGCCGACAACATGCTTAACATCTTTGGGTCCGGAAATGTTGCTATAGGCACACAAACAGATGCCGGTTATAAGCTATACGTAGCTGGCACATCGTTTTTTGCCGGTCATTCCTTCTTTGCTAATTATGCATCGATAGGTATAGGGCATTCGCTTGGGTATAACAATGATAGTGATGTGTTTACCTATGACGGTAATACGGTAGGACACTATTCGTTGGGCTGGTATTATGATTCAGCCATTGCATCTGGCCCTGTTGCACATCTGTCGGGATATGCAGGTTTGAAGTTTTTTACATATGGAATACTGCGCATGTATGTTGCGTTAAACGGCTATGTGGGCATCGGGACTGACTCTCCAAGTTATACATTGCAAGTTAACGGTGGGGTTGCCGGAATCTCGTGGACCGCAACTTCGGATGCACGCGATAAACATAACATTCACACGTTAGACCCCAAATCAGCATTAGATAAAGTCTTGGCAACACGCGCCGTGCAATTTGCGTGGAATGATCCAAAGCAGGATCAAGGAGTACAAACTGGTTGGATTGCGCAAGAGGTTGAGTCACACGGTATGGCGTCATCAGTCGACAGTAAGCCGGGTAAAGTCTATGCCGAGGATGGTAGCGCAAAAGATGTAGATGATGCGCGCATGCTCAAGCAAAACGAAATGACCGCATATCTTTGGGCTGCCGTGCAGGAACAGCAGCGCCAAATCAACCAACTGCGCAAGCAGATCAAACGCAAAGGAGCTCGATAGATGGCCTACCAGCTTGCAAGTTACACCGACGTCTATGGCACGACGCACGATGCCGCATATCTCCGCATCACCAAGGTCGAGGTACAGCACAAGGCGGCACAGGCCGTCGTCTCGTTCGAGGTCTACGCGAGCAAGGCGGCTGCCGATGGCGGCAGTCAGCCGTTGACGCGCGACGGCTACGGTTTCGCGGATGAGACGGCCAGCACGTCCAGCAGCTCGTCGAGCACGTTGTACAGTGCCAACTTTGCGACCATGCTCGGCACCGATCCTTCGGGCACGCAGCCGACCGAAGTGAATGACATTCTTCAGTGCCAGGCCTACCTCGCATTGAAGAATCATCCGAGCCTGACTGCGCTGCTGTCGGGAGCGACGGTGGTCTAGCTTTTCGCCAACGAAAAATGGTTGTGCAGTTTGCAGGGCGTCCTTCGGGACGCCCTTTTATTTTGGGGAATCCATGACCACGTACAACGGCATGACGCTCATCCGGTGCCCGCATTATGCGGCGCGGGACGTGAGCGGCCCGCAGAGCATCGAGTGGAGCAACAACGAAGCGGTGGCCACGACACAGAGCCCGTTCACTGGCGCGATCAAGACCTATGACTGGGGCGCTTCGTGGTGGTCTGGCCAGGTCTCGTTCAACAAAATGAGCCAGCGCAGCTACAACGCCTGGACCGCGTTTCTGCTGGCCTGCCGTGGTGGCGCGAATGCGTTCTTGCTCGGCGATCCGAAGGCCACGTATCCGATGGGCACGGCGATTGGCACGCCGACCGTCAACGGCGCGCAGTCTGGCTATTCGCTCATCACGAAAGGTTGGGCGGCCAATCAGAGCTGTTTGCTGCGCGCCGGAGACTACATCCAGATCGGCGACTACCGGCTTCACCGGGTCACGGCCGACGCCAGCTCGGACGTAAACGGAGCCGCGACGCTGAACATCTGGCCGAACCTTCGCTCCG
>Ga0247846_1000005_pt1 | contig 29238 bp, 21 predicted proteins | sample PFST0metaG_FD_186001 | JGI IMG/M metagenome (GOLD analysis project Ga0247846, IMG submission 186001) | Peat soil microbial communities from Stordalen Mire, Sweden - P.F.S.T0 | ecosystem: Environmental > Terrestrial > Soil > Wetlands > Peat | place: Sweden: Norrbotten County, Stordalen Mire... | reverse complement strand
AGTCGAGCCAAATCAGCGCGACATTTCGACGCGTTCGACGGCGAGCTTCAGTGCCTGCAAACTATCGATCAAGCACCGGGAAGGAGGTGAGCTAACGGGATAGGGCCCCAAGCGTCGGCCGCTGCGCGGCCTCCGACGCCCGCGTACGAAAACGTCGGACTGGGTGTACGGAATCATCGGAATACGCAAGTCATCGTGGCAATCAGTTCGGGCACGACAGGACAGGCGTCTCCGGGCTGGCCGCACGCGGCGGTCCTCCTCATTCTAACGATCGCGAGTCTCGTCCTCGTTGTTGCGGCCTTCTTCAGTCCTCCTTATGGCGGGACAGCGGCTGGCTACCTCACGGTGGGTCACGGTATTGGTGCCTATCTTGGGCTTCTCGGCGGGCTTGTCGCATGCGGGGGGGCCGTGGCGGGATTGGTCAAGAGCTCTCCCGGCGCGGACACTCACTGACCCGCGAGCGAAGCAAGTTCGCCCTCAAGAAACGAGCGGAGAGGGAGGGATTTGAACCCTCGGACCCAGTCTCCCAGGTCAACTCATTAGCAGTGAGTCCGATTCGGCCGCTCTCGCACCTCTCCTTGCGCACCACTGTAGTCGATATGCTGCCTGTCCGTTATATCGCCGGTCTGACGAGAAGTACCAGTTCAACAGGGCTGTTCGGGAGCTTCAAAGGACCCGCAGGCCATAGGTAGCCGCCTGCCGGAGAGCTCACTTGAGGGCACGGGCGAACTTCACTAACGCCGGTCCGATTCAACCCAGATTCAACCTCAAGGTGATACGATGAACGACAGGTCGCAGCCTCCGGCGAATGGCCGTCTGTTACTGGTTCGCAAGAAGAGGGAGCCTCGCATGGCTCGTGACTACCCCGACCCCTGGGTCCCAAGAACCTTCTCGACGTGGATCGTCAAAGCTTCGACCTTTCAGCGCACCAGTGACCGATCCACCGGGCAGGCGCGCCGTCGGCGGCTCGATTGTTGGGACGTGAAGGGCAAAGTCGACGGTGTCCAATGGCTGAAGCGGTTTCGGAAGGCCGGCCTGGCGCAGGCTTGGAAGGAACGTCTCGACGGTGACTTCACCAAGGGCTTGCCGTTCGATCTCCGAGCCAAGCAGTTCGTGGATCCCGAGGAACCTGAAGCTCCTGGAAGACTGACTGTGTTCGACCTGACCGAGCTCTACTTCCGCCAGCACCCCGAGTGGGAGCCAGCAACGAAGACGGCGGCAGCTCGCTCGTTCAATCGGGCGCGCCGGTGGTTGCTGGTCCCTGGGACCGAGCCGGAGGGGCGTGACGCTGAGGCGGTGGCCGATTTCCTAGAGTCGGCCAGTTTCCTCCCAGATCACCTCGCCGTGGGCATCACATACCGACAGCATGCCGGGCGCGCGTGGCTTGAGGTGCATTCTGCACCGGCCAACTCGCTGACCTCGGCGCAAGTGGTGGAATTCGTGGCTCGATTCGAGAGGAGCGGGCGGGATCCGCGAAAGCGAGTGTCCCCCGCGACGATGACACGGTTCCTTCAGCCGCTCAAGGGGTGTTGGACCTGGGCCGTCGGCCGGGACGACCTGCCAATCGAGCGCAGTCCTTGGGCAGTAGTGAGGCCTCGTCGGAAGGTGAAGGGCAGGACGACGGTGCTGGCTGGCCGGGCAGCTATGGCCGTCAACGCCGAAATGGTTCTCAGCGTCCCCCAGTCGTTGGAGCTCGCCAAGACTTGCGTGGCAGAGGGTGCCTGGGGAGGGATTGTCGAGTGTTTCGTGCTCGTCATGGCTCTGTGCGGATTGCGCTGGGGGGAGGCGACTGGACTGCTCTGGAACGATGTCGAGCTTCCGGCCGGCGACGAGCCGGGCTGGCTAGTCGTGCGTCGCGCGTATCGACCCACGTCGGACCGCTGGCTGGACGCGGACGAAGACCCGGATTGGGGACCGCTCAAGGACCGGGATGTGTCAGAGAGTCGCCGAGTACCGGTGCCACCGCTGTTGGTGGCGAAGCTTCGGCGTCACTTGGAGCTGTACGGCGAAGGGCCTCAAGGACTCGTCTTTCATCGAAGCGGCAGGCCCTTCGCGCACGACATGTTCGGCCGGACGGTGTGGGAGCCAGCACGGTCGAAGGTCTTTCCCCGACGAGAGGACCTACCGGCCGATGACCCTCGCCAACCCAAACTCTCACGACTCCGGCGACACGACCTCCGTCACGCCGCCTGCTCATGGTGGCTTCGCGAGGGCGTCGACGCCGTCGTCTGCCAGCGTTGGTCGGGTCATCGGACGCTCTCGGTGTTCCTCGACGTTTACCAGGGCGTCGCTCCCGGTCGGGAGGACGAGGGCGTGGAGCGACTCGTACGGAGCCTCGAGGGACTACCGACGACGTAGACGATCGAACGGCCGCTCGCCTCCGCCGCTCTCGTACTGCGGCCCAGCAGCACAGGGCGAACGATGCGGCTGTCATCGTTCCAGTTCTCCGAGCCAGATTTGGTACCAGTCCCGCCGAACTCGGATGTCGCCGTTATGTAGACGGATGCATCGTGGGAACTGATGGCGCTCCACGAGCCGACCACTTGTATGCCGTGGATGTAGACACGCCGGGATCGACGGCGATTTGGCGGATGCTGAGCCATCGGACGGCAGCAGCGACGAACCTCGTGAGCTGGGCGAACTCGACCGTACAGTGTAGATATGGCGAGGACTCGCAATCCAGGGCTCGGACCTGCCGCCCGCCCCGTCGCGATACCCGAGGACGTCGACGACCCTTCGGTGCTGAAAGCATCAGGCGTGGTCGAGCTGCCGTTCCATGTTCGATGGAGCGATCCGTCGATCACCTACGACCTCGGGCAGCGAGCCGACCGCATCCGTGTCTATGAGCAAGTTCTGCGCGAAGGCACCGAGGACGACGTTCGATTCTACATCGATGTTGACGAGCTCGTCGGGCTCGTCGACGAACTGGTGCTGCCCCCCACGGTGAGGCGGGCCTGGGCAGACTGGCTCCTACGGCAGCGAGGGGTGGTTCTTGCGTGCTGAGTCCGCTGCAGGAGCGGATAGCCAGAATCATCGCCGGACTCGGTGAGGCGGAAGACTTCGCACTCGCCGGCGGCGGGGCGCTCAAAGTTCGTGGCGACATCGATCGCAAGACTCGAGACCTCGACTTCTTCGGCCTCAGCGCTGCCGCCGTCGACCGCCTCGTTCCCGCAGCTGAACAGGTTCTTCGAGACCCGGCCTGCAGGTCAAGCGGGTGTAGGAAGGTCCTGGTTTTGCGCGCTCTGTCGTCGAGAACGAGGACGATCGGACCGAGGTGGATCTGGCTAGCGACACCCGACTCTTTCCAGCGGATCAAGGTCCAGGCTTTCAGATCCTGTCCGCAGAAGAGCTAGCGGCTGACAAACTGCTCGCGGTGTTCGGCCGAGCAGAGGCCCGAGACTTCGTGGACCGGGAGGCTCTCGAAGATCGATTTGGTCTTGACCGGCTGTTCGAGCTCGCGGCCGAGAAAGACCGAGGGTTCGAACCCACGGTATTCGTCCAGATGATGGACCGATTCGGCCGGCTCGGAAGAGCGGAGTTTCAGCTTGACGATGTTCAGTACGAGGAGTTGAGTCGACTTGTCGAGGTTTGGCGAGAGCGGGCACTCCAGCTAGCCCAAGAGCACCAGCGATCGCGAGGGATCAGCAACGATCGAGGCCCGACATTGGCCTCGGTGTCTGACGAGGCATGAACCTTGCTAGCCGTAGCCGGATCACCTGCCTGAACTATGACTTCGCAGACCCGCATTCCGAACGGTTGGGCACGATCTACCTGATAGGGGTGCTACTACGGCCCGGCGACGGGGCAGTTCCTGAGCGTGGACCCACTAGTACCGCAGACTCAGCAGGACTACCGCTACGTCGGTGACGGTCCCGTGAATCGACTGACTAGTGCCAAATTGGGCCGGATCGACCGCTGGAACGTCCGCGACTCGTCGCCGCGAGAAGCTTCGTGCATGCGGCCCGAGTGGCTGCGCGCGCAACTTCCATGGCCGAAAATGGCAGGCTGTCTCCAAGCAGAGGAAGGTCAGGGCACACGCTGTTGCCCAGCGCCTGGGAGAGCCCAAGTGGCGGAGTCGAAGGGGCGTCGGCCAACTTGAGGAGCTAATCGTTCAAGAACTCCACAGGCTGTCTCTTCCCCGATCTACGGATTGGCGATTGGTAGCCGCACTTCGAAGCAAGACCCTTCGGCGAGAGTGGAAGTGACGACGCCAACCTCGCCGCCGTGGACCTCGACGATTCGCCGGACGATCGCCAGGCCTAGGCCCGATCCTGGCACCTTGCGCTCAGTGGAACCGCGATAGAACCGGTCGAAGATATACGGAAGATCCTCTGCCGCAATCCCCGGCCCCTTGTCGGTCACCGAGAGGACCGCCGCCGCCGAGTCAACGCTCAGCCTCACCTCGATCACGGCGCCTTCTGGGCTCCACTTCGCGGCGTTGCTCACGAGGTTCGCCACAACCCGAGTGAGGTCGTTGCGTACCCCGCGAACAAACACGGGAACGACACTGTCCTTGATGTCGACATGCGGGTCGCGCCGCATGTCTGCGAGGACGTCTGTGACGACATCGTGGAATGCAACGACGTCCGTGTGCCGGGATAGTTCGAGCGCTCCTTCCTGCCGGGCAAGCTCGATCAGATCGCCAACGAGGCGACCCAGCCCGTCTAGCTGCTCGACCACGTCCTCGAGGAGTTGCGTTCTCGCCTCGGAATCGATCTCGATGCGGCCGGCCAGAATGTCGACGTTGGTCCGGAGACTCGTCAATGGTGTTCGCAACTCATGCGAGGCATCGGCGATGAGCTGGCGTTGAGCGAGCTGGGAGCTCTGAAGCGCGGCCAGGACCGTGTTGAGGCTCACTGCGAGCCTGCTGAGTTCGTCGCGGCCCTCAACTGGGATCCGCCTTCCGAAGTCTCGGGTTGTGGCGAGGCTCTCCGCTGCGGCGGTCAACCGTCGTACCGGTCGCAGAACAAGCCCCGCAATAGCGGTTCCGAGAAGCAGAGCGAGGACGACTCCGGCGGTTGCTGCAAGCGCGAGTGCGACGGCCAGCCGCTCGACCTCGTCGTTCCGCGCCGGTTGGACGAGTTCGAGAGCAAGGCCCTTGCCGAAGCCAGTCACCAGTTCGCGCACGGGTACCGAACCGACAGTCGTGCTCGTGAAATAGCCGTTGGCCTTGCCGGCCGCGACCGCGCGCACTTTCGCGGTCACGGGAAGCTGAGTTGAGCTGTGTGAGGGAGTCACGACCAGTCCATTGGCTTCGACGACCTGTTCAGCGGGTTGGTTAGCGAGCAAGGATGGCGGGCTAAACAAGAGATCGAGTGCCGCGCGCAGGCCGCCGTGCGCGCGCGCGTTGTTTAGCGTCTCGGCCTGGCTTGTGAGCGTGCCGTCGACCGTGTCAAGCAGGTCGTGGCGAAATACGAGATATGCACTAGCGGAAACCAAGATGACTGCGACAGAGACAGCGAGTGCGGTAATGAGCGCGACGCGCGAACGCACTTGAAGTCTCGCCGCTCGGTCCCCTCCGCCGAGCCAGCCTCCACGGGTCTCGAGGGGTCCCGCGCGGGGCGAACTCATTCCCGAAGGACGTAGCCGACGCCTCGGACTGTTTGAATAAGTCGGCTCTCGCCTTGTGACTCGGTTTTCCTACGCAGGTAGCCGATGTAGACGTCGAGCGAATTCGAGGCCGGACCGAAGTCGTAGTCCCAGACGTTTGCCGAGATCACCTGGCGCGTGAGAACCCGACCAGGGTGCCGCAGGAACAGCTCAAGGAGAAGGAACTCCATGCGAGTGAGCTCTATCTCTCGACCCGCCCGACAGACCTCCCTCGATCCGAGATCGAGGGAGAGGTCGCCATAGCACAAGACTTCGCTCGCCTCGGTCGGGCCGGCACGCCGGAGCAGTGCTCGAAGCCTCGCTAAGAGCTCCTCGAGGGCGAATGGCTTGACCAGATAGTCGTCTGCCCCGGCGTCGAGCCCGGCGACGCGGTCGTCGACGCCGTCGCGCGCGGTGAGCACGAGGACGGGTGTCCTGTCCCCCGCCTTGCGCAATCGGCGACAGACCTCAAGTCCGTCGACACCTGGCATGGACACGTCGAGGACGACTACGTCCGGGGCCCGAGCTGTCAAAGAGTGGATGGCGGTCGTACCGTCTGCGGCCGTCTCCACGTCGTAGCCATTGATCACGAGTGCCCGCCCGACCGCTCGAAGAATTTCCTCTTCGTCGTCGACGACGAGCACTCGTGATCGCTTTTTGCTCATCTCATTTGTCCCGATGACACCATCTTGGCGCCTTAGCGGTGCAGATAGTTGGTTTAGAGTGGCTACCTGCTCTCAGGACCCCGTGTAACCGCCTGATGCCAGGCCGATGACGCTGGCGTCGTAGTTGGCCCGGGCAAGCGCGATGTCAGCGGCCAGGAGCTGATGGTTCGCTTTAACGAAGACGTGCGTGTCACCAGGAAAGTTCTGCGGTAGCTGCGCGATTACAACTGTTGAGACGTGCGCGGAGTCGGCTGCAGCCAGGTTGACCTCAGCAACGTACGCGGTGTCGTACTTGAGCGCATTTGCATATCCCGGTTGACCCTGCAGCGTGTCGATCTCCGCTAGCAACGCCGCCTCACCCGATTGCAAGGTCGCCGCTTGCGCGGCGACGGTATCGGCTTCTATTACCTCAAACACCTGTGGCGTCAGCACAGCAAAGACCCGGTTCCCCTGGATCATCGACTTCTGGGCCGCCCTGAGCTCAGCCATCGTCGTGTCCGTCTCCACCTGTGCAAGAAGGCCGGTGATGTTCGCGGTAGCCGCCGTGAGTCGAGCGGCAAGCGTGCTTGCGTCGCTCGGGGTAAGTGAGGTTGCCTTTGTCACGTCAGTGGAAAGAACCTTAAGCTGGTTCACGCGGTATGTGAGCTGTTGCTCCAGTTTCTGCTGGAACTGTGTGATCTTCGAGGATGGAGCGGATGTCGACGCTCCGGCCGTCATGGCGAACAGAAAGCTGCCTGAAGCGATCACTGCCCCGGCGACACCAAGCCGGATTGGGTGGCTGATTCTCATGATTCTCCTCCTACGGTTCATGTGACTGGACTAGTGACGATGCCGAAGGACGGCCCGCCACTGAGCATGTAACCAGGGGGAGATGAAAATCACATGAGATTTGGCGAAAATTGTGCCAACATCAGCCTTCTGCGCGGTTGAGGTTGTCGCGTGACCACCGCCGCTTTGCGCAAGGCGACATGTTGTCGTCAGTGCGTTTGTTTCTGATCACTGCGCAGCCGTGGTAGCGCCTGACACGGTCTTCAGTTAAACATGAATGGACTGGTCGGCAAGGCGGGTCGCAGTAGCGGCCAACTCTGACGCCGCTAGCGCTTCTCACGAGGCTCAGCGTCGATCAGCTGGAGGTTCTTGCGGTGGAACGCGTCGCCGACCTGCTGGGATAGGTGGCAGGTCAATTCCCGATCTACTGGGCTTTGTTTCTGGCACCGGTCAAGGAGGTGTTCACGCAGGCCTTTACGGTCGGGCATTGAATCCGAGATGGGGGTGACCGCGTAATGCATCCCAGCCCGTACCCCGGACCCGCGAGTCGGTGAAAGCTCAACCAGCCACTACAGGCGCTCCACGTTCGGACAGCGAGCCAGGCGGTGGCGTGGGTCGAAGATTCGCAGAGGCGTTCCCCTCGATGCTCGTGTCCAATGCCCGAATCTTCAGCTGCCCTGCCTCAAGAACGGATCGTCCGGAGTCGATATAAGCAGGGGCTCAGGAATAGGCCCAACGGCTTGGCGACAGGAAAGCACCGCTAAATGGATCTGGTCAGACCGCTCCGGCACTCGGAACCCCGCTCTCACCCGACCGGGCAGCCCCTTTCCTCGGGTCTTCACGGCCCGTCCCCCCGTGGCGCCGGTGGCCTTGCCAATCACAGGCTTTCCCGCCTGACCAACCACCTGCGTTTTAGGAGCAGCGGGTGGAAGCTGTTTGTCGTCTTCGTACTGGTGTTGGGCGTGGCGATTTCCGCCGCCAGTGCCTCGGCGTGGTATGCCTACGTGAGCTCGCAACGCCGCCGAGCGGCGGCGTCTTCGCTGGGAAGCGTGAAGTCGATCCTGGCGTCGTCGTTGGAGCGTGACAGCGACCTGTTGGCCACCGTGAACGCCCTGGTGGCCACCCATCCTCAGCTCACCAACGGGTCGTTGGCGGCCATCTTGTCCAGGCTCGACCCCTCCCAGCACTACCCGGGGAGCATCGCCTTCGCCTACGTCGAGAGTGTCAGCCGCGCCGGGTTGCCCGAATTTGAAGCGGTGACCCAGCGGGACCCTCCTCTGGCGTGGCCAGCTCGGACCGGATCGTCAGGTCGTACAACGGGGCGCCGGGTTATTGCCTGACCCGCCTGGCCGCTTTCGAGCTGCTGCCCGGTCAGCAGTTCCTCAAGAACTTGTTGGTGTCTTGGGCCACCCCCTACCTCTCGGCGCATTTGAACTACTGCGCCTCGACGTTCGAGAACCTGCTCGATTCCTTGGCAGCGACCGGGAGGTCGTCGGTAGTGCCGGCCACCGCGCTGCTGGGCAGGCTCCCGCGCGGCACGCCGGCCCTCCCCCAGGCTCTCCTCGCCTTCGTCGCTCGTTCCCCGTCTTCATCGAGTTCAGCCCGGTTTACGCCGAGCCCCAGGTACCCGCCACAACCCAAGGCCGCGCCAAGGCGCTGACCGGTTGGGCGATGGGCATCTTCGCCGCCGACGAGATCCTCGACCCTGCGTTGGCCAACGCGAAAGGCGTGTCTGTGGCGCTGGCCTATGCCTCGCCGGGAGCCAAGCCGACGGTACTGGCGCGTGCCGGGCAGCCCCAACGGGGGTCGCCGGCAAGACCTTCACCTTCTCCGCCGACCCGGGGTGGGTCCTCGACGTGGCGGTGGATCATCGGGCCAGCGGCCCTTCTCCAGCCACCCAGGGGCTGGCGGTGTTGTTGGGCGCCCTGTTGCTCACGATCTTGTTGACCAGCTTGTTGCACCTGCTCATAGCCTCGCGCCGCTCAGCTTTGGAGCTGGTCGAGGAGCGCACCGCCGAGTTGCGCCACCAGGCCCTCCACGACTCGCTCACCGGGCTACCCAATCGCCTCTTGGTCGACCAGAGGGTCTACCAGTTCTTAGGCCGGGCCGGCAGTGAAGGCCGGTCCATCGCCGTGTTCTTCATCGACCTCGACGACTTCAAGAGGGTGAACGACACCTTGGGCCACGGCACCGGCGACGAGCTGCTGCGGGCCGTGGCGGCCCGGCTCTCAGCAACGGTTCGGGACTTCGACACCGTGGGACGGCTCGGCGGCCATGAGTTCGTCGTGCTGTCAGAGGGCCCGTTCTCAGAGGAAGGGCTCAACCTCGTAGCTGAGAGGCTCCTGACTGTCCTGCGGGAGCCCTTCAGGCTGGGGCACACCACCATGAGCCATTTGTCGATATCGGCCAGCATCGGCATCGCCTCCGGGCTACGCGACTACCCCGAAGAGCTGTTACGAGACGCAGACACCGCAATGTACAGAGCCAAGGCGATGGGTAAGAACTGCCACGTGATCTTCGCGCAGGAGATGCACGAGGTCGTCAAGAGGCAGATGGCGCTGGAGAGAGACCTGGCCGATGTCTTCGCCAATAGGGAATTCTTCATCGTCTACCAGCCGATCGTGGACCTGGAGACGGGCTTGCCCAGGGATGTCGAGGCTCTCCTGCGTTGGCGCCACCCCGGCCGTGGAGTGGTCGGCCCCGTTGAGCTCATCCCCGTGCTGGAGACCTCCGACCTGATGATCGACGTCGGGCGCTCTGTCTTGATGGAAGCGTGCCGCCAGGTCAAGGCTTGGCACGACCTGGGGTATCGGGTGGGCATATCTGTGAACGTGGCCGCCCGCCAGCTCCGCCACGACGTGCTCATTGACCACGTCCGCGAGACCTTGGGAGCCGCCTCTCTAGACGCGAGTTACCTGACCCTCGAGGTCACCGAGTCGATGTTGATGATCGACTCGGTGACGACCGCACAGTGTCTGACGGCCCTGTCCGACCTCGGCGTGCACATCGCCATCGACGACTTCGGGACCGGGTACTCCTCGATCTCTTACCTGCGGGAGTTTCCTGCGGACATATTGAAGATCGACCAGTCCTTCGTCGCCCACCTGGACACCTCGGATGGCACAAGCTTCCTCGATGCCCTGATCCAGTTGGGCAAGTCGCTCGGCCTCTTGACCATCGCAGAAGGGATTGAGCAGATGTCACAGCTGAAGCACCTCAAGCAGGAAGGCTGTGACTGGGCTCAGGGTTACTTGTTCGCCAAGCCACTGCCAGCAGAGAAGCTCGAACAGATCTTCAATGGGTGTCTACCAACTGAAGGGATGATCCCCAGCGCCGACCCCTGTCTGTCAAGCTGACGTAAGATACGTCAACGACCTCACCGACCCACAGGGCGAGTGAGGACGAGCTACGAGAAGACGGCGAGGGCGAGCTCGTGGCGGGTCTGCCAACGACGACGGTCGAGCATCTCGAGTTGGAGCGCGCCAGACGAGCCCTCAGCCATGGAGCTGTCGTCGGCGTTGCCGGTCGAGCCCATCGGCCCGAGCAGGCCGGCGCTGCGTACCTCGAGGGCCGGTTGTTGCCAGCACCGTGATCGGAGAAGCGGTGGCCGCTTGCAAAGTAGCGCCCTCTCCGATACCCTATGGGGTATGTGTAGACAAGTTACCTGTCGGAAATGCGGCCGACCAACCTGGAAGGGATGCGGTGCCCACGTCGAACAGGTGCTCCACAGCGTGCCGGTCGCTGAGCGGTGCCGCTGCAGCTCTGAGAAGACACCGAGACCAGCAACCACAAAGCGCAAGTCCTGGTTCTCTCGTCGAGCGACGTTGGGCCAACAGCGAGCAGCAGCAGCCGCCGCGCCTGCTGGTGATCTCGAGAACGAGAGGTGATGATGATGGCTGAGACTCCCGCAACGACTCAGTTGCCCAAGACGATTGTGATCGTCGGGGGCGTCGCTGGAGGAATGTCGGCGGCCACTCGTCTTCGCCGTCTTGACGCCGATGCCAACATCATCGTCCTCGAACGCTCCGGTCACGTCTCGTTCGCCAACTGCGGTCTGCCGTACTTCGTCGGCGGGCTCATCGAGGAGGAGGAGGACCTCACGCTCCAGACTCCGGAGCAGGCCTTCGACAGGTTCCGGCTCGATGTCAGGGTCCATGACGAGGTCGTCGCCATCGACCGTGCAGGACACACGGTCACGACCCGGTCGACGCTCACAGGCGAGGAAGCTGACGTCGCCTACGACAAGCTCGTGCTCAGCATGGGCGCTGCCCCTGTGCGCCCGCCCATCCCCGGATACGACCGGGTCCGCACGCTGCGGACCGTCGAGGATGCAGCACGCCTCGCCTCCGACGTCGGCATCGCACCGGCGGCGGCCGTCGTGATCGGGGCCGGGTTCATCGGACTCGAGATGGCCGAGAACCTCGTGCGTCAAGGGATAGACGTCACGATCGTCGAGGCCACCCCGCAGGTGCTCCCTCCGCTCGACGCGGAGCTTGCGATTCTCGTGTGCGACGAGCTCGTCGCACACGGCGTCCGTGTCAAGACCGGAGCGACCGTTTCCTCCATAGGCGAACGTACGGTGACCCTTGCCGACGGACGGGTCCTCGCCGCTGATCTCGTCGTCGGTGCCATCGGCGTCCGACCCGATGTCCGGCTCGCCGAGCTAGCGGGCCTGGAGCTGGGACCGAGTGGTGGGATCGCCGTCAACGAAGCGAGCCAGACGACCGACCCGGATATCTACGCAGTTGGCGATGCTGTCGAGAAGCCCGACGCCGTGTCGCATGCGACCTCTCTCATTGCGTTGGCGAACGTGGCCAATCGCCAGGGTCGTCGGGTCGCCGACCACATCGCCGGACGGCCGTCGCACGCCGTCGCATCGCTCGGGACTGCCATCGTGAAGGTCTTCGATGTCGTTGCCGCGACGGTCGGCTGGAGCGAGCGGCGCCTGCGAGCAGCGGGCCGACCGTTCCGAGCAATCCACTCGCACCCCTTCGACCATGCGACCTACTACCCCGGCGCGACCCGCATGGCTGCCAAGCTCATCTTCGACCCGGACGACGGAACGATCCTCGGTGCCCAGATTGTCGGCCGGAACGGTGTCGACAAGAGGATCGACGTGATCGCGACTGCGATGTCGGCCGGCATGACTGCCGATCGTCTCGCAGACCTCGAGCTCGCGTACGCACCACCGTTCTCCTCGGCCAAGGACCCTGTCAACCTTCTCGGCTACATGGCGGAGAACGTTCTGAGCGGCGACTGCGACGTGGTGGACCCACACGAGATCGACTCGCTCGTCGAGCAGGGATGGATGCTTCTCGACGTGCGTACCCGAGAAGAACATGCTGCCGGCGCGATCACAGGATCGGTCAACGTGCCGATCGACTCGCTCCGGGATCACCTCGACACGCTCGGGAAAGGGCCCGTGGTCGTCTATTGCGAGGTGGGTCAACGAGGGCACACAGCGACAGCCCTATTGCATGAGCTCGGGATCAAGGCACGCAATCTCGACGGCGGCTACCAGACATGGTCAGCATTCCTCCGAGCTCAGACACCGCCGACGGTTGCGTCGCCAACATCGTAAGGAGTCGCCAAGCCCCGACTGCGGGGTTTGCGGGCCAACCCGAATCACGAGTGCTACTCGACTCACCGTCGCCTCGTCGAGCAACGCAGCGCGCGGGCCCGAAATCGTGGAGCTGGTTCACCGCCGGTGTGGCTGTCGAGGCGAAATGAGCCCTCTCTCAACTTGCCGATCGGGTCCGAGTCCCGTCGCAAGAACGGCAGAACGCTGACAGATCCGGCCGAGCGGTCGGTCACAGTCTCGGTGTCTGCCTCGGCGAGCACGAAATCGGGATGGGCGGCGAAGGCTGCCTTGAAGACAGGGGTGAACGCGCAACAAGCACTGTCCCGACTAGCGAGTCTTTTCGAGCCATTCGTACAGGATCGCACGACATTGGAGGCAGACGAGGTCGCGAAGCAGCTCCCGCGCGCCCGGAGCTGTCGCCGGGTAGCAAGCTCCGACACTGTGCTCCGGAACGAGTAGCTCCCCAGGCAGTTCCGCGACAATCCCGTAGACACGCTGGCTGGACGATGAGCTGTCGACATCCCAGCCGGTGCGGTTCAGCTCCTCCTGGGACACGAAGAGATCACCGTCACCCAAGTTGAATTCCCGCCGCACGATCGCCTGGGCTGTCTCCCCGATCATGCAAGGATCCTCGAGCCTGCCACCGGCAAAGTCGAGGGTCGCCCTACCCACGCCTGGACGATAAGAGCATGCCGGCAGGACCAGCCGACCGTTCTGGATAGTGATCACCAGGAGCGAGTCGGGCTTCTCCACTCGCCAGTACTCGCGCTCGTGTCCCGTTGCGTCGCACAGCCGCTCGCCGATCATCGACAACCAGGGCGACCGGACCTCGACCATTCGTGACAAGAGCTGCCAGCGCTCCCCACCCGGTGTGGCAGTCATGACATCTTGGGTGGGTAGAAGGACATGACAGGAGGGTACCGATGATGGCGGTGTCCACGCCCGCCTGACGGTGCGTCCCGGTCGCCGCGGTAGTTTGTGACTGAAGGTGGTCACAGCAGCCCTCGCGGGGCGGTCAGCCGGAGTCCGCGCCCTCCCAGCGCCACCTCACCGGGGAGGTCAGCCGGCGGGACTCATCAGGTACGCCTCGGGCGCGGGGCGGGCAACCCGCGCGAACCACAACGGCCGGCGCAGGTCGCCTGGGCCCGGAGCAGGGCGGCAGAGGCTCTTCCACTTCAGGTACACCTGGTGCGCCAGCGCTGTGTCGACGAAGACGTCGCCATAGCGGTCGTCCCCGCCAGCTTTCTCGACCTTGACCACCTGGTGCCAGCAATGCATGCCCGAGACCGGATCGGGGTGGACTGGGAAGGTCAGGTTCTGGTGGACACCGGTGTCGGACCACCAGATCCTCTGGGAGTCGGGGTCCGAGCTGGTCCACGGCTGGGTCGCTTCTTTCACCCGGAGCATCCACTTACCGGGCTCCGGCTCCTCGACGCTCACGACCGAGCTGCCCCAACGTTCGATCGCTTCGTCTCTGTCCCGGCGCCAGCGGCCCAGATGGTGCGAGCAGGCGACCACCCCTGGTTTGAGCCCCTCGGTGACCCAGAGCGAGATGACAAACCACCCGATCTCCGTGTGCACCTTGACGAGGTCACCGGTCCTCACTTGCAACCTCGAAGCGTCGGTGCTCGACATGAGGAGCGGGTTCTTGTGGGAGATCTCGAAAAGCCACTTTGCGTTGTTGTTGCGCGTGTGGATGAGCGTGGGCAACCGGTAAGTGGGCACCAGCACCAGGACATCACCGCGAGCGTGCGGCGGCCACTCGACCAGCGGCATGCCATCCCCGCTCGGGCCGGCCGTCTTCCCGCCGGCGACGGCCAGAGCCTCCGGCCCGACGTGGCTCCGGATGTACTCGGGCAGCGCGAACTCCGGCCATTTCCAGTCGCGCATCGTGGTCGAGTAGAGCTCCAGCTTGCGGGAAGGGGTCTCGTAGCCGACCACGGGACGGCCACCAACGAGCACGCCCACGGCGTGGCCGTCCTTGCTGAGCAGGTCGCCCTCCTGGGTGGTGGCGTCAGCGCCGCTCAGCGGGGCTTCGTTGACCGAGTACACGTCCCGGGCGACCTCGAAGGCGCCGTACTTGCGCATGTACTGGAGCGGAGTCAGCCCCTCTTGGGCTGCAGCAGCGGGAAGGCCCGGGACCGAGTGGTCGAAAATGTGCCCGTAGTACTCGTCCACGCTCACCGGCGTGCCGGGCTCGGTCTGCGATTCGAACCACTGTCGGATGCCCATCGAGCCGTCGGGGTCGATGTGCCAGGAAAGGCTTGTCCAGAACTCGTCCTCTTCCCAGACCTCACCCGGGTTGGCTTCGTAGGAGTAGCGGACCTTCTCACCGTGCTCGAGTTCCTGGAACACCCTCACCACGGGCTGGCGGAACCCGATCCAGCTGCCGGCCTGGGTCTCTTGGCTCTGGATGTCGTGCCGTTCGCAGGCGAGCCCCATCGGCAGCACGTAGTCGGCGAAAGCGGCGGTCTCGCTCCAGACCGGGGTGAGAGCGGCGTGCAGCCCGACCAGCCGCTCGTCGCGAAGCACCTCTATCCACGAGAAGCCATCGGGGAAAGTCCAGACAGGATTGAACACTCGGGTGAAGTACACGTCCAGCCGGCCGCGCCCCTCCTTCAGGAAGTGAGGCAGGAGCTGTGACATCTCGTGGTGGCTCAGCGGCCACTCGGGCGGGTAGAGCATCTCGTTCCAATGCTCTTGCGCAGGGGGCAGTTTGAACGGCTCGGGCACGAACTTGTCCCAGCTGTTGGGGGAGAGACCGCCGCGGGTGCCCAGCGAGCCGGTGAGGGCCTGGAGCAGCACGAGGGCGCGCGCTGACTGCCAGCCTCCCAGGTTGCCGGCGGCGCAAGCGCGCCACACGTGCGATGCGAACCGGCTCCCGGCGTCCGCGACGTCTCGTGCCGCCTGGGCGATCGCCTCAGCCGGGACGCCGCTTTCCCGCTCGGCGAACTCGGGGGTATAGCGGGCGTAGTGCGTTCTCAGGGCGGTGATGAACTCCTCGAAGGTCTTCCCGCGCGCGACGAAACCGTCAGCCTCGTAGTCCTCCCAATTGACCCACTGACGCATGAACCGGGCGTCGAACCGGCCGGAGTCAAGGATCACCTTGGCCATGGCCAGGAGCACTGCGGCCTCGGTGCCGGGATGCGGGGCAAGCCATGAGTCGGCACACGAGGCCGTGTTCGAGAGCCTGGGGTCGATCACGATGAGCTTGGCACCGGCCATCTTGGCTTCGATGATCCGTTGCGCGTGCGGGTTGAAGTAGTGGCCGGCCTCCAAGTGGGCGGAGATGAGCAGGATGCAGCGGGCGTTCGCGTAGTCCGGCGAGGGCCGGTCTGCGCCCTGCCAGAGGAAGTACCCCAAGCGGGCTGCGGCCGAGCAGATGTTGGTGTGGGAGTTGTGCCCATCTACCCCCCAGCCCTGCAGCACGCGCTCCATGTAACCGTCGTGCCCAGGGCGCCCCACGTGGTACATGACCTCCTCGCCTCGCCCCTCCCGGATTGCTCTTCGGATCCGCGCGCCGAATGTCTCGAGCACTTCGTCCCAGGTGGTGCGCTCCCACTGGTTGGAGCCGCGCGGGCCCTTGCGTTTCATCGGGTAGAGCACGCGGTCCGCGGACTGGAGCTGGTTCATTATCGCGAGGCCCTTGGCACAGAGGCGTCCGCGACTTGCAGGGTGCACGGGGTTGCCCTCGATCTTGGCGATCTCACCCGTCCTTTTGTCGACGTAGGCAAGCAGCCCGCACGCCGCTTCGCAGTTGAAGCAGATCGTCGGGATGAGCCTGTAGTGACGCTCAGCCTTCTTGGGCCAGGCTTGAGGGTCGTGCTCGACCCAGTCGGACCAGCTGTCTACGGGCGGATACGAACGGAGCTGGTTCCTCGGTAGCTGGAGCTCGTCTTCCACTTGGGCCTCGCTTTCAGCTGTTGGCCACGTTCTGGCCCGCCATGACGAAACACCACTCGAACGCCAACAGGCCCGCGAGAGCGCCGGCCCCTGCAATCCCCAGGACAAGTGGTGAGTTGCGACCGGCGGCGAGCAGCACAGCCGGCAGCAGCCAACCGGCACCGATCGCTCCGATCCAGAAGATGTCCCGCAGCGATCCGCGCGTGACGATGCTGACAGCCCGGCGGGCGCTGTCGGTGGCATGAGGCATGGCCATCTCGCCGAGCACTATCAACCCGTGCGCGAGGAGCCCGACAGCCAGTCCCACCACCGCAGCATGGCGCAGTCTCGGGGTGACCCCGAGCGAACCGGGGAGGAGCGTCAGGACCGCGCTGCTCGCCAGCACCCACTGGGCCACCAGGTGCAGCGGCAGGAGCCGGGTCTGCCAAAGGTCGCGCCCCTTGCACTGGCCGAAGAGGAAAGCCGTATAGACAGCCGCCAGCAGGCCTACCGACGCTGTGGGCCAGAACAGCGCTGAGGCCACGTTGCCGGCGCCGGCCCACGAGGACAAGAAGAAGCACGTGCAGAGAACACCGTACGCCAAGAGGAGGAACGCGCCGCGGGCGACCCAGGAGCGCGGCTGGGGGTGCATGAGTACTTGGAAGAAGCGCTCCGGGCGGGAGAGATCGGAGACCAAGAGGGCCACAGTGAGCGCCATGAAGACGACCCCGGTCAGTCCGAGCACTGTTTCCAACCTTGGTCCGATCGCCAGCCCCTCTGTGGCGCGTACCAGCGCTGGGAGTGCCAAGACGCCGGCCGAGACCGACTTGGTCCAGAAGTAGGCCGGCACCTGCCAGCCCCACGGCCGTAGGTGCTCCACGTCGTAGGACACGATCGCGGGCACCGTGGGCCCAGACCAGGGGCCAGGCCCGGCCTGCAAGGGTGCCCGGCGTGCCTTGGTGTTGACCGTGGCGAAAAGATAGGTGCCGACGTTGCGAGCCTGGCCCGGGACGATTACCGCCGCCTCTGCCCCGATGTAGAAGAGCTTGGGCCGTGTCTGCTTTTCGGGCCTGCGCACTCTGACTGGTTCCCGATGGACCAGCCGCGAGATCTCGCTCGTCGGGTCGTCGATGTCGCCGGCGACGATCGCCTGTTCGGGGCAGGCCACCACGCACGCTGGCTCCATGCCTGCATCGACCCGGTGAGCGCAGAAATGGCACTTGGCCGCCGTCCCGCGTTCGGGGTCCACGTAGATGGCGTCGTAGGGGCAGGCCTGCAGGCACGCCTTGCAGCCGATGCAGCGCGAGGGGTCGAAGTCAACGATCCCGTTGCTGCGCTTGAACATCGCAGCCACGGGGCAGACGGCGACGCAGGGCGGGTTGTCGCAGTGGTTGCATCGCGTCACCTGGAAGTGGCGGCGCGTGTTGGGGAACTGCCCCTTGTCGACACATCGGACCCAGGTCCGGAAAACACCTAGAGGTACCTGGTTCTCGGCCTTGCAGGCTACGGAGCAGGCGTGGCAACCGATGCACTTGCGGTTGTCGATCACGAATCCGTAGCGCACCGACTCCTACCTCTTCCCCGGGCGGTTCCCTCCGGTCATCCTGTCAGCTCTTCCCCGAGGTTGCCGCCACTGCCGTTTCCCGGCGAAGCAAGCCTGCGACCCGGGCCACGGCCGCGCTACCGTCGATGATGCAGTTGCGAATGGGCTTCACCCCTGCGGCGCAGCCCGCGACAAGGATGCCCTCCCTCGTCGAGTCGTGCGGGTACCTGAACCACTCGCGGCTGGCGAAAAAGCCGTCCGGCGCCCGCCCGATCTGGAGCACGTCGGCAAGCTTGTCCACGTCTAGGCACGGCCGCATGCCAGTCGAGAGCGAGACCAGGTCAAAGCGATCCGAGAAGATCTTCTGGATGAGAGTGTTCTCGGCGCGGACAACTATGTCGCCGCCGGGTAGTTCCTTGCACCCCGACACGCGACCGCGGACGTAGCGGATCCCCCGCTCCTGGGCCAGCGAGTACATCTCTTCAAAGCCGCGGTCGTAGGTGCGCACGTCCATGTAGAAACAGGTGACCTCGGCCTCCGGGTTGCGATCGAGCACAGTCAGGGCCTGCTTGGTGCTGTAGGAGCAGCAGATGCGTGAGCAGAACGGCGCCCCTATCCGCCGGTTGCGCGAGCCGACACAGAAGACGATCGCCATCCGGTCGACCGTCTTGCCGTCAGAAGGGCGCCTGATCTCTCCGTGAGTCGGGCCGCGCGGGTTGAGAAGCCATTCGAGCTCAGGTCCCGTCACGACGTTCGGGTAGCGGCTGTACCCGTACTCCTCGAGGTCCGAAGGATCGAACGGCTCGAACCCGGTGGCGATGACGACGGCGCTCACCGTCTCGCTCGTCTGGTCGCTCAAGATGGCCCGGAAATTGGGGAACTCACCTTCGAGGCTGGCGAGGGTCGTTTCCATGCGTACGTCCACACAGGGATGAGCCCTCATCTCGTCCTCGATCTGAGAGGTGAACTCGAGGCCGTCGTTGAAACCGTCGTCATCGAAGAAGGGGAATGTGCGCGACAGCCGACGCACGCGGCCGCCGAGCTTCGACGTCTTCTCGAGGAGGATCGAGGCGTAGCCCAGTTCGCCGAGGGCCGTTGCCACGTGCATACCGGTCACGCCACCGCCGAGGACCAACACGGGGCTGTTCATCTCGCACCGGTTCCCAAGCTCACGCGGGCCGCCGCTGCGCGAGCCGCCGGTGACGGAGCCGCCGCATCGCCACGCAGGTACGCCGGCCGAGACGACTGGGGGATTCCTATCCGTTCCAGCAGCGGCTCCACCGGCACGGTGTGGCCCTGCAGCCCCACGACGTCGTACGGGTCCCAGCCGAGAAGCAGGCCTGCCAGCTCCGCGTAGTTGAGCACAGGGATCTGGAATCTGGCGCCCGTCGTCTCGTTGACAGCCCACTGCTCGCGGTCGAGGACAAGGCTGCAGCCTGGGCAGTTGGTGAGGATAAGGTCGGGGGCGAAAGGAGCCATGCTCTCGAACTTCTTGCGGGCGCAGGCCACCGTGAAGCTGCGGTTCGGGCGGATCATGCACTGGCGGAACCCCATGCCGCAGCAATGCCGGCGTTCGGGGTAATCGACCTCGTCCCCGCCCCACTCGCGGATCATCGCGGCCAGGACGTCGCAGTACTCGGTCCCGCCCACCGACTTGCCAGGGAAGATCTTGTTGTAGTGGCAGCCAACGTGGTCCACCACCTTCAGCGGTCGGCCCGTGGCCTTGTCGACGAGCCGGTACTTCATGAGCCCCGCGAGCTGCGCCCGGTACCGGTAGAAGACGTCGCTGCAGTGCACGATGTTGCTCGGCAGGATCAGCCGCCGCCCGCAGGCGTCAAAGAGGGCCTTGTCCACCTTCTCGGCCAGGCCTGGTTCCTTGTGGAGCAGCTCCAGGATCTCGTTGTGCATGGCGAACGACGTGACGCACACGGTCGTGATGTTCTCAAGACCTGCCTCGGCGCACACTGACCACAGCCTGGCAACTACCAGCAAGGAGCTTTCGACCGTGAAGACGTTGCCGTGGGTGACTATGCCCGAGCAGCACGTGTTCAGCGACGCCGCTCCGGTCCCGCCCATGGCCCAGCGCCGGCCGAGGAGGTCGTACACGCGTGCCACAAGGGGCTCGACGGCGGGAGCGAACGTTCCCATGACGCAGCTCGAGGTCAAGTAGAAGCCGTCGTCGGGGATGGGCTTGACATGGCGGCGGGTGATCACGGTCGCCTCGCGCGGTTGTGGTGCCAGGCGGTCGGTGGTCTTGGCCGTGTTCATCGTGTTCGTGGTGTTCAAGGCGTCATCCTTCGGTCCTGACCTTGTCGTAGTACTGGTCGAGGTCGAGCCCGAGCGTCGCGGCGTCTGCTGCGGCGTGCTCCTCGATCTTGTCCCAGAGGAAAAGGGCTCCCCCGGCGCGAATGCAGCTCCTCAGCTCAGCAAGGGTCTCCGGTGTCACCTTGCGCCCGGCAAAGGTCCCGTCCATGTCGGGCTGGCCGCCGACTCGGATGAACTGTTCCTCCAGCTCGGCCTGCCAGCGCGCGTAACGCGGCCCGAAGTCCGGGTGTGCAGCCGGGTCGCCGTTGCGGAAGTAGAGGCTGACGGCCCGGTTCCACAGGTTGGCGGCCCACAGGTGGCGGCCGGCGTACTGCTGCCTGCCCCGCACGCTCTCCACGTGGTAGCCCTTCAGCTGCGCCAGGCAGCGCAGCGATCCGACAAGGCCCATGATGTCGTTCTGCTCTGGACAGCGCGAATTACAGGAGCCACACTGGGCGCAGTACCAGATGATGTCGGACTTGAGCAGATCGACGAGGCGGTCCTCGTCGCCTGAGAGGGCCGCGTCCACTATGCAACGCGGGTCGTACTCCTCGTAGTGCTCGGCTGCCGGGCAGACCGATGTGCACATGCCGCATGACAGGCAGGTCGTCAGGGCGTGGCGGGCCACCAGATGGTTCTCGAGCCACCAGGTGCAGGGCTGCTCGGCCGCCTCCTCGTACCAAGCCTGCCACTCGGTCTTGTCTGGCTGTCCCACCAGCGCCCTGATCTCCCGCCTGTCCTTCTCGCGCTCGAAGGCGCTGCCCGAGAGGCGCTTGATGTTCGGGTAGTAACTTCCCTCCCCCCGCGGCTCGGCCTCATCGCGCAGCGTGTAGTAGGCCGTGGCGATCTCGTCGTCCGCGTAGGCGGCAAGCTCCTCATGCCCCATTCCGAGGAGGTGCTCCGGAGTGACCGGTGACGCTTCAACCAGTTGCAGGCCGGCTTGCCCGATGTGCCGGGTCGACACGAGACCGGGCGCGGTGCCGTTGCTCGCCCAGTGGGACGGGACATGTTCTGCGAGCGAAGGCTCTGTGGCGAGGAGCACCTCGTACTCCCTGCCGGCGACCGCCAGCAAGCGGTAGACGGCGTGAGCCAGCTTGGTATAGGGGAGAGTCACGACCAACGCCAAGACGATCACCAGGTGGACGAAGTACACCGGGTAGGCCCAAGCGCGCACGTCCGCTGCGCGCAGCACCTCGGTGGCTACCCCAGTGACCCCGGCAAGCAGCACGTTCACGAGGAAGGCCCAGTCGAAGAAGGTGCTGCGGTTGCCCCGCGCGGCGTCGGCGATGCGCAACAGCAGGAAGTAGCCCGTGCCACCGATCAGCAACGCGGCGAAGACGTTGCTCAACACCTTGAGCGGGTTGCCCATCGACAACGGGTAAGGACGTCCCGCCAGGAGGAGCAGTGCCATCACGCCGGAGATGACCGCGAGGCCCAGGAAGGCGAAGAGGACCGCCCGGTGGGCCCAAGGCCTGAGCCGGCGCTCGTTGCAGGTGGCGAGCTTCCTGTGCGCGAGGATCTCGGCGACCGCTCTTTGCATCGAGCGCCCGAAGATCCGCGGCCTGGTTGTCCAGAGCGAACTCTCGTACCATGCGCGCCAGGCCCTGGCAGCCCCGACAGCTATCGCGATCAGCGGCAGGACCGTGAGGACCGAGAACACAGGGATGAGTGCCGAGTCCGGGAGCATGCCTGCGTAGCGGAGAGGCCCGGGCCCGGGACTGAACGCGCCGGTAGCGGAGATCATCGCTACGAGGAAAGCGGCGGTGGCCACGTAGACCAGCCAGAAGGAGCGCCGGTTGTTGACGACACGTGCCAGCACGCGCGGATACGCGTAGCGGTCGGTGGCGAACTGCCTGAGCGCGCTCATGATGCTTGCCGGCTTTGCGCCGGACGGGCACCGGGTGGAGCACTCGGTGCAGCCGTAGCAGTGCCAGATGTTCTGGTCAGCGGCGAGACGGTCCTGCAGCCCAAGGCGGACGAAGGTCACCTGCTGGCGGGGGAAGAGCCCCTCCTCAGTGGCAAGGTCGCATGTCGCGGTGCATGCACCGCACTGCAGGCACGACTGGAGGGTCGCGACGTCCAGGCAGTAGGGCTTGAGGAAAGAGCTGTCTGGGTTGGCAGCGGCGAGCTCAAAGGACTTGTCCGGCAGTACGCTGATCGGATTGCCACGAAGACGCCAACCGAAGTCGCCCGGGTCGGTCTTCGGGAGTGTCGCGCTTCTCGAGCTCATCATCGGCCATGCTACCTCAATACCGTGGAAACCAGCGAATCAATAGAATTAGGTGTAAGAATCTCTCGATCCCGAGTCGCGTCCGTCGGAATGCCCCGGATCGGTGTCGGGGCGTCAGGTCAACGGCATCGGCGTCGAGAGATAGGAGGATCGTGACCAGGTTTCCCCTTCCGCTGGTTGGCGACGGGATGCTCGTGCCGTGCATCGACGGCCACGAACGCCCGTATGTCGCGCTCGACACTGCTGCGTCATCGGGCGTGCTCGAGCTCGTGCTCCGTCGTGTCGAGGAGTTCCTCCCGTCGTACTCGGGTGTCCATCGTGGCTCCGGCTACAAGTCTCAGCTTTCAACTGACGCGTACGAGAGTGCACGTGAAGCGGCGCTTTCGTTCGCCGGACGCGAAGGCAGCGACGACATCGCGATCATCTGCCGCAACACGACCGAAGCCATAAACCACTTGGCCTACCGCCTGCGCCTGCGTCCCGACGACGTTGTCGTCACGTCCGTCGTCGAACACCACTCCAATCTCCTGCCGTGGTCTCGCGTAGCCAAGCGCCGCTACGTCGAGTGCCGAAGCGACGGGACCTTCGCTGCTGGCGACGTCGCAGCTGAACTGGACCGGCTCCCGAAGCCCCGCCTGCTCACCATCACCGGCGCTTCGAACGTCACCGGATGGCTACCGCCGATCGAGGAGATCATCGACGCCTCCCACCGCCGAGGAGTCCCTGTGGCTGTCGACTGTGCCCAGCTCGCGCCTCACCGTCCCCTTCCCCCGAGGGCCGATTTCGTCGCTTGGAGCGGCCACAAGATGTACGCGCCCTTCGGCGCGGGCGTGCTGATTGGGCCTCGCGAGGCCTTCGCGGACGGTGACCCCTTTCTGGCCGGCGGCGGCTCGGTCAATCTCGTCGAGCTTGACGACGTCACCTGGACTGATCCCCCCGACCGCGAGGAGGCGGGCTCTCCGAACGTGGTCGGGGCGGTGGCGTTGCACGCTGCGATCGACGGCCTCGCCGAGATGGGCTGGCCGGCGATCATCGCCCACGACCGCCATATCGGCCACCTCTTGCGCGATGGGCTGGCGGCCATCCCGGGAGTGCACGTCCTCGGGCCGGACCTCCGGACCGACACCCTGCCCGTTGTGGCCTTCACCGTGGAAGGTCTCTCGCACGGCCTCGTGGCGGCCCGACTGTCGGCCGAGGACGGAATCGGCGTGCGGCACGGCTGCTTCTGCGCACATCCCTACATGATGCGGCTTCTCGGCCTCACCGATGACGAGGTCTTCGACTTCCGGCACGAGGTGCGCCAGGGCGACCGTACGCGGATGCCCGGGGCAGTTCGGGCGAGCGCCGGGATCAACACGACCGAGGCTGATGTCAGCCGCTTGATCGTTGCAGTCGCACGTATCGCGGGCGGTGAGCCGGCGCCGGTCGCCTACGTCCAGGATCCGCGGACCGGTGATTTCACCCCCGACCGCGACTTTGCGCCGTCGTACGCGGGCGCCCGACTCCCTGGGTCTTCGTGCTCGCCCGTTTAGCACGGTGTCGACCTCGAGGACCTAGCGGCGACGAGAAGCATGACAACGAAGCGACCGAGCGCACTGCGCGCTCCTTCTGTTCCTGGCCGCTCGCTGGTCACGATACCCTAACGGGTATCATCGTGCCGGGCCTCTGCTGGCAATTGTTGCGCCTGAGCAGAGCGAGAGAAACGAGAACGATGACCGGAGAAGCACTTTCTCGCTCCGGAGGGCGGGAAACCACGAGAGGAGCTCGCGATGCAGCTTCCCGATGAGGTCGTGGACGATGTCCGCAAACGTCTGCACCGAGTTGCCGGCCAGGTCCAGGGAGTGGAACGCATGCTCGACGAGGGCCGCGAGTGCCGCGACGTCGTGACGCAGCTGTCCGCGGCCTCCAAGGCACTGGAGCAGGCGGGCTTCCGGCTGGTCGCCGCCGGTCTCACCTATTGCGTGGAGCACCCTGAGCAAGCCGAGGCGGACGGCTATCCCCTTGACGCCGTGCAGAGAATGTTCATGAAGCTCGCCTGAGCAGCAGGCTGTCTCCTCGGGTCATCAGCAAGCTCGCACCGCCCGAACGAGCGCGTCGATGACGGTCGCTTCACCAGCGTCGGTGACCACGGTGCGCGTGACCCGCTCCGCTCGCCCGATCTGAAGGCCGGAAAGATCCTCGGTGATCTCCTCCGGTCCGAACAGGACTGCCGGGTCCTGTGGCCCACCGGCTCCCTCCAGGAGGTTGGAGGTGTCATGGCCGACCACGAGCAGGACTCCGCCGAGGGCCAAGGCGGCTGCGCCATGTGCGAGTACCTGGCGGCGTTGCTCCGCGGGAAGGTGCAGGTACATCACTACTACGGCGTCGAATGAGGCCGCCGGAGGCTGCCACTCGACGACATCGGCCTCGACCCAGGCCACTTCCACCCCTCGATCGGCCGCCAGCCGCCGTGCCTTGGCCAGCCCGGCGCGAGAGAAGTCGACGCCGGTGACGCGCCAACCCTTCGAGGCGAGCCATACCGCGTTGCGGCCCTCACCACAGGCAACGTCGAGTGCCCGACCCGGGCGGAGCGCGTCCATCTCCTCGACGAGAAAGCGGTTCGGGTCGGCCTTCCAGATCAGTTGCTCGGTTCCGTACCGCTCGTCCCAATGCTCGCGACTCACGAGAACCTCCCGGCGACTCCTGACGGAGGGTGCCAGCTGTGATTGAACATACCCCTAAGGGTACCAGTTGGAACTGGCGCGAACCCCGGCCGCGACCGGGCAGAGCTCACAGGGATGGTTCGACCGTCGAACCATCTTGTCTAGACTGCTTCAGTGGTGCGTCCAAGGAACTGGACTGGACCAGCGGGTTCAAGTCCCGCCCGGGTAAGTGCCGCTCCGCCCGGTAGCGGGCCGGTCCCAAACAGAACAGGCCGCACGGCCGAGGCCCGGACCGTCGAGGCGGTCCAGGCGCTCACGAGGGCGTCGAGGGTCATGGAGCGGGCCTCGGGCGGGTTGAGCCTCGCCCACTACCGTGTGCTGTCGGCCATCGCCGCCGGGGACGAGCGGGCTAGCCGGGTCGCCGTTCGCCTCGCGCTCGGCAAGCCCACCGTGAGCGCCTCGGTCGAGACTCTCTGTTCGCGCGGGTTGCTGGTTCGCTCGACCATCGCGGGCGACCAGCGGGCCGTCCAGCTCAGCCTCACCGAGGCGGGCACGGAGATGCTCGAAAGGGCGCAGCTGGCGATGACGTCCGCCCTGGAGGCGCTTGCGGCCCGTGCAGGACGCCGAGACGACGTGATCGACGCGCTGGTTGCCCTCGCCAGGGCGATCGACCAGGCGGCCGCGGAACGACGCCGGTGAGCCGCAGAACAGCGGTCGAGAAGGAGGCCGAAGAACCAGCCGGCCGGGCGACCGACCAGGCGGCCGGGGTTCCCCGTGGCTGGGTGAGGCGCCTCGGCGGCTATGTGCTCGTTCACAAGCGCAATCTCGTGATCGCCTTCGCCGGCGCCATCGCCGGCGGCGTTGCCCAGGTGATCGTCCCGCTCATCGAGCGCCAGATCGTCGACAACGTGATCCTGAGGCACTCATCGCCGCTCGCGCCCTGGCTCGCGGCATTGCTGGGCCTGGGCGTAGTGACCTTCGTCGGTACCTACTTCCGCCGTTACCGGGGTGGCCGCGTGGCTCTCGACGTCCAGTACGACCTGCGCAACGCCATGCAGGACCACCTGCAGCGGCTCGACTTCGCCAACCTCGACCGCATGCCGACGGGCCAGCTCGTCGCCCGGGCGAACTCCGACTCCATGCTCGTGCAGGGCCTTCTCAGCTTCCTCCCGATCATGAGCGGCAACATCCTCATGCTTGTCCTTTCGCTCGGGGTCATGCTCTACCTCTCCCCGCTGCTTGCCGTCGTGAGCGTGCTCGTGGCCCCGACGTTGTTGTTCATCTCCTACCGGATGCGGTGGCGGGTCTTCCCCGCCACCTGGGACGGCCAGCAGAGAGAAGGCGATGTCGCCCAGATCGTCGACGAGGACGTGAACGGGGTCCGCGTCGTGAAGGCCTACGGCCAAGAGCGCCGGGAGCTCGAGCGCGTCACGGCCGCCGCCACCAAGCTCTACGGCTCCCAGATGCGGGCGGTCCGCCTCGAGTCGCGTTACCAGCCCCTGCTCGAGGCCATCCCTAGTCTCGGCCAGGTCGGCGTCCTTGCGCTGGGCGGGTACCTGGCCATCCGCCACGAGATCTCGCTCGGGACCTTCCTCGCGTTCTCGACCTATCTGACCCAGCTCGTGGCCCCGGCCCGCATGCTCGCCGGCATCCTGACCATCGGCCAGCAGGCACGGGCGGGCGTCGAGCGGATCTTCCAGTTGCTCGACTTGAAGCCGGCGATCGTCGATCCCCCCGGTGCTGTCGAGCTGCCGCCGCTCGCGGGTGAGATCGTCTTCGACGACGTTGGGTTCTCCTACGACGACGGGCCACCGGTGTTGCGCGGAGTCAGCCTGCAGATCCAACCGGGCGAGACCGTGGCCTTCGTCGGCCCGAGCGGTAGTGGGAAGTCGACTTTGGCGAACATGGTGCCCCGTTTCTATGACGCGGTCTCCGGCACCGTGAGAGTGGACGGGCACGATGTCCGCGACGTGGCGCTCGCGTCGCTGCGTCGCCAGATCGGCGTCGTCTTCGAGGAGTGCTTCCTCTTCTCCGACACGGTGAGGGCGAACATCGCTTACGGCAGGCCGGACGCCACCTTCGAGGAGATCGAGGCCGCCGCACGGGCTGCCGAGGCGCACAAGTTCATCGAAGAGCTGCCGAGGGGCTACGACACCGTCGTCGGAGAGCGAGGGCTCACCTTGTCGGGCGGTCAACGCCAACGGGTGGCGCTCGCCCGGGCGATCCTCTCCGACCCGCGCATCCTCATCCTCGACGACGCCACGAGCGCCGTCGACGCCAAGGTGGAAGAGCGGATCCACTCCGCCCTGCGCGTGATCATGCAGAGCCGCACGACGCTCCTGGTAGCCCACCGCCGCTCCACGTTGCACCTCGCCGATCGCATCGCTGTCCTCGACGAGGGCCGCGTTGTCGACGTCGGCACGCACGAGGAGCTCGTCGGGCAAAGTGCCTTCTACCGCTCCCTTCTCTCGGGGCTCGAGGAGGAAGAGGCCAAAGCGGTCGGCGATCGCATCGAGGTGCTCGCCGCCATCAGCCCGCCGGCGCCCGTCCCAGCTTCGCCACAGGTGCCGCCGGTGAAGTCCTTCCGCAGTGTCGGAGCGCCGAGCATGGGCCCAGGCCTGCGCACAGGCGGCGGATGGCGCCTGAACCTGGCACCCACTCCGGAGCTCTTGGCGAGGGTAGCCGCGCTCAGGCCGGTCCGAGACTTCCCGAGTGTCGACCTCGAGGCCGAGACGCGCCGTGTGCGCCACTTCAGCCTCCGGACGCTGCTCAGCGAGTACCGCCGACCACTCGGGCTCGGGCTGTTGCTCGTGGCTCTCGACGCCCTGGCGTCCCTGGCCGGGCCCATCCTCGTGAAAGAGGGCATCGACAACGGTGTCGCCACCGGCTCGAAGGCGGTGGTCCTGGTCGCGTCGGCGATCTATCTCGTCATCACGCTCGCTGACCTGATCGATGAGATCGGATCGACGTTCGTGACCGGGCGCACCGCCCAGCGCGTCATGATGTCGTTGCGCATCCGGATCTGGGCGCACCTCCAGCGGCTGTCGCTCGACTACTACGAGCGGGAGATGGCGGGCCGGATCATGACCCGGATGACCACCGACATCGACCAGTTCGAGTCGCTCATACAAAACGGCCTCCTCTCGGCCCTCGTGAGCATGTGCACCTTCGTCGGTGTCGGTGTCGCCCTTTTCGTGCTCAACCCGCGGCTTGCCCTGGTCACCATGAGCGTGGTCATCCCGCTGGCCTTCGCCACGGTCGTGTTCCGCCGCAAGGCGGCCCGGACCTACGAGCTCGCCCGCGACCGCATCGCCGTCGTGAACGCCGACTTCCAAGAGAGCCTGTCGGGAGTTCGCGAGTCGCAGGCATTCGTGCACGAGGACCTGGCAAGGCGGCGCTTTCGTCACCTCGGCCAGCAGTACCTCGACACCCGGGTGGCAGCCCAGCGGCTCGTCGGCACGTACTTCCCGTTTGTGGCGTTTCTCGGTGATGTCGCCGACGCCCTCGTCCTCGGTGTGGGGGCGGGCCTCATCGCCAGTGGCCATCTGACGACGGGCGCCCTGATCGCGTTCGTGCTCTACATCGACCTGTTCTTCTCACCGATCCAGCAGCTGTCCCAGGTATTCGACTCCTGGCAGCAGACGCGTGTCTCCGTTGGGCGGATCGCCGAGCTGATGTCACTCGACACGCTCACCCCGGACGCGCTGGACGCCGAGAGGCCTGGGCGGCTGAGCGGGGCCTTGCGCCTCGAGGCCGTGCGCTTCGCCTACCCCTCGGCTTTCAGGCGACCCGGGCCGAGGGCCGGCGCCCGCCGGAGCGGACCCGCCGACCCGAGGCTTCTCGTGAGCGACGACGCCGACCGGCGTCCCTTGCCGGAGGCCCTGAAGGGCATTGACCTCGAGATCGGTGCCGGCGAGACTGTGGCACTCGTCGGGGAGACCGGGGCCGGCAAGTCGACGGTGATGAAGCTGTTGGCACGTTTCTACGATCCCGACCAGGGGGGCGTGCGGGCCGATGGCCGGGACCTGCGGTCG